>Ga0182012_10002841_pt1 | contig 18605 bp, 15 predicted proteins | sample 612S2SmetaG_FD_120486 | JGI IMG/M metagenome (GOLD analysis project Ga0182012, IMG submission 120486) | Permafrost microbial communities from Stordalen Mire, Sweden - 612S2S metaG | ecosystem: Environmental > Terrestrial > Soil > Wetlands > Permafrost | place: Sweden: Stordalen | collected...
CCACGGGCAGGCGACCGATGAACTCGGGGATCAGGCCGAACTTCAGCAGGTCCTCGGGCTCGACCTCGCGCAGCACCTGGCCGGTCCGCCGCTCGTCCTGGGCGCGAACCTCTGCGCCAAAGCCGATGCCGGAGCCCTTGCCCCGGGCAGAAATAATCTTCTCGAGCCCCGAAAAGGCGCCGCCGCATACGAACAGGATGTTGGTGGTATCGACCTGCAGGAATTCCTGCTGCGGGTGCTTGCGGCCGCCCTGCGGGGGCACCGAGGCGACCGTACCTTCCATGATCTTCAGCAGTGCCTGCTGCACGCCCTCCCCCGACACGTCGCGCGTGATTGAGGGGTTGTCGGATTTCCGCGAAATCTTATCGACCTCGTCAATGTAGACGATGCCGCGCTGTGCCCGCTCGACGTTGTAGTCGGCCGACTGCAGCAGCTTCAAGATGATGTTTTCGACGTCCTCGCCGACATAGCCCGCCTCGGTCAGGGTCGTGGCATCCGCCATGGTGAATGGAACATCCAGGATGCGGGCCAGTGTCTGTGCCAGCAGCGTCTTGCCCGAGCCGGTGGGACCAACCAGCAGGATGTTCGACTTGGCGATCTCGACGTCGTTGTTCTTCTGCCCGTGCGCCAACCGCTTATAATGGTTGTGCACCGCGACCGAGAGCACTTTCTTGGCGTGGTCCTGGCCGATCACGTAGTCGTCCAGCACCTTGCAGATCTCGCGCGGGGTCGGCACGCCATCGCGCGACTTGACCAGATGTGTCTTGTGCTCCTCACGGATGATGTCCATGCAGAGCTCAACGCATTCATCGCAGATGAACACAGTGGGGCCGGCGATGAGCTTGCGCACCTCGTGCTGGGACTTGCCGCAGAACGAACAGTACAGGGTGTTCTTCGAATCGCTGGACTTGCTCATGCAGACTCCTGCCCCGGGTTCCCAGGGATCGAACAGGCAGTGTAACCCTCAGACTGCCGCCGGGACAAGCGCCGACAGCAGCCATATCGGCGCCAAGCAATAAATATGCCACGCCGGCGGCTCTGCAACACCCGCCAGCGGACTGAGCGGTCAGGGACGGCTGGACTCCTCGATGGGATGCGGGCGGCTCTCAACCACCTCGTCCACCAAGCCAAAATCCCGGCTCTCCTCCGCCGACATGTATGTGTCACGTTCCAGCTTACGCTCGATCGCTTCAATCGGCTGGCCAGTGTGCTTGACGTAAATCTCGTTGAGCCGCTTGCGCAGGGTCAGGATTTCGCGCGCCTGGATCTCGATGTCGGTGGCCTGCCCCTGGGCGCCGCCGGAAGGTTGGTGGACCATGATGCGCGAATTGGGCAGGGCAAACCGCTTGCCCTTGGCGCCGGCGCAGATCAGCAGGCTGCCCATCGAAGCCGCCTGCCCGATGCACACCGTGCTGACCGGGCTCCTGATGTACTGCATCGTGTCGTAGATCGCGAGCCCAGAAGACACCACGCCGCCCGGGCTGTTGATATAGAACGCGATGTCTTTGTTCGGGTTCTCCGATTCCAGGAACAGGAACTGGGCGCAAATCAGGGCGCTGACCTGGTCGAACACCGGGCCGGTCAGGAACACGATCCGCTCCTTGAGCAGCCGGGAATAGATGTCGAAGGCGCGCTCCCCGCGGGCGGTCTGCTCGACCACCATCGGTACCAGCGTGTTGCCGTAAACTTCGACGGGATCGCGATCCCTCATAATATCACCCCTGTCGCAGAGCGCACATCAGACCGGCGCAGCACATAAAGTAGGCACGCTGCGCCGCATGTCCAGCAATACGTGGCCGTAACCAGCCGTCTGGCCGGGCTCGCGGCCGGTCACGCGGCCGGCGGGTCCTTGGCAAGTTCCTCCGCGGTCACGACCTCGTCCGTTACCTGCGCCAACTCGAGCACGAAATCCACCACCTTTTCCTCGAATATCGGTGCCCTCAGACCCTCCGCGGCGCGCGGATTCTGGCGGAAGAAGTCCAACACCATCTGCTCCTGGCCCGGATAACGCGACGCCTCGGCACGCAACGCGCGCGCCATTTCGTCGGCTCCGACGGTCACGCTGTTGGCCCGGCCGATCTCGGACAGCAGCAGACCGAGCCGAACCCGCCGGTCCGCGATGACGCGGTATTCCGTCCGCAGCGTCTCGTCGTCCTTTTCCTTATCTTCCTCGTCCAGCTTGCCGGCGTTCCGGTCGGCTTCGACCCGCTGCCAGATCTGGCTGAATTCCTGCTCGACCATGCCTTGCGGGGCCGCGAACTGCGCACGTTCCGCCAGCACGTCGAGCAACTGGCGCTTCACCCGAAGCCGGGAAAGCTGGTCGTAGTCGCCCTGGAACCGCTTGGCGATGGCGGTCCGCACCGTGTCGATACTGTCGAGGCCCAGCTTCCTGGCGAGCTCGTCGTCCACCGCCGGGACGATCGGCCGCCTCAACGCCTTGGCGGTGATCTCGAAAGTGGCCGGTTTTCCCGCCACCTCCTTGGCCTTGTAGTCTTCCGGGAAGGTAACCTCGATGGTGCGCGTCTCGCCCGGCCGCATGCCTTCAACCTGCTCGGCGAAGCCGGGAATGAACCCGTCGCCGGCCACGTTCACATCGATCCCGGTCCCGCTGCCCCCGGGGAACTCGGTCCCGTCGATCCTGCCGACATAGTCTATGGTGAGCACCTCACCCTTGGCGGCGCCGCGCTCGCCAAGCTCGTCGGCCGGGATCTCCACCAGCTCGCGGCTTCGCTCGGCGAGCGCGGCCAGCGCCGTTTCGATGGCTTCCGGGGACACCTCGGCCCGCTGCCGGGTCAGGCTGATCGAGGCGAAGTCGGGAAGGATGATTTCGGGCAGCAGTTCAAACTCGACCTTGAACTCCAGGTCCTGCGCCGCGCCGGCGCCGGGATCGGGTGTGACCAGGTCCACCTTCGGTTGCATCGCCGGCCGCAGCCCGCGCTCGCTCAGCATCTGCTGGGTGGCTTCGTTGACCGACTGCTCGACCACCTCGGCGTTGACGGCACTGCCATAGCGCTGGCGCAACACCGGGAGAGGCACTTTGCCGGGCCGGAATCCGGGCAATTTCAGTGTCTTGCCGACATCGGTCAGCTTGGCGGTGCGCCGGCTCTCGATCTCGGCGGCGGGCACCACCACCGTGAAGGTGCGTTTCAGCCCCTCGGCGAGCGTTTCGGTAACCTGCATCGAACAGCCAACTCCTCATGACGGGCGGGGGCACCATGTCGGGGACGGGTGGTGCGGGCGGAGGGACTTGAACCCCCACGGCTTGCGCCACCAGAACCTAAATCTGGCGTGTCTGCCAATTCCACCACGCCCGCAACCGCCGCGGCGAGGCGCCCGGCGCCCAGCGGCCGTGAGCCGCGCGCTTTAGCGCAGGCGTCCAGGCGCGGCAAGTTCCGCGGCTTTCTCACGTTGGCGGGTCGACGCCCGCGGGGGATACCCAAGGGGGCGCCGGCGAGAGGCGCCGTGTCTGCCAAGCCGGATTTGCGTTGCAGACCCGACGCATAACGCCTTCAACCTTCCGTGCGTTTGGCCGACGATGAAGGTCAGGCTTTGACGATCGGTCGAGGCTGGTGACACTCTGTCGTGCTGCTACCAGCTAGTATCGTGCCGTACGGACTTACAAGCGCACCATGCCACCGATGGACATAACGCCAGGGAACACCGAGAGCACGACGAGCCGCCGCCGTGCACGCCCTGCCGACGAAACGCCGCCCAAGGCGTCTGTGCAACCCCCCAGCCCTGCCACGCCGCTGCGCGATGAAAACGACTCGCAGCACGACAGCCCAACGGGGGACACGCACGGGGGGCGTGATTACAGCATTGCGTCCGTCGGGCGCGCGCTGGACCTGCTCGAAGCCCTCGCAAGGACCGGTCCTGCCCCGCTGGCGATGCTGGCCGAAGCGGCCGGCTGTACCCGTACTGCCGCCTTTCGCCTGCTACGGACGCTGCAGGCCCGTGGCTTCGCGATCCAGGACGAGGCCCGCGGCGTCTGGCGACTCGGCGCACGCTGGGGGGTGCTGGGGCGCGCCGCCGTCCAGCAAGGCGCGCTGGCAGCCACCGCCATGCCGTTCCTGGCCGCTCTCGGCAAGACGACCGGGGAGAACGTCTATCTCAACGTTCGGGATGGCCTGGAGAGCGAGACAGTCGCCATCTACCAGGCCGACCCGTCACTGCGTCTGTATTCCGAGGTCGGCAAACGCCGCCCCCTGCATGCCGGGCCGGCCCGGCTGCTGCTGACGCATGCGCCGGAGGCCGTGCAGACCCAGGTGCTGGCGCAGCGCCTGCCCCGTTTCACCGCTGCCACCCGGACCGATGCCGCCTGGATCGCCGCGGATCTGCAGCGCATCCGCGCCCGCGGCTATCTGCTCACGGCCGACGAAGTGGAGGCCGGGGCGGTCTCGGTTACCGGCCCGGTACACGACGCCTCCGGCCATGTCGTGGCGGCACTGTCGATCACCGGGGCCTCGATGCGCATGCGGCCGCCGCGGCCGCGTGCCTTGCTGCCGCTGGTGCTCGATGCCGCCGCCAGACTCTCGGCGGCGCTCGGCCAACCGGCAGCCACCGTCCCCGCGCCGGCCGCGAACGGTGTGGTCTCGAAACCGACCGGTGCCCCTCGCTGGGAGCCCGCGGTCGCCGGCTCGGCATCGCCGGGTCCGCATTCTATATTCCGGTAGGGCCATCTTCAGTCAGGTCCGCTTCCGGCAGAGTGTCTCTCCCCCCGAGCTGTTCAGATGGAGTTGTCAGCGGTTGTCGCGGGCCCGCGGGCAAACAAATGGCGGGGCCGGCGAACGGATACCGGCAAGACAATGCTGGCATGCAGGAGCGACCTATGGTTATCCTGATGCCATGGCGCTTTTGGTCGTTGCAGCCCTGGTCTGGCTGTTTGTGCATATCGGCATCGCCGGCACCCGGCTGCGCGCGATTCTGGCCGGACCACTTGGCGAAAACGCATTCCGCGCCGTGTTTTCCGTTCTGTCGCTCGCCTCCCTCGGGTTTCTCATTTGGGCGTTCCGCGCCGCGCCGGCCCAGCCGCTTTGGACCACCCCGCTCTGGCTGCGTTGGGTCCTCATCGCGGCGATGCTGCCGGCCTTCCTGCTCTTCGTCGGCTCCGTGGTGACCCCGAACCCAACCGCCGTGCAGCCGGGAACCGCGCGGCTGCGGGCACCGAAAGGCGTCATTCGCATCACCCGCCATCCCATGCTGTGCGGCTTCACGCTTTGGGCGCTCGTACACATCATCGGTACCGGTGAGTCCGCAGCGCTGGTCTTCTTCGGCGCTTTCCTGGTGACGGCCGTGGCGGGAATGCCATCGATCGATGCCAAGCTCGGCCGCCGAGACCCAAACTTCTGGCAAGCCCTGTCTGCGACGACGTCGATTGTGCCGTTCGCCGCCATTGCCGCCGGCCGCAACCATTTTGTGGTGCGCGAGATCGGTTGGGTCACGCCGGTGGTCGGCGTGGCTGCCTGGGTGCTGTTATTGCTGGTGCATCCCTGGCTGTTCGGCGTTGGACCCCTCGGAGCTTGGCTCGGGGCGCCCAGCGGGACTGTGAGTGTGCCTGCCTGAACCGACGATCTATCTTAGAGTTCAGGAACACGACCACGGAAGGGAGGAAGCTGTGCCATTCGACGGAAAAGAGTTTCCCGGCGCTCCGAATCAGTCCGGGACGACAGGGGGCGTCGCCACGCTGTGGCAGCGCGCCAAGGTGTTCGCAGACAAGCTATCGCCGCGCACGCGAAACTTGCCCGCCGAGTTGCGTTTCCCGGTACCTCCCAACAGCCCGGAAGACGCCCCGGTACGATTGCTGACGATGGGACGTGCGCTGATCGCCGACGAAGGAAGCTGGGTCCGCCATTGCTACGAGACGATTGGCGGCAGGCGGTGCGCCGTCGGCGCGCTGCGTGCCGCGGCCCGGTTCACCGGGTCGGTGCGACTGCGGGAGGCGCAGATCATGCTGCTCGCCGTCGCGCGGGAGCGTGGCTTCGCGGACGTGGAGACGATGAACGACAAGTCGAGCCACGGGCAGGTGGTGTCCGCCTACGACGAGGCCATTGCGCGGGCCCAGTTGCGGGCCGCCTGATCCGCCGAGGCGCTGAACTGATGGCTTACCGCCTCACCGCCGAGGAAGTCTGCGGTGAGGCGGTTTCACTTCGGTTAGGCATTTCGCCGTACCGAGATCGGATAGAGCGCTGGCCCCCAGGCTAAGTCGTCGTTGCAGTGGCGAGGCGGTCGATATAGCGACCCAGGATTTCGCCGGCAAACGATGGATTGAATTTCTCAAGCGGCATTTCGCGGACCCCCAGCGGCACGCGGGACACCGATGTGCCGCCCGGTGAGCACGCAATAGTGAACGCTGTCACGGTGCTCGCGGGTGTCAGTTCCACTATCAGCGTGTCGTCCATTGGGCGGCCGCGCGCGACGGCCTCAAAGCTCAGCGGATAGCAGGGGAACGCCCCGTCGTGCTGCCGATCCTTGAAGCGGCCGGGAACTTCGCGCAAGGTCCACCCTTCGGCGCGTTGCGCCAAGCGGCGGTTCGTCTGTGCGACAGCGGCGCGCAACAGGTCGCAAACATCGGCGGCGAAGATTTTTTCCTTTTGCTGTGCCTCGTTCTGTTGTGCGCGCAACGCTGTGTCCGCGCGCCCCTGGGCCTGCTCGTTTCCCGAACTACGTATCCCGCATTCGTCCCGCGACTTGACGAGTTGCTCTTGCAAGGTGTTTGCCATGGCCGCCCTCCCGCGACAGGGCCGGTTCCACCGGATACCCGCACCGATTAACCGGCTCCGAGTAGCCTTATACTACAATCATGGAAAAATCCCTCCCGCATTGATTGAAATCAAATGGTGGATCGCCGAAATAGATTTCGGGTCCATGGCGGCACTTCAACAGATATTCAACAATACGTGTACGGTCATGAACATGATCACGGCTGACGGCGCCGCTATGGCTGTAGGCTGCCCGGCGTGAGCGATCCAGCCGCAAGCTGCGACGATCGCGCCCGGCTGCAAAGGTTGCATCGGGCGCCCGAGGCGGAGGTTCTCGCGCCGCTGCTCGATGCCGCCATGCTCCCGCCCGATCTCGCTGCGCGGGTCGATGCCCGCGCGCGAAGCCTCATTCGCGCCGCTCGCGCGGCACACAAATCCGGCACCGGGGTCAGCGGCTTTCTGGCCGCCTATGATCTCGGCACCGCCGAAGGCGTTGCCCTGCTGTGCCTGGCGGAAGCCCTGCTCCGCATTCCCGACACCGCCACCGCCGACGCGCTGATCGAGGACAGGATCGCAGCCGCGGACTGGCAGCGCCATCTCGGGCAGGGCGACACTCTGGCGATCAACGCATCCGCCTGGGCGTTCATGCTGACCGGGCGGGTGCTGGCACGCGATGACGCACCTGGCGGCATCCACTCCGTACTCGGGCGGATGGTGCGCCGCTTGGGCGAGCCAGTGATCCGCACCGCGCTGCGCCATGGCATGGGCCTGCTCGCCCGGCAGTTCGTGATGGGTCGCACCATCGCCGAGGCGCTGGCGCGCGCCGCGTCGGCCGACGGCCGCCGCTGGCGCTATAGCTTCGACATGCTGGGCGAGGCCGCGAAGACCCGCGGCGACGCGGAGCGCTATGGCGCCGCTTATTTCAATGCGATCGGCGCCATCGGCCGTGCCGGCGCGGGACACGGGCCGGAGGCAGGCCCGGGCATCTCGGTCAAGCTTTCCGCCTTGCATCCGCGGTATGAACCGTTGCAGGCAGCACGCTGCGTGCCAGCGCTGATCGAAACACTGACGGGTCTCGCGCTTGCGGCGAAGGACGCCGATATTGGGCTGTCCGTAGACGCCGAAGAGACCGACCGGCTCGATGTCAGCATGGACATTTTCGCCGCGGTGCTGGCCGATCCGCGGCTTGCCGGCTGGAACGGGCTCGGGCTTGCAATTCAGGCCTACGACAAGCGCGCGGTCGCAGTGGTGGACTGGGTCGCGGCGCTCGGCCGCGCCAGCGGGCATAGAATTCCGGCGCGGCTGGTGAAGGGCGCCTACTGGGACAGCGAGATCAAGCTGGCGCAAGTGCAGGGGCAGGCCGACTACCCGGTATTCACCCGCAAGGCGGCCACGGACGTAAGCTGGCTTGCCTGCGCCCGCCGGATGTTGGCGTACCGCGACGCCATCCTGCCCGCCTTTGGCACCCACAACGCGCACGGCCTCGCTTTTGTGCTGGAGCAGACAGGCGATGCGCCGTTCGAGATGCAGCGGCTGCACGGCATGGGCGAGGCGCTGTACCACGACGTGGTCGGGCCGGCCTGTCCGGTGCGGGTCTACGCGCCGGTCGGGACGCACGAGGATCTGCTCGCCTACCTGGTCCGCCGTCTGCTGGAAAATGGCGCCAGCACCGGCTTCGTGCACCGGCTGGTGGACGCCTCGGTGCCGGAGGAAGACATCGTCGCGGACCCCGCCGCCCGGCTGCGCGGCATCGGTGCGGATCGCAATCCGCGCATCAAGCCGCCGCGCGCGCTGTATCCGGACCGGCTGAATTCGGCTGGCGTCGATCTCGCGGACCGGCCCCGCACCGCCGCGCTGGTTGCCGCGCTGCGTGCGCGCGACAGGCACTGGCGCGATATCCCCGGCACCCGCGAGATTCGTAATCCGGCCGACCATCGCATGCTGGTGGGCCGGATCGACGATGCCGGCGAGGCCGAGATCGACGCCGAGCTGGCAACGCTGTCGCAGGCCTGGCGCAACTGGGACGAGCGCGGCGGCGTCGCGCGTGCCGCGGTGCTGGATCGCGCGGCCGGGCTGATCGAAGACCAGCGGGAGGACCTGCTGCACCTCCTGGTGCGCGAGGGCGGCAAGACGCTGGGCGACGCGGTGGCGGAGCTGCGCGAGGCGGTCGATTTCTGTCGCTGGTACGCCGCCCGGGCGCGCGAGCAGTTTGCCGCGCCCCGCGAATTGCCTGGTCCGACCGGCGAACGGAACACATGGGCGCTGGGCGGCCGCGGGGTGTTCGCCTGCATATCGCCGTGGAATTTTCCGCTGGCGATCTTCGTCGGCCAGGTTGCGGCAGCGCTCGCCGCCGGCAACGCGGTCGCCGCCAAGCCGGCGGAGCAGACACCGCTGATCGCCGCTCATGCGGTGGGTCTGCTGCACCGCGCCGGCGTGCCGCCCGACGTGCTGGCGCTGTTGCCCGGAGATGGCAGCGTGGGCGAGCGCCTTGTGTGCGACCCGCGGATCGGGGGCGTCGCCTTCACCGGCGGAACCGAGACTGCCCAAGGAATCGCCCGGGCGCTTGCCGCGCGCGACGGCCCGATCGTGCCGTTCATCGCCGAGACCGGCGGCATCAACGCCATGCTGGTGGACAGCTCCGCGCTGCCCGAGCAGGTGGTGACCGACGTGCTGACCTCGGCGTTCGGATCGGCCGGGCAACGCTGCTCGGCATTGCGCCTGCTGTGCCTGCAGGAGGGGATCGCCGACCGCGTGCTGACGATGCTTCAAGGAGCGGCGGAGACGCTGCTGATCGGTGACCCGCTCGACCCCGCGACCGATATCGGCCCGGTGATCGACCAGGAGGCGCGTGCGGCGCTGGAACGCGCGGCGCAAGGGCTCGGCGAGCCGCTGTTCGCGCTGCCGCTGGGACCGGGGACCGAATACGGCAGTTTCTTTGCCCCACGGGTCGTGCTGTTGACGCAGCCGAGGGCGCTACGGGCCGAGGTCTTCGGCCCGGTGCTCTGCGTGATCCGCTACGCGGCAGACCGGCTGGATGCCGTGTTGGACGCGATCGACGCCAGCGGCTACGGGCTGACGATCGGTGTGCACAGCCGCATCGAGGCGACCCAGCGCCGGATCGTGGACCGACTGCGGATCGGCAACGCCTACGTGAACCGAAACCAGGTTGGGGCGGTGGCGGGCGTGCAGCCGTTCGGCGGCCGCGGCTTGTCGGGCACCGGCCCGAAGGCGGGCGGCCCGATCACGCTGTATCGCTTCGCGGAGGAGCGTGTCCTGTCCGTCAACACCACGGCGGCCGGTGGGAACGCGGCGTTGCTCGCCCTGGACGACGAATGATGCCCAGGAAAGACAATGTCAGCCGCTATCGGTGTTGACCGGCCGAAACCGGGCAGGGCGGAAAAGTGAAGCGCCGCCTTCCGCCGTTGCCCGCCCGCGACACCGGTGAGGCGGACGGCGCTTCGCTGGTCCACCCTACGTCCCCACAAAGCGGTCACCGTGAGACGGCAGTGCGGTCAGCGGCGGGCCAGCTTCGTGCCGGGCGCGCGCTTGGCCGGCGGGGGCGGCGCGGGGGCAAAGGCGCCGTAGACGCTGACCGAGGGCTGGAAGTCCGCATAGGCTTGGCTTTTCGGCGCGAAGTCGCGATACGCGAAGTCGCGATACGGCGAGTGCGGAACCAACCCGGCGACGACGGCAAGGTCAGGCCGGTCCCACACCGCGAGCACCCGCTTCCGATACTCGGTGCCGAGCGCGGGGGTCATCGAATGGTACGCCGCGATCGCCGGCAGCCAGGTGCTGTCCGCGCCACGCAGAGCGGTCAGGAAACGCGCCGCGTAGCGCGCATTGTGCCATGGATCGAACGCCTCCTCCAATGAGGCGAACGCCGTGGGATGATACAGCAGGTTCACCTGCATGCAGCCGACATCGATGGAACGGACGCCCTGGTCCTGCAGGGCACGAACCCCGGCGACCGCTTCCTCCTTGGAGGCGAAGAATCGGCCTTCGCCGTCGGCATTGATCGTCCAGGGCCAAGGGCGGACCGTTCCGGTCTTCGGGTCGAGCCGGCCGCTTTCCACTTCGGCGATGGCGTTGAGCAGCCCGGACGGCAGGCCGGCTTCCTGCTCCGTCGCCGCGATCGCCCGATCGCACAGCGCGGCCGGCGCGGGCGCCGGCGCGCTTCCGGCCAGGGCTGCCCCGGACCGAAACGGCATGAACACGACCGGCAGGAACAGCAAGGCAAGCAGCAGACGAAAGGGCTCGCGCATGGCGGCCCTTTTGCCCGATTATCGACTCGGAACGCTACTGGAATCGTTCGCGCCAGGAAGGTTGCGCGCCCGCGACGGCAAGGCTGTCCGCCTCGAACACGCCGCGCGCGATGGCCCGTGCCGTGACGGCGATCGCGGCGATGCCGAGATCCGTCAGTTCCGCCAGCGGATCGGCGAGCGGCCGCCTGCCGGTGGCCGCGGCGAAGATCGTGTCGCCGTCGAGCGGCGCGTGTGCCGGCAGCACCGCCCGGGCCAGCCCGCCCTGCGCCATGATCGCCAGCCGCAACGCCTGCGCCTTGGTCAGCCTGGCATCGGTGGCGACGAGTCCGATCGTGGTCCCGGTACCCGGGCCGCCCTTCAGCCGCGGCGAGACGTCGATCGCCGCCGGCCAGCCCAGCCCGCCGAACTCGCCGTCCTGCTCGAAGGGGGCCGCCCAGAACGCCGGACCATCGCCGATCGTCGCGGAGCCTATCGCGTTCACAGCAACAATGGCAGCCACGGTGTGCCCGCTTGGCGTGACCGCGCTGGCCGAGCCAAGGCCGCCCATCACGGTCGCAGTGGTGGCGCCCATCCCGGCGCCGACGCTGCCCAACGGAAAGTTTCGAGGGGACGTGTCCGGGGAGAGTTCAGCGGGGGACAGACCGGGCTCGCCCCGGTCATGCCGGGATTCACCGGCAAGGCTGGCGGCACAGGCGGCGCGGTAGCCAAGCTCGCGATAGGGCGGGTAGCGCCCCCAGTCCTTGTTGCCGCCATTGGCCAGGTCAAAGAGAACCGCCTGCGGTACGATCGGGATGCGGATCTCGCCCACCGCGAACCCGCGGCCCTGCTCCCGCAACGCTGCCTGCACACCGCTTGCCGCGTCCAGGCCGAAGGCGGAGCCACCGGACAGGACGATCGCGTCCACCGCCTCCACGGTCATTTCGGGGCCCAGCATCGAGGTCTCACGGCCGCCAGGGGCGCCGCCCGGAATGCTGACGGCCGCGATCGACGGGCGGTCGAACAGGATTACCGTGACCCCGGAGCCAAGGCCGGCATCGTCGGCATGCCCGACCGCCACGCCGGCCACGTCAGTCAGCAGGTTATGCCGGCTCACCGGAACAGCAGACCAAGCGCCAGTGTCATGGCCGCCACCAGCGCGACCGCCATCAGCAGGGCTGCCGGTCGCGGCCGGCCATTATCGGCACGACCCGCTCTCGGCGCTCGAACCGGCGCGGTGGTGCCAAGGGCGCGCGGCGGGGAAGGCCTGGCTGGCTGCCCCCCGTCACCAACCCAATCGCGAGAGCGGAACGTCATTCCACCGCCTTCCGCCAGGGTCCACCAACCAGTCCATCCAACTGGCGGCGAATTATGGCGCAGACCGATGGCAAAATGCAATTCAAGGGCCGACGGGCACCGAAGCCAGCCGCACGGATATGGTCCGGTTTGAGATATTGTTTCGACCGATGGACCCAGCCGACCGATCAGCCGTAATATTCCTGAGCGCCCCGTCAAACCTTCCATTGCCCAACGATCCAACTCCGAGACTCCATTAAAAAGCGGGATGATTGGGATTTGCGGGCAGCGTTTTGGTCATTTTCCTCACTGCTTTAAATCAAGATATCAGAAGTATGTTATCGGAACGGATTGATCAGCGGAAACACGTACATCACACTCCAGCGACGAATTCGCAAATGCGCAGACAACGCCCGACCGGTTCGCTACTCTCATTACCACGCCTCTCACACCATCGGATGGATCAACACGTGCAACGTCTCCTCACAGTGTTGACGCATGTGTTCGGCCAGGTCCCGGCTATGCCTGCCGGCACTGGCCTTGAGATTTACACCATCCCGCGAGCGAAGCGCGTGCCATGCTACGGGTGAGCATGAGCGACCTGTCGCGCCTGCCGGTCGAACGGCTCGCCCGACTGCTGATGGACCGGGCCAGCGAGGATCCGATGCTGCTCGGCCGCCTGCACGAGACGATCGTCGCCGAGAACGCCGCTCCCGCCGTGCGGCCGGCGCGCTCGTCGCAACGCCAGACCACGATCGTCGGCACCAGCCCGGCCATCCGCCATGTGACGGAGATGATCAGGCGGTTCGTCAGAACCGACGAGCCGGTACTGATCACCGGAGAGAGCGGCACGGGCAAGGAGCTGGCGGCGCGCGCGATCCACGAAACCTCGGGTCGCCGCGACGGTCCGTTCGTCGCGGTGAACTGCGCCGCGATCCCGGCCAACCTCGTCGCCTCCGAGCTGTTCGGCTACGAAAAGGGCGCGTTCACGGGCGCCAATGCGCGCACCAAGGGACAGATCGAGCACGCCAACGGCGGCACGCTGTTCCTTGACGAAATCGGCGATATGCCGGTCGATCTTCAGGGCCATCTGCTACGGTTCCTGCAGGACGGCCAGATCGTGCGCGTCGGCGGCCGCGAGGCGATCAACGTCGACGTCCGCATCGTATCAGCCACGAATGTGCGAATCCGCCAAGCCATTGCCGACGGCCGCTTCCGTGAAGACTTATACTATCGCCTGAACGTGCTGACGCTGCACCAGCCGCCGCTGCGCGAGCGAGCGGAAGACATCGACTTGCTCGCGCAGCACTTCCTGGAGGCGGCGGGCCGGGATTTCGGCCGCGAGGTGCTGGCGTTCGAACCCGCGGCGCTTGACGCGCTGCGTCGCCATTCGTGGCCGGGCAATGTGCGGGAGCTGATGTCGACGGTGCGTCGCGCAGTGGTGATCGGCGATGGGCCCGTGGTGGCGCTCAGCGACCTTGTCGGGCTCGACGGGTCTGCTTCCGTCGGCGGCCCGAATGGCTCTGCGCCCGCCGGCGGAACGAACGGCTCTGCCCCCGCCGACCCGCAGCCGCCGCCCCGGCCTGGCTCGATCGAGGAACGCATGCGGCTGCTTGACGCGCTCGCGCGCACCGACGAGAATGTGACATTGACCGCGCAGGACCTGGGTGTCTCGCGAGTCACCCTGTACCGCATGCTAAGGCGGCACGCGATCACCCTGAACCGGGGGCTCAAGGATCCGCCGATTGCGCGTGGCGGCGGATCGGCCGCGCCCTCCCCCGGTGGGATCAAGGTTGGCGACATCAGCATGGGCTGAAAGAAGCCTCTCGGGGACAGACCATCGCCAACGCCGCATCCAGGCTGTCCACCGCGGCGGAGATCGCCCCGTCGGCACAGCGGGCCACTGCCCAGCGTCCGTCATGACCGACCACCAGCCATGCCGCCAGCTTTTGCCCCGACTGGAAGACGCCGATGACGCTGTCCGCAGTGGGACAATGCCACGGTCGCAGACGAAGATCCTGCACCGAATCGATTCCGCGCGCCTGCACGGCATGCGCCCATCCTCCGAGCGTCTTGCGCTCGGCAGCCGTCAAGGCCTGGAACGTCTGATCCCAGGCCGCCGCCGTGCGACCCTGTTCACTCTCCAAATGCATATCGCGGTGACCATTGACCGGCTGCGCTGTCAGACTTGCTTTGTCTTTCGGCATGTTGGAAATGCGCACATTCTGACCTTATGACCATGCCTGTCTGCAATGTATGTGCCAGTGATGGCGCAGAAGCTCGGCGTTGCCGGAAGTCCCTCAGGACCCATGCGGCGGCGGCGGCGATCGGCTATAATAACGCGAGTGTCACGCCGGTCGCTGTATTCCGGGTCATGCGATCAAGTCGCTGCGAAACAGGGCTTGACGTCACGCGAGACGTCAATGGCGGATCCTCAGACACGTCCGCTGAGCAGCCGCCACCCTGCGTAGATTACCAGCAGGCTGATCATGCTTGACAGGATCATGAGCATCAGAGCCTGACGGCGGGCCCGACGCTTCAGCGCCGCCTCGATCGGCGCTTCGAAGTGATTGGGCGAAGCATGAAGATGCGCCGGCTGGTCGAGCCACCGCGCTGCAGGCTCGCGCGATTGCGCGCCATACGCCTTCAGCTTGTGTGTCTCCTCCATCTTGATCCCGGCCCGCCCATTCACGATCACCTGACTATGTTAGCACGGATTCGCGAGCCACCAACCAATAGTTGATCTCACCTTCTGTCGGTTGCTGATGCCAGCGGGGTCGATCTGGCCCGGCATTTGCTGCGACTGCAGCATGCATGCAAGCCAAACGGCGTCACGCCGACCCGATCCTCGGTACCTGCCAGTCCGAACTTTGCTCGCAGCCGACTTCGACAGCGCCTGCGCCGCGCTGATGCGGCGTGTCGAGGCGCAATACGCGCCGGACCTGCTGGTTGGCATCCGCACCGGCGGGCTGGTCGTGGCCGAGGCAATGGCGCGCGCCGCCGTGCGTCCGGTGACCGTGCTTCCGCTTACCAGCCGGCGCGCCAGCACGGGAACCAAGGCTCGATTCGGCCTGCTGCGCACGACTGCCACCCGCTTGCCGCGCCCAGTGCTGGATCGCCTTCGCGTGCTGGAGCACCGGCTGCTCACTGGCCGCCGCAAGGCCAGGGTCGCACTGCAACCGTTCGATCACCACGAGGCCGCGACGATCGGCGCCCACATCGCCGCAGTCGCCGGCTCACGCGTCCTGGTCGTGGACGACGCGGTGGACAGCGGCGTCACGCTGGCCACCGTCCTCGGGCTGCTGCGGGAGACCACAGGCGCGGCCAAGATCCGCTCGGCAGTGATCACCGTCACCCTCGACGATCCGCGGGTGGAACCGGACTTTGCCCTGTATCGCGGCGTCCTTTGCCGCTTTCCCTGGTCGTTCGATGCGGGACGGTGATCCCGTCCTGGTGTTCGACCTGGACGGCACGGTGTTGCGGGTCAACAGCTTCCCGGTCTGGGTCATGCTACTGGCCTGCGGCGGTCCGCGCCACCTGACGCTCGCCCAGCGCGCGTCGATCTCGCTCCGGGTTCAGCGGCTGGTGCTGACCCGCAAGCTTGGCGGACTCCCGCACGGCGTGTTCATGCACGCGGTGCAGGCGCTTTGGCGGGAGGCTGCGGCAGGCGACGGCGGAACGATGACCTCGCGCCTGCACGTGTTGCTGTTGCGGCACATGCGACCGAACCTGGCACCGGTGCTGAAGCTGGTCGCCGAGGACCGCGCGGACGGATTGCTGGCCACCGCCGCCGCGGGTGACTATGCCGAGAGCCTCGGCCACCGGCTCGGCCTGCAGGACGTCATCGCGACACAAGTCGATCGCAGGCCTGATGAACCCATCAATAACGGCGCGTGCAAGCGGGACCGCGTGCTGGCGTTTCTGGACCAGCGCGGCTGGACCGAACGGCCGATCGTGTTTTTCAACGACGACCTGGCGGATCTGCCGCTCATGCTCAAATCGCGGGTGGTTTGCTGGTTCGGCGGACGCCACGCCCTTCGCCGGGCACGCGAAGCCGCCCAGGGCGTGCGCTTCATCGATTGCCGCCGCTTCACGCCGGGCGAGATGATCGCAACGCTGGCGCATTTGCGCCAGAGCGTCGCAATCGAAGGGATGGCCTCGCCAGCCGGCTATGGCTATGCCGGCACGCCACGCGCCAGCACGGCCTCGTAGATCGCCGCGAGTTGCTCGGTATGGTGCCGGCGGTCATGCGGCGCCTGCCAATACTGCCGGTAGGCCGCGGCGCCGGCGCACCGCACCACCGCGTCGTCGCGCACGACGGCCAGGCGGCGGATCAGGTCATCGACGTTGCCACTCTGGAAGATCCATCCGGTGACGCCATCCGTGACGCGCTCGGCCGCCGCCGAAATGTCGCTCACAATGGCCGGCACGCCGCGCGCAGCGGCTTCGTCAACAACCAGCCCGAACGCTTCGTACCAGCGACTCGGAAAGACGAGGCATCGTGCCTGTTCGAGCGCCCGCAGCACGCCCTCGGACGGCAGCCAGCCGGTCACGGTTGCGCCGGTTGCCTCGACCGCCGACCGCAGCGGTCCTTCACCAATGAACACGATCGGCAGATCCAGCCGGCGCGCGGCCTCGGCGGCGAGATCGACCCCCTTCTCCGCATCCAGCCGGCCGAGCACGACCACGGTCCGGTTGGCAGCGGGATCGACCGGCGGCGCCTCGCCGACGTCGATGATATTGGACAACGGATAGAGCCGCGCATCCTCGGGCAGATAGGGCCGAAGCAACGCCGCCGAGCGGCGTGACAGGCTGATATAATCCCGCACGCTGGCCGGGAAGTGCGCCAGATGCCGCTGCACCTGGCCACGGACGACGCGATAGGCTTTATGCGCTGCCCAACGTTTATCGCACTGGGCCGCCATGCAGGCGAGCGACAATGCGGTGCGCCCGCACGGTTTCTGTTCCCCGTAGTGGTAGAAAGCGCCGTTCGGGCACGCAGCGAAGAAATCATGCAGCGTGCAGACGGTTGCGAAGCCGGCACGCCGGGCCGCGAGCGCCGGGACCGCGGTCAACGCCTTGGTGTAGCCATGCAAATGCACGATGCAACGCCGCTTGTCGTGGCCGTCCAACAGCGCGCGCAGCGCCGTCGCAGCCTGCCGGTTCCACAGGCCGCGCAACGCGGCTGCAGGATGCCGGACGACGTCCGCAAGCTCCGGCTGCCCGAGCGAGACCACGTGCACGCCGCCGGCGCGCAGCGCCTCACAGGGCGCACCAACGGCGCCCAAAAACGCAACCTCCAGACCCTGCGCGCGGAGCGCCACCGCTTCATCGATGGCGACCTTGCTGGCACCGCCTTGCACGTAGCAGAAGTCGTTGAGGACGAAGACGGTTTCGATGTCCGTCCCGGCGCGCGGCCGCGCGACCGACCGACCGCCGACAGCCAAGGCCCCGTCAGGCAACGTTGCCTCGGGCGACGCGCGATACCGCGGGGGCGGGCCGCCGTCGGATCCGCGCGGACAGAGTGCGTCCGAACTCGTTGCCGGGGCGTTCGACGAACCGTTCGGCCACGCAGGCGATCATCAGCGTAGCGACGACCACACCGGCGAGCCCGACCAGGCTGCCGCTGAACAGCCCCAGCACCAGCAACGTCTGGATCAGCGGACCGTGGACGATGTAGATATCGTAAGAAATGTCGAACTGCAGCCGCGACGCCGGCAGGCACACCGCAAAGCAATACACGAACGCGCCGACCACGCAGGGACGGATGCCGGCCGGAATCGGCGACAGATAGGTCCAGCAGGCAAGGAACGCGATGCACACGGCCCAGGAAATGCCGGCAGGCACACGCATTCCCCTGCCATACATCCAAAGCCCCATGCCGACGACGAAGAACTGCATCTGGCCCGGAAGCTGCTTGGCCGCCACCTCATGCCCCAAATGGGACAGCACCAGGTCATATGCGACGGACGCCGCAAAGATCGCGGCCAGAACCCAGCCTCGCCACCGTCGAACGGCGGCGCAGATGACCGGAACAATCAGGTAGAAAGCGATCTCGATCTTGAGCGTCCAGAGGCTGGGATTGATCCCGGGGTTGGGAAGACCGGAGAGCACGCCGCCGATGTCGTACTGCGCGAAGTTCATGAAGAACAGATTGAGGCCGAGGTAGCGCAATGTGGAATGCGGTGCGCTGAACGGGCCGCCGGGCAGCAGCAACATCATGACGACCGTCTGGACCAGCACGGCGCAGGCATATAGCGGATACAGCCGGAACACGCGCCGGAGATAGAATGGCGCCAGCAAGCGGGTCCGCTCGTAGCTGCCGGTGATCAGGTAGCCGCTGACCACGAAGAAGCTGTCCACCGCGGCATCG
>Ga0182012_10002843_pt1 | contig 18600 bp, 13 predicted proteins | sample 612S2SmetaG_FD_120486 | JGI IMG/M metagenome (GOLD analysis project Ga0182012, IMG submission 120486) | Permafrost microbial communities from Stordalen Mire, Sweden - 612S2S metaG | ecosystem: Environmental > Terrestrial > Soil > Wetlands > Permafrost | place: Sweden: Stordalen | collected...
CCGAGTCGGACTTCCTGCGGGAGAACCTCGAGGGCTACCTGCGGGAGGTGCCCTGCCCGGTGTGCGGGGGCGCCCGGCTCCGGCCCGAGTCCCTGGCCGTCACCGTCGGGGGCTACTCCATCTACGCCCTGTGCTCCCTGCCCATCGGGACCGCCGTCGACGTGGTGGCCTCGCTCGATCTTTCCGACCGGGACCACCTCATCGCCGACCGGGTCTTCCGCGAGGTACGTGAGCGGATGCAGTTCCTACTCGACGTGGGCCTCGACTACCTGACCCTGGCCCGGTCGGCCGCCACGCTGTCCGGCGGCGAGGCCCAGCGCATCCGTCTGGCCAGCCAGATCGGCAGTGGGCTGGTCGGGGTGCTCTACGTGCTGGACGAGCCGTCCATCGGCCTGCACCAGCGGGACAACCAGCGCCTCATCGGCACCCTCAAGCGTCTGCGCGACCTCGGCAACACGGTCATCGTGGTCGAACACGACGAGGAGACCATCCGGGTGGCCGACCACGTGGTCGACGTCGGCCCGGGTGCCGGTGAGCACGGCGGCCGCGTCGTGCACTCGGGACCGGTGACCGGTCCGGGGGGGTTGGAGTCCAATCCGGACTCGGTCACCGGGCAGTACCTGTCCGGGAGCCGTTCCATCCCGGTACCGGCGGTGCGTCGGCCCGGTCGGCACGAGGCCCTGGTGGTGGAAGGGGCCCGTGAGCACAACCTGCACGACATCGACGTGGAGTTCCCCCTGGGCCAGCTGGTGGCGGTGACCGGTGTGTCCGGATCGGGCAAGTCCACCCTGGTCAACGACATCCTGCTCCGGTCGCTGGCCAAGCAGGTCCACCGGGCCAAGACCCTCCCCGGCCTCCACCGCACCATCCGGGGCGTGGGCCACGTGGACAAGGTGGTGGAGGTTGACCAGGCGCCCATCGGCCGCACCCCCCGGTCCAATCCGGCCACCTACACCGGGGTCTTCGACCACATCCGCCGGCTGTTCAGCCAGACCCAGGAGGCGAAAGTGCGCGGGTACCTGCCCGGGCGTTTCTCCTTCAACGTGAAGGGGGGGCGCTGTGAGGCCTGCTCCGGGGACGGCACCATCCGGATCGAGATGCACTTCCTGCCGGACATCTACGTCCCCTGCGAGGTGTGCCACGGGGCCCGTTACAACCGCGACACCCTGGAGGTGACCTTCCGGGGCAAGACCATCGCCGACGTGCTGGAACTGTCGTGCGAGGAGGCCCTCGGGTTCTTCGCCCACCAACCACCCATCGCCCGGCACCTGCAGACCCTGGTCGATGTGGGCCTGGGCTATATCCGGCTGGGCCAGCCGGCCCCCACCCTCTCCGGAGGTGAGGCCCAGCGGGTCAAGCTGGCCTCCGAGCTGAGCCGCCGATCGACCGGCCACACCCTCTACGTGCTGGACGAGCCGACCACGGGACTCCACTTCGAGGATGTCCGCAAGCTGCTCGACGTGCTCAGTCGACTCGTCGACCAGGGCAACACGGTCATCGTCATCGAGCACAACCTCGACGTGATCAAGAGTGCCGACTGGGTCATCGACCTCGGGCCTGAAGGCGGTGACCGGGGTGGCCACGTGGTGGCCACCGGCACCCCCGAGGAGGTGGCCGCGGTGGCTGCCAGCTACACCGGCCAGGTCCTGGCGCCGCTGCTCGGGATCGTGGCGGCCCTGCCGCCGGCCCCGGCCCGCGGCAGGGCCGCCAAAGCCAAGCCCCGTGCCGGCAAGGCCACAGCCAACGGCAAGGCCACATCCAACGGCAAGGCCACGGCCAACGGCAAGGCCAGGGCCAACGGAAAGGCGGTGGCCGTGCAGCCCCGCCCCCGCAAGGCGACGGCCAAGGCCCCGGCCAAGTCCGCCCGGTAGCCGGCCCGAACCGTCCCCACCGGAGCCGCGCCGGGGCCGGATCAGGTGGTGGCCAGCATCCGCTCCAGCGCCACACGGGCCCACGAAGCCGTGGCGTCGTCCACGGTGATCCGGTTGCGCACCTCGCCGGCCACCAGGCCCTCCAACACCCAGGCCAAATGGGCGGCGTCGATCCGGAACATCGTCGAACACGGGCACACCAACGGATCGAGGGAGACCACCGTCTTGTCAGGAGTCTCGTCATCCAACCTCTTGACCAGGTGGATCTCCGTGCCCACGCCGATCACCGAGCCGGCGGGAGCGTCGGCCACGGCCCGGATGATGAAGTCGGTGGATCCCACCAGATCAGCGCTCTCGACCACCTCGTGGGAGCACTCGGGATGGACCACCACGATGCCGTCGGGGTGCTCCGCACGGAACGCATCCACCTGGGCCGGGGAGAAGCGCTGGTGGACCGAGCAGTGTCCCTTCCACAGGAGGAGGGTGGCCGACTTGAGGGTGAGGTCGTCCAGACCACCGTGGTCCAGCCGCGGGTTCCACACGGCCATGTCCCCGGCTCCGTACCCCAGCTCGAATCCGGTGTTCCGCCCCAGGTGCTGGTCGGGGAAGAAGAGGACCTGATCCCCGCGCCGGTGGCCGTCGTCGTCGGCTTCGAGGGCCCAGCGGAGCACGGCCCGGGCGTTCGACGAGGTGCACACCACACCACCGTGGGCGCCGACGAAGGCCTTCAGCGAGGCCGCCGAGTTCATGTAGGTGACCGGGACCACCCGGTCGATGTCGGTCACACCGGCCAGGGCCTCCCAGGCCTCCTCCACCGAGTCGATGTCGGCCATGTCCGCCATCGAGCAGCCGGCGTTCAGATCGGGCAGGATCACCTGCTGGTGGTCACCCGTCAGGATGTCGGCCGACTCGGCCATGAAGTGCACCCCACAGAAGACCACGAACTCCGCCTCCGACTGATCGGCGGCGATCCGGGACAGGCCGAAGGAGTCCCCCCGGGCGTCGGCCCACCGCATGACCTCGTCCCGTTGGTAGTGGTGGCCGAGGATGATCACCCGGGATCCGAGCTGCTCCTTGGCGGCGCCGATCCAGGCGGCCAGCTCGTCGGGTGGGGCGGTGGTGTAGCGGTCGGGTAGTGCCGTCTGTAGCCGGAGCATGCTGGGTATGACCCCCTTGTGGAGGCGCTCCGGTGTGTGGCCGGCGGGGACAGCCTGGTCGCCCATCCGCGGGGATGTCGGCCCCGGAGCGGTAGATGTAGCCGGAAACCAGGCCGGCCTTGTCCCCAGTGTAGGCGGCGCGCCCCGTCGGGGCGGCGTGGACCGGTGACCGTCCCCGGCACGGCACACTGGGGGGGTGGTGACCCGTCCCCTACCGGGCTCGATTCCCGACGGCCCCGGCTCGTACCAGTTTGTGGACCGCTCGGGCCGGGTGATCTACGTCGGCAAGGCCAAGTCGCTCCGCCAGCGTCTGAACTCGTACTTCCAGGATCCGGCCGGGTTGGCACCGCGGACAGCACAGATGGTGTCCCAGGCCGACCACGTGGAGTGGATGGTGGTGGACCGCGAGTCCGAGGCCCTGCTCCTCGAGCACAACCTGATTCAGGAGTTCCAGCCCCGGTACAACGTCCGGCTGAAGGATGACAAGAGCTACCCGTGGCTGGCTCTCACCGTCAACGACGAGTGGCCACGGCCCGCCGTGGTCCGGGGCCGCAAGCGGAGCGGCGTCCGCTACTTCGGTCCCTACCCCAACACCGGGGCCATCCGGGAGACCCTCGACCTGCTGTTGCGGTCGTTCCCCGTCCGGACCTGTTCGGATACCAAACTCACCCGCCATCAGCGGCTCGGGCGACCGTGCCTGCTCTACCACATCGAACGGTGCTCGGGTCCCTGCATCGGTGCTGTGGACCATGCCGGGTACGACCGGCTGGTGGCCGACCTGGTCTCGTTTTTGGGTGGCGACACCGGACCCCTCAACCGGGAGCTGACCGCAGCCATGCGCCAGGCCGCCGACGCCCGGGAGTTCGAGCGGGCGTCGGTGTTCCGGGACAAGATCGAGGCGGTCCGGGCCGCCGACGCCGTGCGCCAGATGGAGTTGGACCGTCCGGAGGACCTCGACGTGTTCGGCCTGGCCGGGGATGAACTCGAGGCCGCCGTCCAGGTCTTCCACGTCCGGTCGGGCAAGGTGGTGGGGCGGTCGGCCCTGTTCGTGGACAAGGCCGAGGATCTGACCCCCGCCCAGCTGATGGAGCGGATCGTGGTCGACGTCTACGCCGACCCGCCCTCGGGGATCCCCCGTCAGGTTCTGGTCCCGACCCTGCCCGCCGACGCCGACGCCGTCACCCAGTACCTGACCGAGAGGCGCCCGGGCCCCGTGGCCCTCAAGGTCCCGGTGCGCGGGGCCAAGCGGGACCTGTTGCAGACGGTGGAGCAGAACGCCGGCGAGGCCTTCGTCCGGCACCGGCTGCAACGGACCTCGGACCACAACAGCCGGGCCCGGGCCATCGAATCCATCCAGAAGGAATTGGATCTGCCCGAGGCCCCCCTCCGGATCGAGTGCTACGACATGAGCCACCTGCAGGGCACCGACTATGTGGGTTCGATGGTGGTCTTCGAGGACGGGCTGCCCAAAAAGAGCGACTACCGGCACTTCCGGGTCTCGACCGTGCCCGGAAACGACGACTACGCCGCCATGGAGGAGGTGCTGACCCGGCGGCTCACCTCACTCCTCGCCGAGGACGCCCTGGGGTCGGTCGCGTCCCCGGGTGGGGGACAGGACCCCGGCCCCGGTGCGGGGGACGGGGAGCCGACGGCCGGTGCCCGGGCCGGTCGGCGGCGGTTCGCCTATCCACCCCAGCTGCTCCTGTTGGACGGGGGACTGGGCCAGCTCAACGTGGGGGTCCGTGTCCTGGACTCACTGGGGCTGACCGAACGGGTGCCCATCGCCGCGCTGGCCAAGAGCTTCGAGGAGATCTACCGGCCCGGCCTTTCGGAGCCCATCCGGCTGTCCCGCCAGTCCGAGGGGCTCTATCTGTTGCAGCGGCTGCGTGATGAGGCCCACCGGTTCGCGGTGTCGTACCACCGCACCCTGCGGGGCAAGCGGATGACCGTCGGAGCCCTGGACCAGGTTCCGGGGCTGGGACCCAAGCGCCGGACCCGACTGATCGAGCAGTTCGGAGGGCTGGCCGCCCTCCGGAATGCCACCCGGGAGGAGATTCTCGGCGTATCGTGGTTACCGGCCCCGGTGGGGCAGGCGGTGTTCGACCGCCTCCACACGCCGCTGGCCCCGAACGGAACCGCCGGCCGGAACACAGAGGTGGCCCGATGAGTGAGTACCTGGTGGTGACCGGCATGTCCGGTGCCGGGCGGTCGACGGCAGGGGCCACGCTCGAGGACCTGGGCTGGTTCGTCATCGACAACATGCCTTCCGCCCTCATCACGAAGGTGTCGGACCTGGTCGACGGGACCGGCTCCGACATGAAGCGGGTGGCCTTCGTGGTCGGTCGGGGCGGGGGTGACCTCGAGGAGGTGCTGCCGGCGGTGGACACCCTCCAGGCCGGCCGCAACCGGGTCCGGATCCTGTTTCTCGACGCGGCCGACGACGTCCTCATCCGGCGGTTCGAAGGGACCCGACGGCGGCACCCCCAGGCGGCCCGGGGGGTGATCGACTCCATCGCCGACGAACGGCTGCTGCTGAGCGGGCTGCGGGACCGGGCCGACCTGGTCATCGACACCGGCGAGCTCAACACCAACCAGTTGCGGACCCGCCTGATGGAGGTGTTCGGAGGGGACTCGCCCGGGAGCACCATGCGCACCTCGGTGCTCTCGTTCGGCTTCAAGTACGGCGTCCCGCTCGACGTGGACCTGATGTTCGACTGCCGCTTCCTGCCCAATCCGTACTGGAACGAATCCCTGCGCAGCATGGGCGGGCTCGACGCCGAGGTCCGCCGGTTCGTTCTGGACCGACCCGAGACGACCGAGTTCCTCGACAAGCTGGACGAACTCCTGGTCATGCTCATCCCCGCTTACATCAAGGAGGGGAAGTCGTATCTCACGGTGGCCATGGGGTGCACCGGGGGCCGGCACCGCTCGGTGGTCCTGGCCGAGGAGCTGTCCCGCCGGCTCGGGGACCACGGGATGCCCACCACGGTCTTCCACCGGGACGTGGACCGGTGAACGGGCCCGGCGGGACGGCCGGACCCCGGGTGGTGGCCATCGGCGGCGGTCACGGACTGGCCGCCACGCTGCGGTCGGTGCGCCGGTACACCGACCGGGTGACCGCCATCGTCTCGGTGGCCGATGACGGGGGATCCTCGGGGCGGCTCCGCCAGCTCCTCCAGATCATCCCTCCCGGCGACCTCCGGATGTGCCTGGTGGCTCTGGCCGAACCGGACTCCTCCCTGGCCCGGGCCTTCGAGTACCGGTTCGCCGAGGATGAGCTGGCCGGCCATGCCCTCGGCAACCTGATCCTGGCCGGACTGATCGACAGCTGCGATGACCCGGTCGCCGCCCTCGACGAGGCGGCCCGACTGCTCGGGGTCCGGGGACGGGTTCTCCCCGCCACCACGGAGCCGGTCGTCCTGAAGGCCGAGTCCGACGGGGGCCCGGTCGACGGCCAGGTGGCCGTGATGGCCACCGGCAACATCCAGACGGTGTCTCTGGTCCCCGCCGATCCGAAGGCGCCCGGTGAGGCCAAGACCGCTCTCCGTGAGGCGGATCAGATCGTCATGGGACCCGGGTCCCTGTTCACCAGCGTGCTGGCCGCCATCGCCGTCCCCGAGGTGCGGGACGGCATCCGGGCCTCGGACGCCCGGAAGATCTACGTCTGCAACCTGCGTCCCCAGATACCCGAAACCCAGCATTTCGACGTCGGGATGCACGTCGAGGCCCTGATGGCCCACGGGGTCAGTATCGACACGGTCGTCTGCGACACCCACGGATTGGCCCTCGGCCACCCCCGGGTGGAGGTGGTCGACGCCCGGCTGGCCCGTCCCCACGGCCTGGCCCACGACCCGGCCAAACTGGCGTCGGTGCTGGCCGGTCTGCTCGGATGATGCGCTGAACCGCCCCGATGCCCTAGCGTGGGAGCCGGTCTCCTTTCGTGAGTGGGGTCGTACACGGGGCACCGGGACGAAGCGACGTGCGGAACATGCGCACGCGACAGTGAAATGAAAGGTGGGGCTCGCAGGCAATGACCGTACGGATCGGCATCAACGGTTTCGGACGCATCGGTCGCAATTTCCTCCGGGCGGCCCGGGCCGCGGGCGCCGATGTCGACGTGGTGGCGGTCAACGACCTGACGTCGGCGGAGACCCTGGCCCACCTCCTCCGCTACGACTCGACCCACGGCCGGTTCAACGGTGAGGTACGGGTGGAGGGCTCCTCCCTGGTCCTCGACTCCGGCCCCGTCGCCGTGCTGGCCGAGCGGGACCCCAAGGCCCTCCCGTGGGACGAGCTGGGCATCGACGTGGTCATCGAGTCCACCGGGCTGTTCACCTCCCGCGAGTCAGCGGCCTCCCACCTCGAGGCCGGGGCCCACCGGGTCATCGTCTCGGCACCGGCCCAGGACGTGGACGCCACCTTTGTGGTCGGGGTGAATGATTCCGAGTTCGATCCGGCCCGGCACTTTGTGGTGTCCAACGCCTCGTGCACCACCAACTGCTTCGTACCGATGGTGAAGGTGCTGGACGACGCCTTCGGGGTCGAGAGCGGGCTCATGACCACGATCCACGCCTTCACCAACGACCAGAACCTCCTCGACCTCCCGCACAAGGACCTCCGTCGGGCCCGGGCGGCGGCCATCAACATCGTCCCCGCCTCCACCGGTGCAGCCCGGGCCACCGGCCTGGTTCTCCCCGACATGAAGGGTCGGCTGGACGGGCGGTCCTTTCGGGTGCCGGTGCCGGACGGCTCGATCACCGATTTCACCGCCGTCATCCCGCGTGCGGTCACCGTGGAGGAGGTCAACGCGGCGTTCGCCGCCGCCGCCACCACCGGGCCGTTGTCACGGGTGCTGGAGTACACCGAGGACCCCATCGTCTCCACGGACATCGTCGGTAGCCCGGCCTCGTGTACCTTCGACGCCGACCTGACCATGGTGATGCCCTCCGCATCGGGTATCACCCTGGTGAAGGTGCAGGGCTGGTACGACAACGAGTGGGGATACGCCAACCGACTGGTGGATCTGTCGCTGGTGTTGGGAACAGCCGATTCGTGACAGCACGGAAGGGTGAGGGGAGTGACGAGGGGATGAAGGGCGATGAGTGACGTTTCCGACAATCCGTTACTGAAGGGCCTGCCGTTACTCGGGGACCTGCCGGACCTCGACGGGGCCAGCGTTCTCGTGCGGGTGGACTTCAACGTGCCGCTCAAGGCCTGTGCCGGCGAGGCGTCGACGGTCACCGACGACTTCCGCATCCGGGCTGCCCTTCCCACCCTCAACTACCTGCTCGAACGGGGGGCGTCGGTCACCGCCTGCACCCACCTGGGCCGCCCGGACGGCGCACCGGACACCCGCTGGGACCTGGGGCCGGTCCGTGACGAGCTCTCGAGGTTGGCTCCCCAGGTCGAACTGCTCGAGAACCTGCGGTTCGACCCGGGCGAGGAGAGCAACGATCCGACCTTCGTGGACAAACTGGTCAACGGCCACGACGCCTACGTGAACGACGCCTTCGGCGTCTCCCACCGCAGCCACGCCTCGGTCGTGGGACCCCCCAGCCGGCTCCCCAGTGCCGCCGGGTTCCTCCTCCAGCGGGAGATCGAGGTGCTCGGGGGCCTGCTCGGGCAGCCGGCCCGACCGTTCATCGCCGTGGTGGGGGGGGCCAAGGTCGGCGACAAACTCGGGGTGCTCCGGGCCCTGTCCGACCGGGTCGACCTCCTGATCGTCGGGGGAGGGATGTCCTATACGTTCCTCGCCGCTGCCGGCCATGACGTGGGCGACTCCCTGGTGGACGAGGAGCGGATCGGGGACTGCGCCGAACTGCTGGCCTCGGGTCGGCCGATCCTCCTGCCCACCGATATCGTGACCCTCGAACCCGGGGCGGATTTCGGCTGCGACTGCTCGGGGGGCGAGGTCCGCATCACAGGAACCGACATCCCGACCGGATGGCAGGGCCTCGACATGGGTCCGCAGACGGTCGAGGCCTTCGCCGCGCAGATCGGCGCCGCCGCCACCGTGCTGTGGAACGGCCCCATGGGCGTCTTCGAGGACGCCCGCTTCAACGCCGGCACGGCAGGCATCGCCCGGGCCGCGGCGGACAGCCCCGGCTTCACCATCGTGGGTGGAGGGGACAGCGTGGCGGCGGTCTATGAGGCCGGTCTGGCCGACCGGATCGATTTCATCTCCACCGGCGGTGGGGCCTCACTGGAGTTGCTCGAACTCGGCGACCTCCCGGGGCTGTCCGCCCTCCGCGGGGCGGTCAACGCACCGTCGGAAGCGGGACGTGGCGTCGGGAGCCACTCCCGCCGGTGACAGGGCCCGCCCTCCGCCGGCCGCTGATCAGCGGCAATTGGAAGATGAACTTCGACCACCTCGAGGCCCTGCATGCCGCCCGTGACCTCGGCCTCCGTCTCCAGCCCGGGGACGTCGACGGGGTCGACGTGTCCATCCACCCTCCCTTCACCGACCTGCGCACCGTCCAGTCGGTCCTCGAACCGGACGGCATCCCGGTGGCGCTCGGGGCCCAGAACTGTGCGGTGGATGACTCGGGCGCCTTCACCGGGGAGATCAGTCCCCTGATGCTGGCCAAGCTGCACGTCGAGTACGTCATCGTGGGCCACTCGGAGCGGCGGCGGCTGTTCGGCGAGACGGACGAGACGGTGGCGGACAAGATCAAGGCGGTGGTCCGGAACGGGATGACCCCGATCTGCTGTGTCGGCGAATCGCTGGATCAGCGGGAGACCGGCATGACCAAGGACGTCCTGGCCGGTCAGGTGGAGTCGGCGGTCCAGGGCCTCCCGTCCGAGACCGTGGCCGGGATGGTTCTGGCCTACGAGCCGCTGTGGGCCATCGGCACCGGCCAGGCGGCCACACCCGACGATGCCCAGGACGCCTGCCGGTGGATACGAGAGGTCCTCGGCCGGTGCGGTGGGCTGGAGGCGTCGGCCCGGACCAGGGTGCAGTACGGGGGCTCGGTCAACGAGGAGAACACCGGGACCCTGTTGGAGTGTCCCGACATCGACGGCGTCCTGGTCGGTGGAGCCAGCCTGGACCCGGCGGCCTTTGTGGGTATCGTGCGGGCCGCGGCACAGGTCCGGTGATGGATTTGGTAGCGTCGTCAGCGGTCGCCGGCCTGAGGAGGGATATCGGATGCTGACCGCAATCATCGTCGTGCTGCAGATTCTGGCGTCGCTGGCCCTGATATTCCTCATCCTCATGCACAGCGGGAAGGGGGGCGGTCTCTCCGACATGTTCGGGGGATCGGTCGGTTCGGCTGCGGCCGGGTCCACCGTGGTGGAGAAGAATCTCGACCGGATCACCGTGACCGTCGCCGTGATCTTCGCCTTCACCAACCTGATTCTCATCCTCCGCCTGCAGTGACAGAGCGCGGCGCCGGCGCCGTCGAGCGCCGTCCCCGCCTGGCCCAGGCATGGCAGGAGCAGCGGGCCCGATGGACCCTGCCCTTGGTCATCATCGTGATCATCGGGGTCGTGGCCACGGTCGACCATCTGGGGTCCCACCGGATCAGCCGGGTCGATGAGCAGAACACCTCGGCGCTGGTCCCGGCCGCCGGCGGAACGGCGACGGTGGCTTTCGACCGGCCCTGGGACGGCTTCAACCCCAACACCCCGGCCGGCGCCTCCTCCACCAGCCCGACATTGCTGTCGGCGGTGCTCCCCAGTGCATACGTGATCGATCCGAAACTCGCGCCGCAGGTCAACAACGCCCTCCTCCAGAGTGTGGAGGTCACGTCCACCTCGCCCCTGACCATCCAGTACGTGATCAACCCGTCGGCGGTGTGGTCGGACGGGGTGCCGGTGAGTGCCGCCGACTTCATCTACGCCTGGCAGTCACAACGCGGTGACGGGGTCGACGTCGACGGGCAGGCCGACCAGGTGGCCTCCACGCTCGGGTATCAGGATGTGGCCTCGGTCACCTCCAGCCACGGTGGGAAGACGGTGACGGTGGTGTTCAGCCGGCCCTTCACCGACTGGCGCATCATGTTCAATCACATGGTCCCGGCCCATATCGCCTCACGGGTCGGATGGAACCGCGGATTCGCTACCTTCAAACCGACCGTGGACCTCTCCGCGGGCCCTCTGATGGTGCAGTCGGCCACCCGCAACCATGTGGTGCTGGTTCGCAATCCACGGTGGTGGGGCACCCCGTCGACCCTCAGCCGGATCACCGTCATCAACTCGCCGTCCGAAAAGGCATGGAGCACCATGCTCGGGATCAGCAACCAGGCGGTGGCGGTGCCGTCGGCATTCACCCTGGGCACGCTGGACTCGGTGTCGTCGCTCCCCAACACCCAGAGCGAGGTCAAGCCCTCGCTCAACCAGTTGGAACTGGACTTCAACACCACTTCCCCCCTCACCGCACAGACCGCCACCCGCGAGGCCATCGCCCACATCATCGACCGGAGCGCGGTGCTCGACCAGACGGTCGGCCCCATCGACCCGTCCCTGGTGGTCAGTCAGGACCACTTCTCCGTACCGGCCCTGCCCACCTACAACCCGTCGTCGGCGTCCGGCGAATACGCCGTGCCGAATCCGGCCGCAGCCGACAGCCTCCTCGGGTCCATCGGCTACCACCGGGACGTCCAGGGGCAGTATGTGGACGGATCCGGCCGGCCCCTGGTGGTCCGGATGGCTGTCGAATCCGGTGATCCTTGGATCTCCGACACAGGGGACCTGATCGCCGCCCAGCTCCGGGCGGACGGGATCGGCGTGGTGGTCACCCCGGTGCCGGGCGTGGCGGGCCTGGAGGCGGCAGTGACGTCGAACGGTTACGACCTCGCTCTGGTGACCCGGGTGGTCAGCCCCTACGAGTCGGTGGCCGGCGCCTGGTACTCCGATGCCCTGGGGCCGGATTCCTCCACGGGGACCCAGGACTGGAGCCAGCTGGACGACCCCGAGGTCAACCAGCTCTTCGGCCAGGCCGGACAGGACCTCAATCCGGTGACGGGAGGGAATGTCTATGCCCAGATCGACGATCAGCTGTGGGATCAGATGGTGGCCCTGCCGCTGTTCGCAGAGCCGGCCCTGGTGGCCAACGGGGTCCAGATCGCCAATGTCCAGTACAACCCCTCGATAGACGGGATCTTGTGGAACGTGGCCATGTGGACCCTCCTGAAGCCGGGGATCCCGAGCCAGTAGGGGAGCGTCGGTCGCTTCGGCCCGTGTCCTCCGGTGATGCAGGGGCGCGCTACCATGCCTCTCGCCCCGATCGTGACATCGGAGCCACTTCGTCGGAGTGGCGGAATAGGCAGACGCGCTAGCTTGAGGGGCTAGTGCCCGCAAGGGCGTGGGGGTTCAAGTCCCCCCTCCGACACACACTTGAGTACACGCGAGGGGCCTCGATTCGATCTCGACCGCGTTTCGCTCAGGCTGGTAGGTCAACCGAAGGCCCATGTGCTCGTACATGGCCTTTTTCTGCTCCGGCGAAGCACCGGAGAGTCTGACCAGTCCGTCACGGACGCCGCCGATAAGCGCTCGGATCTCGCCTTCGGTGAGGGGTGCCCGTTCGATCGTCTCGGTCAGCTCCTGCTCGGCCGTCAGTCGCTCCGCGTCGACTTCCTTCATCCAGCCGGCGACAACCAGGGGCGTGGCTCCGGCCTCCAGCGCGTCCCGGTACTTTCGGAGCCGGGCATCGCAGTCGACGATCTTTCTGCGGGCCGCTTCGGCTCGTGCTGTTCCAGCGTGGTCGGGAGCCTGCGCCGCCGCCATGGCCTCGATCGTAGCGTCGACGTTCTTCGGGTCGAAATGACGGAGGAGCCACTCATCGAGAGCGTCGGTAACGTCTGACTCCCTCAGATAGACCCACTTCGGGTGCTTCTCCATCGACCCGGCATACTCTGAAGGAAACCCGCACCGGTAATGAGCCTCTCCGTGGTTCCACGAGCCGGACATCCGCCGACCACAGATCCCGCACCGGACAAGAGATGAGAGCGCGTAGGTGTGCCGCCGATGGGGCTTCACGACCGCCTGCCGGCCCTCGGACATCGAGCGCTGTGCAGAGGCCGCGGCGAAGACCTCGGGCGTGACGATGGGTTCGTGCGTAGGCTCTGCCGACCAGATCCAGTCTGCTCGGTCGTTCCACTTCATCTTCGACTGATGGCCGAGAGCGACATCCTCCTCGTCGATCAGCACCTCGTCGCGGCGCTGTCGGTTCCATACCTGGCGTCCGGTGTACTTCGGATTGCCAAGAATCGAGCGCACGGCGGACTTGCCCCACGCTCCGTTTGCTCCGGCTCGATGCCGGTTCCTCGCGGGGTCGTGCCCGGAAGGTGACGGGATGCGATCCCGGTTGAGGCTCTCAGCAATCGACCCGATGCCAGCACCGGCCACATACTCGCTGAAGATCCGCTCTACGATCGGGGCTGCCGTTGGATCCCTCTCAAGCTTGTGTACTCGCTGCCCGAGCGCAGCTTTGCTCGGATTTGGGTGCGCGCCCGCGTCCCCAAGGCGGTAACCATAGGGCGGACGGCCGCCGAGGAAGCGGCCTTCGATCTTGGCTTGCTCAGCCATCGCCCCACGAACACGGATCTTGATACGTCTCCGCTCCTGTGCACTCATCGTCCCGTAGATGGCCATCATCATCTCCGCGCCGTCCGATTCCGGGTCGACATACCCCCCGACATCGGGCACCCAGAGCTGGACCTTGTGGTGGACAAACAGCGGGAAGGTGTTCTGAAACTGCGCGCCGTGGAAGGCCCGGCTGGGCTCGCCGACGACAACGGCCTCGAACCCACGGTCCGGCCGCTTCATCGCTTCGAGGAGTGCCAAGGACTCTGGGCGGCGCTTCCACGGAAGGCTCCGGCTGGTACCAATGTCGAAGAACTCCTTCACGATGGATCCGCCGTATGGTTCGATCAACGCGGTCGCTCTGGCCATCTGCCATTGCTTGCTCGACGTCGGGTCCTGCATGTCCTCGGTGCTCACCCGGCCATAAAACGCGAACCTCATGGTTCCTCCTCTACCTGTGCCAGCAGATCCTTCGCCTTTGGAGTCAACCGACCCCCGGCACGCCCCTGAGACATCCCCTCGATAAGCTCGCGACGTCTCGCGATTTGGATGATGTCGCGAATGCGGCGTTCGTCGTAGTCCGGATACTCGGCTGCAAGTGCCGGATATGGCCGACGAGTGGTGGCCGCCTTATTCACATAGCGCTCAGCCCAAATGGCGTAGGGAAGGTCGGCCCGTCCTCGGCGACCAGGCCGTCGAACATTGGCGAAGTTCCGGTCGGGATCAAGACCGTGCAGAGATAGGGCGAATCTGGCGACTGAACTGTCCTTGGGAAGGGGATCAAGACCAGGCATCGCGCGGGCAAACCAAGAAGCTGAACCGTCCTTCTGGTTGAGGAATCCAAACAGTCGAGTGAAGCTGACGTGCTTCCGTAGCGTTGCGCTCATGATGCCACCAGTTGCCACGTCGCTGGCCTGCTGACCCTTGGCCGAGTGGATCATAAGGTGGGTGATCCGTGGGGCACTCTCAGCGAAGTCGAAGCGTGCGAGAACCTGCCAACCACCCTGCTCGTCGACCACCCACATCTCGTTGTCTGAGCCTGCGATCACCCCTGGCACCGACAAGTCGTACGCCCCACCCGCGAAGTCGGGAACCGTGACCGTCCGGTATGTCATAGCTCTGAGGTTACCGGCTGTGTGACCAAATAGTCAACAGTAGGCGAACTATACGGGATTGGCGTCTGAGTTCTTGTCGACCGGTGACCGAGGTGCCTGTGGCGTGTCTCAATGGCCACACAATGCCCATGCCGGTTACCGTTCAGAGCAAGCTGAGGGCGCAGAAGGCGCTGCCGAACCTTGCCATGCGTCGAGCCATCCGGGTGGGGGCCGGGCTGAGCCAAGCTGACGTCGCTGAGTGCCTCGGGGTGCATCGAGAGTCGGTGTCGAGGTGGGAGAGTGGTCATAGGACCCCCCGAGGCCGCGTTCTCGTCGACTACGTCGCCCTCCTCGATGAGTTGCGGGCGCTTCATCCATGATGAATGACGTCGATGTCGTTCTCCCGGACGGCGCGCCCGCGCTGAATCTCGCCGGATGGCGAGCGCTGTTGGACCTTCTCGTCGATGCATCGCGTCGACCAGATAACTCAGTCATCGCTGATGTGGTGCCATTGCGACGGGGGAGCGACCATTGACTGTCGACCGGGAAGGCTGTTGTGAAGCCGAGGCCGATGCCCTGGTCCGGGTAATGGCGGCTCGGGATCTCCTTGATTGTGTGCTCTGGCGGGAGGTGGACCCTTTGCGGGGCGTTGAGCACGCCCGAACGGCCCTTGTGAACGCAGGAATCCTCCTGAGGGATGCTGGATACGAGCGGCCATGATCCGGTTCGACAACCAACCGACGCGAGCAGTCCCATATAACTTGGAGGCGGAGCAGGTCGTGCTCGGTCTCGTGATGCCGGGCAAGCCAGGCACCCTGGCCGACGTCCGAAAGGTACTGACCGGGCCAGAGGACTTCTACGTGCCGAGCCACGAAGCGGCCTTTGCCGCGGTGTGCTCGATTGCCGACAGCGGCGTCGCGCCGCATCCGATCATCGTGGCCGATCGATTGGCGAATAGCCCGCACCCGCTGGCGGCAGCCGACTTCATAGGCATGGTTGCCAACGCGCCTGGTGGGGCGATTGAACACGCCGAACTCGTGCGAGAGGCGGCTGATTGTCGACGGATGGTTGAGGCCAGCAACAAACTTCGACAAGCTGCCTACGCCGGCGACGTCAATGGAGCCGAACCGATACTCACCGACGCCCTTGTCACCTTGCATCGGCGAACCCATGGCAAGGACCGCTTCGTCGACGGTGCCACGTTCGTGGCTTCCGAGCAGACGCTCTCACCGATCTGGGGTCAGGGCGATGAAGTCCTGTGGCCCAGCGGTGAAGCCCTCTACATCTGCGGTCCGACCGGCATCGGAAAGAGCACACTCGCTCAGCAGGTCGTACTCGCTCAGATGGGATTGCGTACCGAGCCATTGCTCGGGCTGCCGGTCGCTGCCGACCTCGACAGCAGGGTGTTGTATCTGGCCATGGACCGCCCATCTCAGGTAGCGAAGTCCCTGAGGCGAATGGTGGATTCTGAGCAGCTGGACGAGTTGGCCCGGCGACTGGTCGTGTGGCAGGGGCCGCCCGACCGTGATCTCGCCGGCCATCCTGGTGAGCTGTTGGCCATGGCCCACCGAGCAAGGGCCAGCGTGGTGGTCGTGGATTCGCTCAAGGACGCTGCCATCAAGCTCACCGACGACGAGGTCGGTGCCCGGTGGAACCGCGCCGTTCAGATCTGTCTCGCCGAAGGCGTCGACGTGATCGTGCTCCACCATCAGCGCAAGGGGCAGGGCATCATCAAGCCCAAGACCATCGGCGACGTCTACGGCTCAACCTGGATTACCGCCGGAGCTGGTTCGGTCGTGCTGTTGTGGGGTGCACCCGGCGATCCGACTGTCGAACTAATTCACCTCAAGCAGCCGATAACACCCGTAGGGCCATTGAAGATCCAGCACGACCACCGTACCGGGTCCAGCACAGTGGTGGACGAGTTCGATCTCCTGGCCGCCCTCCGGGCATCACGGCCCGGTCTGACGGCACCTGAGGCTGCCCGACAGTGGTTCGGCGGTGATTTCTCGGATAGCCACCGCAAGAGGGCCAAGAGGGTGCTCGACGGCTACGTGGACAGGGGGCTGGCCCACCGCAAGGACGCCCGTGGCGGTGGCCGCGGCGGGACCGATCCGGCGCGCTACTTTGCTGCCGCCGAATGAGGTGATGAGTCGTGAACTTCCAGCGGAAAAGTCACCGGACACGACGTTTTGGGCGAAGGCACCGGCAGAACCCCGGGCACACCGGACACGAGGGCTGAATACCCAGGTAGCGGCCACCAGACGCGGCAGCGGACAAAACGGACGGCCCGAGCACCGGACAGCACCCCTCTCCATAGAGGGGAGCTGCCGTACGGCCGGCCCGTCCTGACGGCCGGAACGGGACTGTTGTGGTCGTGGGCGTCCCCGCTTCCCACCGTGCAGATCCGCGAACACGATGTGCACGTTGTGCCGTGGCTCACTCTGGTGTACTGAGGTCGTGTCGGTTCACCGAAAGCTCTGGGGGACACGAATCCAGCCTGACACGTAGCCATTCTTTGCCGAAGTACGTTCAGTCACCCATTGGCTGCCATCGGCTGCCACCGTGGCTGCCATGCGTCTCCTGGCTGCCTTGGCAGCCAGGGTCGGCTGCCAACCCGTAAACCACGCCCCGGGCGGCGACCACCCGTGCCTCAGAGGACGCCAGACCCCGTCTACGCCTGCTGGTGCTCCGGGGCGGGGGGGCGATCCCAGCAGAAGGCGGCGGACGTCGTGAACGACGAGGGGCTTCGGGCGTTTCGGCACCAATTCGAGGACAACACGCTGTTTGTCTGACGGCGTCACCCACGATCCCTCGCGACCTTTCGATCCCTGCCTTCGTGCCCCCACGCAGGCGAATAGACACGCTGTCATCCGTGTCCGCCACCGTCAGACGTTGTCCACGACGGCGTCCGACACGCTTCTGCTGTCTGACAAGTTGTCTGACAAGTTCCCCCACCTCATACCAGCCGCCGGAGCGCCGTCGAGGCAATGCGCCGTCACGTGGCCAAATCAGTCCGGCGGGACACCGATCCCGTCGCAGTATTTCGCCCTTCCGGATGCTGGAGCAGCCGGGACCGTTCAGATGCGGTCTTGGAGCGATCTCATTGAGGAGTAGTCGGATGCTTTACGATTCCTATGGCCCGGCACACATTACTGTTCGAGGGTGCACGTAGGCTCATACGGAACGAGGAAACCTTGACCAGCATCGATTCGTTGGCTTTCTTCAACAACAAGGGTGGGGTGGGTAAGACGACGCTTGCCTGCAATATGGCTGCTTCCATCGCCTCGCTTGCTCACTACAGGGTACTCATGATCGATTGCGACCCCCAGTGCAATGCAACACAACTCCTTCTTTCCGAGGACCAGTGGGAGACGGTCTACGGAAACCGGCGCGACTCTCAGCGGCGAACGATCATGCGGGTCCTCCGCCACATTCGCGCCGGCGACTCGGATATCGACACCAATCTTGACATCGTAAGGAGCAAGCGCTTCAAACTCGATGTCATCCCTGGGCATCCATCGCTGTCGATGGTTGAAGATCACCTGAGCGCTTCGTGGATTGACTTCCGAGGAGGCGATCCTGGTGGAGCACGCCGAAGCATGTGGGCCTCACGGCTCGTGAACAGTGCTTCCGACTACGACCTGGTTGTTTTTGACGTGGGTCCAAGCCTCGGTGCTCTGAACCGGTGCGTGCTTCTGGGAAGCGACCGATTCGTGACGCCCATGGCGGCCGATCTTTTCAGCCTATACGCCTTGGACAACATCAGTGAGTGGATCCGATCCTGGTCGAAAGATTACCGTCGTGGGTACGAAGCAATCGTCGAGCGAAGCGAGATTGAACCGGAAGAATGGGGCATTGAGAGCAGACCCCGGACCGCGCCGGGAACACCTCCGTCCATGAAGGCGGCGGCTGAACGGCAGGACCGTTAGCTGCAGCCCTGGGCTTTTCAAC
>Ga0182012_10002844_pt1 | contig 18600 bp, 14 predicted proteins | sample 612S2SmetaG_FD_120486 | JGI IMG/M metagenome (GOLD analysis project Ga0182012, IMG submission 120486) | Permafrost microbial communities from Stordalen Mire, Sweden - 612S2S metaG | ecosystem: Environmental > Terrestrial > Soil > Wetlands > Permafrost | place: Sweden: Stordalen | collected...
CTTTAACGGTTACCGGCCCCAGTTCTACTTCCGGACAACGGACGTGACGGGTGTGGCGAAGTTGCCGGAAGGTATGGAAATGGTCATGCCGGGTGACAACGTGCAGGTGGAAGTGGAATTGATTACACCTGTGGCCATGGATAAAGGGTTGCGTTTCGCGATTCGCGAAGGCGGCCGTACCGTGGGCGCCGGCACTGTGTCGGAGATTCTGTCGTAAGCGTTCGCAAGAGCGCAAAGGAAAATTACTATGCCAAGAGAAATCATTCAGTTCCAGTGCAGCGAATGCAAGAACCGGAACTACAGCAAGACGAAAAATAAACGCACCACCACAGAGCGGATTGAGCTGAAAAAGTTCTGTCCGTTCTGCCGGAAGCATCATCCGCATCGGGAGACAAAATAGCCGCTTTGCTTTTTCTGTTACGCTAGAAAAGGTACGGCCACGGATAGGGGCATAGGCTAACGGTAAACCAGCGGTCTCCAAAACCGCCTTTGGGGGTTCGAATCCCTCTGCCCCTGCCAGAAAACGTGGCGCTCTTCTAGTGGACATTCCCTGTAGAATTCCCCTGAATTAGGATACTTGTGTAAACGATGGAACTCACCACTTGGCCGGAACAAACAAAGAACTATATTGAAGAAGTAAAAGCGGAGATGAAGCGTGTCTCCTGGCCGAGTTGGAAGCAAGTGCGAGCGACGACCGGCGTTGTGATTGCCGCGGTTTTTCTCTTTGCCGCCTATTTTTATGTGGTTGACGCCGTATGTGGGCGCGCCATTAACGCAGTCATTCACAAGTTTGCTGGGAAATAGCACGCTAAACGCCGCTTGCGGCCGGGATAAGACCACAATGTCAGACGAACAATTCGAAGGGGCACGCCCCCATTACCTTCTCGATGGCGAGGACGGTAATGGCGTTGCCAAAGCCCCCGAGCCCCCCGTGGAGGACGAAACCGATCCTCTAGAAGAAGACGAAGGATTACACGCCGAAGAAATCCACAGTGAGGCGGCCCATTCCGAGCCTGAAGAAGCGCCCCCCGTTTCGGCGGGCGAGCCAGCGGAAGCTCCGGTGTCAACCGAAGCGCACGTAGGACCTGAGAAGCACTGGTACATCATCCACGCGTATTCCGGGTTTGAGCAGAAAGTAGCCGAATCGCTTCGGACTCGTTCGCAAGCGTTTGGTTTTGCCGATCGCGTTGGCAATATACTGATTCCTACCGAAGAGGTGGTGGAACTCCGCAACGGTAAGAAGGTCACCAGCAAACGGTTGTTGTATCCGGGTTATGTGCTGGTGGAAATGGAAATGGATGACGAACTGTGGCATGCGGTGAAATCGACGCCGCGCGTCACCGGGTTTGTCGGCGGTGGAACGAAGCCTGTGCCGCTCACGGCAGACGAAGTGAATTCTGTTCTGTCGCGCCAGCAAACGAGCAAAGAACGGCCGCGGCCGAAGATGAGTTTCGAGAAGGGCGAGATGGTCAAGATCACCGATGGGCCGTTCACCAACTTCTCGGGCAAGATTGATGAAGTGAATTCCGAACGCGACACGCTGCGCGTCATGGTCACGATTTTTGGACGCTCGACGCCCGTTGAGTTGGAATTTTTACAGGTCGAAAAAATATAAGGATTGTTGCGTGCGAAGAGCACGTTTGAGGACATTGATACATGGCTAAGAAAGTTACCGCGGAAGTAAAACTGCAAATCCCTGCCGGCAAAGCGACACCAGCGCCTCCGGTTGGTACGGCGCTTGGTCCGCAAGGCGTCAACATCATGGAGTTCTGCAAAGCCTTCAACGCGAAGACTTCGGCAAAAGATCAGGAAGGGTTGATCATTCCGGTCGTGATCACCATTTACTCCGATCGCTCTTTTACATTCATCACGAAGACGCCGCCAGTCGCCATCTTGGTGAAGCGCGCGGTGAATCTTGCTAAGGGTTCGGCTGAACCTAACAAGACGAAAGTAGGCAAGATCACCATCAAGCAAATTGAAGAGATTGCCAAGATCAAGATGCCTGATTTGAATTGCTTCACAGTGGAAGCGGCGATGGAGCAAGTGAAGGGCGCATGCAAGAGCATGGGCGTCGACGTAATCTAAAGCTGTTGTTGATTTCTGTTTTCTAACAAAGTGAACCGAGGATAAAAACATATCCTCGGTTTTTTGTTAGGTCTACTAGAATCTTTCCCCTATTGCGCCTCAGGTAAAATTTCGTTACTCTGAGATTGTAATTCAGTAAGCCAGCACAGTGTTTCTGCTTGGCAACACCAAACAGTTCCACCTCGCCTACGCTGGCGTTAAAAACCCAATTTGTCACTGTAGACAGTTATTGTTTTGAGGACTAGAGCTTTTGTCTCTATTTCGTAACTGGTGCTTCGTTCGCGCCCCCCTTCAGTCGATATTTTTCAAAATGACTCTAAAGGAGAGATCACAAATGAAGCGTAATTTCTTTCAATTCGTTGCAGTAGCCGGTGTTTTGATGGCTGGTAGCTTGTCTGCGTCAGCCGCGGAACGCCTCAGAGTAAATGTTCCGTTCTCGTTCGTTCTGGCCGGTCTGGAATTTCAGGCTGGACAGTACACGGTGGACGAAAGCAATAGCGGTGTTTTGACCGTTCAAGGTGAAGGCCGCGGTGCGGCCGTGATTACGATTCCTGCGGAAACGAGCAAGTCGAGCACTCCGGCTTCGCTGCGCTTCGTCACGGATGGTAAGGAATACCATCTGGTCGGTGTGCAGATGGAAGGTGAAATGAGCCGCGCTGTGAACTCGCCTACCTATCGTGAGCACAAGCTCGCGATTGCTAGCCGCTAGTTAGTTTCGTAACCAACGAGATAAGCGCCCAGCCTAGTCGGCTGGGCGCTTTTTATTTGTGGCGGTGCTACTGCGCTAGGATAAGAGGCGCTAGTGGTACATGACAGTTCTTTTGAGCTGTCGTGTTGAAAAGGGAACCTGGTGAGAATCCAGTGACTGCCCCGCAGCGGTAAGCAGGAACGAAAACCCATACATCACTGTCCCAACCGGGATGGGAAGAAGGGTGAGTAGCAAAGAAATTTGAGCCTGCAAGTCCGAAGACCTGCCCTAGCCCGCACCCAATAGGAGCGGATTTTTAATTGTTGCCTCGAGGGAGGGCAGACAGGTGCTCAAACAAATTATCTTCACATGTGCTTTTACAGCGTGCACACTTCTTGCTTTCAACGATTCGGCGATTGTTTCCGGCCATGTAGTCGATTTGTCTGGCGCAGTTGTTACAGACGCAAAAATTGTTTTGCATAGAACCAACGGAACGGCCAGTTTCAACCAGGCGTCCGACAATGCTGGGCATTTTGTATTTCAGAATTTGCTACCCGGCGATTATCTTGTAGAAGCGAACGCGCCCGGGCTGACATTGAAAGAGGCGCAGACGCTTCACCTTTCGGGCGGCGAGCTTAAAGAGCTACAGCTCGAACTGGGTGTTTCGGCTCTGACGACGTTAGTAAGTGTGACCAGCAGTGGCGACCCGCAACCGGTGGATCAAGTTGCTAAAGCACTGGATGTTGTGAATGTGGACGAAGCCGAACAGCGCGGGATTTTTTCGGTATCGGACGCGTTGCGCTTTGTGCCGGGCTTGCAAATTAGCACGCGCGGAAGTCCTGGATCATTCACCACGATTCAAACGCGCGGCTTGCGCGTGACCGATACGGCTGTCTTGATTGACGGGTTTCCATTTCGAGATCCCACTAGCATTCAAGATGAGGCGAGCGCCTACATTGGCGATCTGCTGCTGGTGGATAGTTCGCGCATTGAAGTGCTGCGCGGGTCGGGTTCATCGCTGTATGGTTCGAACGCAATGTCTGGCACCGTGAATATTTTGACGCGCGCAAGCGATGGAGAGCCCCTGCATGGCGACCTTGATTTGCAAGGCGGGGGACTTGGCTTGTTTCATGGAGTGGCTCGGGTGGCAGGGAGTTCCTGGAAAAACCGAGTTAACTATTCGGGTGGGATTTCGAATCTTAGCATTACGGACGGGGCAGCCAACATTGGAGCTGTTCGCGATTGGAGCGGGCAGGGCACTGTGGAGTTTCTGCTTCGCCCTAACATGCGAGCGAGTGCGAATGTGTTTGCCAACAAAGGCTATTTGCAGTTGGACACCAGCCCCTCACCTTCGCCCGATGCGCCTGTATCGGGGATTATCAACGCGAACAACTTGACGTTCATTTCGTCACTGGGTGATCCTGACTATGGCCGTTATTCGCATTTTGTGAATTCGTTGTTTCGCTTTGAGCATGATGTGAATGCGCGTTTGTCTTACCGGATCGGCTATGGCATTGCTGATTCGCAACGCAACAATACGAATGGGCCGGCGGGTCCTGAGAATGAGTATGTGTTCCAACCGGCTTTCAACACTTCTGACAAGTATTCGGGCCGGCTAGATACGCTGCAGGCGCGAGCGAACTATTTATTGGACCCGCATCAAACGCTGACGTTCGGTTACGAGTTCGAGCGCGAGAACTACAGCGAACTCGCCACAGACCAAAACCCCGACATCGCGCAAAGAACGTTTAATCAGACGACGGCACGCCAACAAACCAATGCGGTTTTTGCGCAGGATGAGATTCGTTTGTTGGAGGGCCGTCTGCAAGTTCTGCTTTCGGGACGCTTCACGCAAGTGTCTTTGGAAGAGCCTACGTTTGTGGGCGCGGCGGTTTCACCGTATGAAGCGGTGGCGTTGCCGTCGCCGCCGCACGCGTTCACGGGTGATGCCGCACTCTCGTATTTCTTTAAAGGCAGCGGCACGAAACTGCGGGCGCATATTGGCAATAGTTTTCGCACGCCTTCTATCTACGAACGCTTCGGGGGATATTTTTACGGTGGTGTTTACTATCCGTTGGGCGATCCGAATCTGGCACCCGAGCGGGCGGTGTCGTTCGACAGCGGCTTCGATCAATATCTATGGCGCGAGCATGTCAAGATCAGTGGAAGCTATTTTTATTCGCATCTGCAGCAGGTGATTGGCTATTTGGATTTTCCTCCCGGGTACACGGATGCTTATGGGCGGAGTAGCGGCTATCATCCGCAGCCTGGAGGGATTGCACGCGGCTTGGAACTAAGCGGCGATGTGCATCCGACACGCAAGACGAACATCAAGGCTTCGTACGTTTACACGAATGCGCGCGATCGGCAATCGCAATACTATACGGGCGCTGCTATCGATCCGGTGCAGACGCCGCGCATCTCGCCGCAAATGTTTACCGTTGTGGCAACGCAGCAGTTGGGAAAACGGATGGACGTGTCGCTGGATTTCGAGGGAGGCAGCAGTTATCTCTATCCGCTCTACGGCTACGACGCCTCGTTTAACTACCAGCCGTTCGCGTACCGGTTCGCCGGCCCGAAGCTATTGGGGCTTGCCGGCGGGTATACAGTGCCGTTGGGCGAACGGCTGAAGGCACGCTTTTACGGGCGCATTTCCAACATGCTAAACCAGAACTATTACGCGGACGGCTTCGCCACGCCGGGCCGTTGGGCGGTGGGCGGCGTTCGAGTCTCGTTCTAGTCTTTACGTTGCAAAGCACTTGCCGCTCTCGTATACTTGACGAGAGGGCCGGTGCTTTTTGCGGCCTTTGAGTACATACTGGTCTACATGCCTTTTGCGCAGCGAGCAAGGGAATACAACGAACCGATCCCGATTGACCGGCGAGCGGAAGATAATTTGCGTTTCATTCGCGACACCATGGAGCGTGCCGCTTCGTTTACGGCGGTGCCCGGCTGGGGTGGCGTGGCGATTGGCTTAACGGCGGTGGTTGTCGGGATTCTGGCATGGCGCATGCCCGCGCAACAACAATTTCTGGCGTGGTTGGTAGAAGCTGTGGTTGCCCTGACGATAGGTTGCGTGGCAGTTCGGCGGAAATCAAAGCGGCTGGCGTTATCGCTGAGTTCGCGGCCCGCGCAACGCGCTTTACTTAGTTTTGTGCCGCCGTTATTGGCCGGTGCTGTTTTAACGACGATTTTGAACCGCGCCGATATGCTGACGATTTTGCCGGGTTTGTGGCTGCTTCTCTATGGCGCAGCTGTAGTCACTGGCGGAGCGTTTTCGGTGCGCATTGTTCCTGTGATGGGAATCTGTTTTATGCTGCTAGGCGGCCTTGCGCTGCTCGTGCCCGTTTTGTCGGGCGATGTTTTTCTGACTTTGGGTTTTGGAGTGATGCATATTGTGTTCGGTACTTTGATTGCGAGGAGGCACGGTGGGTAGAGCAGCTATTGCAAGATCGCTCGATGCAGCGCCGGCGAAGGGCCGGCCATCTAAGACGGCCAAGCAGGCTGTTCCACAAGATACGGTAGAGGCGACTTTACCGAACCTGGACCGTATCATTCACGAACACATGCGCTTGGGCATTGTGAGCGCTTTGGCGGTGAACGATTCGTTGACATTTAACGAGTTGAAGAAGCTGTTGCAGACCAGCGACGGGAATCTGAGCGCGCACGCGCGGCGATTGGAAGAGGCCGAATACGTGGTGTGCAACAAGAGCTTTGAAGGGCGCATGCCGAAGAGCGAATACCGCCTCACGTCCGCGGGCCGCAAAGCGTTTGAACGTTATCTGAACCACATGGAAGCATTGATTCAAGCGGCGCGCGAAAGATAGGATCTCGAAACCGTAAAATGGAGCGACGTGAATTGCTGGCTGCCTTGAGTGCGTCTGCGTTGATGGGTTCGGAAGGCTTGGCAGCGGGCGCGCCGAATACTTTCCTGGAAGTGAAGACTTGGCGCTTTCACAATAGCCAGGAAAATCAACCGCCGAAGGTTGCTGATTACTTGGAGGCAGGGCTTGGTCCTGCGTTGCAGCGTGCCGGGGCCAAACTCGCGGGTGCTTTTTCGAATGTGATCGGGCCAGACGGGCCGTATTACTTGACGGTCAGCGAGTTTTCGTCACTAGCCGCGATGCAAGAGGCGCTGCGGATGGTGTCAGCCGATGAAGCCCACTCGAAGGAATTACAAAAGCTGAGCGCGGGTTCACCATTTCCGTTCGTGCGTGTGGAAAGCAGTTTGTTGCGTAGCTTTGATGGGATGCCGAGCGTTGCCGTTTCTGACCCGGCGGAAAAACGTCTGCCGCGAATTTTTGAGCTGCGGACCTACGAATCGCAATCGTTTTTCACGCTTACACGCAAGGTGGGCATGTTCAATGGCGGGGAAATGCAGATTTTCCAGAGGTTGGGCATGCGGCCGGTTTTCTTTGGCGAGACGTTAATTGGGCCGCGCCAGCCGAACTTGATGTACATGCTTTCGTACGACGATTTGGCGGCGCGGGACAAGCTGTGGCATGATTTCGCGACTGATCCGGAGTGGAAGAAATTAAGCGGACGCACGGAGTTGAAGGATGCGGAGATTGTGGCGAATATCAGCAATGTGATTCTGCGGCCCTTGACGTTTTCGGCGATTCGGTGATAAAGTTATAACATAGGTAATAACTTATGAATCTGAAGGTTCGGAAATTTGGGAATTCTCTGGGTGTGGTCCTTCCCAAAGACGTGATCAGCCGCTTGCAAACAGGTGATGGTAAGTACCTATTTTTGTCAGACGCTCCCGATGGATCATATCGTTTGACGCCTTACGATCCTTCGTTTGAAGCGAAAATGACGAAGGCTGATGAAATCATCGGCCGTTACCGTAATACTTTGAAGGCCTTGGCCGAGTGAAAGAGCCTGTCTGGATAGACCTGCGCGATGCGCTGGCTATCCACGATAGGCTGTTAATCCTCTATGGCGGAGCGGAAGGGCTGCGAGACCAAACCCTTCTAGACTCAGCGCTTGCCCGTCCGCGACAAGTCTACACCTACGGCGACAATCCAGATTTGGCGGATTTGTGCACAGCTTTGATGGCGGGAGTAGTCAGAAACCACCCATTTGTCGATGGCAACAAAAGGACAGGATTCGTTTTAGGCGTCATGTTTTTGGAGTTGAATGGCTTCGATTTTGTGGCTACAGAGGAAGATGCGACGCAGGCGGTTCGATTGCTGGCCGCCGGTAGTCTGGATGAAGCCAGCTTCAAGAATTGGCTGTGCGACAACATTGCGGCTGGGTGAATCGAATCTCCAACAAATAAATCCTAGCTTTTTCCAAAACCTGTGCTATTCTACGAGAAGCGTTTGAAAGTCACTTTGGGAGGCGTGGGCTTGAGTTTCAGCCTGAGCCGCTTGTACCAGTCAAAATTATGAGCCAAAAGCCCGGTAAGAAGTATGAAGCCGCGGCGAAGCAGGTAGAGGCTAAGCCTTATCTTGTCTCCGACGCCGTGCCGCTAGTCCAGAAAATCAAGTACACCAAGTTTGATGAAACTGTTGAGGTGCATATGCGCCTTGGTGTTGATCCCAAGCATGCCGACCAGATGGTGCGCGGTACCGTTGTGCTGCCCAATGGCCTCGGTAAATCTAAAAAGGTTTTAGTCATTGCTTCCGGCGATAAATTGCGGGAAGCACAAGAAGCCGGCGCCGATATTGTCGGCGGCGAAGAACTGGTCACCAAAATCCAGACGGAAAACTGGACCGATTACGATGCCGTGATCTCCACCCCGGACATGATGCGTTCGGTGGGACGTTTGGGTAAGGTACTGGGGCCGCGTGGTTTGATGCCCAACCCGAAGACGGGTACGGTGACCACCGATATCAAGAACGCCGTTCTGGAAATTAAAGCCGGTAAAGTGGAATTCCGTGTCGATAAAACGGGCGTGATTCATGCTCCGGTTGGTAAAGTCAGCTTCGCGACTGACAAATTGTTGGAGAACACCAACAGCCTGATTCAAGCCGTGATTAAGGCAAAGCCATCCGCAGCTAAAGGCAAGTACGTAAAGAGCGCCACGTTGTGCTCAACCATGGGTCCGGGTGTTCAATTGGACGTAACGCCGTTTAACGCGAAGGCGATCGCATAGCGCGACCGGTGCAGAGGCCAGCATGAAGAATAAAGACGACAAGAAAAAAGATCTCGAACAACTGAAAAAGACGCTCGCGGAAAACAAGAACATCTTCGTCACCAACTACGAGAAGATGACCGTGAAGCAGGATTTTGAGCTGCGCAAAACGATTCGTGCGGCGGGCGGCAATTACTCAGTCGTAAAAAATAATCTGGCGGACAAAGCCTCGGAAGGCAGTTCGGCGCATGAGGTCCTGGGCGCGCTGAAGGGAATGACTTCGCTGGCTTATACGGCGAAGGATCCGGTGGCGCTGGCCAAAGCGCTGCAGCAATACGCCAAAACCAATTCGCAATTCACCTTTAAAGCGGGCATCGTGGAAGGCCGCGTCATTGACATTAAAGCGATCAGTGACTTGGCGAACATGCCGCCGAAGGAAGAAATTTACGCGAAATTGTTGTACTTGATCAATGCGACGTCCACGCGCTTGGTGACCAGTATCAATGGTGTGGGCCGCAATCTGGCAATCGTGCTGGATCAAGGAACGAAGGAAAACAAGTTTAAGCAGTAATGTTGTTGGCGGGAAATCCGCCTGGCACTGAATTTTTTATTGAGGAATCGGGAGTTAACGAACATGGCGGATATTAACGCAATTGCAGAACAGATCCAGGGTTTGACCCTGTTGGAAGCCTCGCAGCTCGTCAAGATGCTGGAAGAGAAGCTGGGCGTCTCAGCAGCGGCTGCTTCAGTCGCGGTGGCTGCTCCGGCGGGCGGCGGTGCGGCAGCGGCTGCTCCGGCAGAAGAAAAGACTGAGTTTACGGTCATTCTTGCGGCAGCGGGTGCCAATAAGATCAACGTGATTAAAGCGGTTCGCGAAGTCACAAGCTTGGGTTTGAAAGAAGCCAAGGATCTGGTAGATGGCGCGCCCAAGCCGATCAAGGAAGGCGTCAACAAGGACGAAGCCGAAACCATCAGGAAAAAGTTCACCGACGCGGGCGCAACCGTAGAAGTGAAGTAGTTCCTGTTAGATGGATTACAGTTTCCGGCGAAGAATCGCCGGGAATTGGAGGGAAAGTAGAGGGTCTGGCCGTGCCGGATGGCGCGGCTGGACCTTATTGTGTTAGGATTTAATTGACGTCAAGCCAGAATCTTCCAGAAGCAATCAGTCAGTTAATCCCCCGTAGATCTCTTTTAGGTCAGCGGGGCTTTCGCATGTTTACTTTTCGAAATATTCCAAATACTCAGATACAGTGGCCGGAAGGCGCTGTTTCTCACCTACGATCTACAGAAAGATTATCGTCAATTGCCGACGATCTCAACAGTTTTTCTTCCGGCGCGAAAATTAATTTTAGTTTCGCGCAAGCCTCTGCGGGTGAATCGTTTGGTTCCCTGCTAATCTTCGCGGCCCGGTAGTGCCGCGTCCCGTTTAGCGATTTTGCTGAATGTCGTCTTTTGTCATTGGTTTCCTAAAAGGACAAGCGTAAGATGCCCAACGTGTCAAACGGATTATCTCTCCGCCAGAGAGTTGATTTTTCGAAGATCAAAACTTCGATCCCGATTCCTAACCTGATTGAGGTGCAGAAGCGTTCCTATGAACGTTTCCTGCAGATGGAATTGTTACCGAAAGAACGAGAGGACGCCGGTTTACAGAGCGTCTTCAGTTCCGTATTCCCAATCTCCGATTTTCGCGGGTTAAGCCAACTCGAGTTTGTCGATTATTCGATTGGTAACTGGGAATGCAAGTGCGGAAACCTAAAAGGTCTGCATCACTTGCGTACGATTTGCCGCAATCCGAATTGCGGAGCTGAAATCCGCACCGATCCGTTCCATGCCGGCGATGTGCTCTGCCACAAATGCGGAACGTTTAACAAGAACATTGTCACCTTCTGTAACCGTTGCGGCGACCCAGTGGCGTTGCAGTTGAAGTACGACGTGCCTGAGTGTGAAGAGCGTGGCATGACGTATGCCGCTCCGCTCAAGGTAACGATCCGGCTCACCGTTTACGACAAAGATCCCGAGACCGGGACCAAAACTGTTCGCGACATCAAGGAACAGGAAGTGTTCTTTGGCGAAATCCCGCTGATGACAGAGAACGGCACGTTTATCATCAACGGCACCGAGCGCGTGATTGTTTCGCAGTTGCACCGTTCACCCGGCGTGTTCTTCGAACGCGTGCAGGCGCAGGGCTACTTCCTGGGCAAGATCATTCCTTATCGCGGCAGCTGGGTAGAGTTCGAATACGACAACAAGAATCTTTTGTATGTCCGCATTGACCGTAAACGCAAGTTCTACGGCACCGTGTTTCTCCGTGCGCTTGGCTTAAAGACCGATTCCGACATCATCCGCGCTTTCTATAAGCTGAGCAACATCACGCTGAAGGCCGGCAAGATTATGTGGGGCGTCAACGAAAGCTTGATTGGCATGAAGCTTTCGCATGCGATTTCTACTAAGTCTGAGCAGATTGTTCCACAAGGGCGCAAGATCACCAACTCGGTTTATCGCGAAATTCAAAAAGCGAAGATTGAGCACGTGGAAGTGGCCAGCAACGATCTGGAAGGCGCTTACGTAGCGGCTGACGTGATTGACATGTCCACTGGTGAAGTTCTGGTGGAAGCGAACCACGAACTGACGTCGACCACACTCGGCACTCTAGCGGAAAACGGCATCACGAATTTCGAAATCTTCTTCCCCGATCGCGACGAAGCGGGCAACGTGATTTCCGCCACCCTGCGCAAAGACGCGGTGAAAACACAGAACGACGCGTTGCTCGAAATCTACCGCAAACTGCGCCCTGGCGATCCGCCCACGCTGGATACGGCCACGCAGTTGTTCCAGGGCATGTTCTTCGACGCGCGCAAGTACGATTTTTCGCGCGTAGGCCGCATGAAGTTCAACATCAAGCTGTACGACAAGGCGGATGCCGCTTCGTTGGACAAACGCACGCTTGATCAAAAAGACTTCATCGACACGATCCTCTATTTGTTGAAGCTGCGCCGCGGTATTGGCGCGGTTGACGACATCGATCACTTGGGTAACCGCCGCGTGCGCGCGGTGGGCGAACTTCTTGAGAACCAGTTCCGCATCGGCTTGGTCCGTATGGAACGTGCGATCAAGGAAAAGATGTCGGTGTACCAGGAAATGTCGACGGCGATGCCGCACGATCTGGTCAACGCCAAGCCTGTTATGGCCGCGATCCGCGAATTCTTCGGATCGAGTCAATTGTCGCAGTTCATGGATCAAACCAATCCACTGTCGGAGATTACGCACAAGCGTCGTCTTTCGGCTCTTGGACCAGGCGGTTTGTCTCGTGAGCGCGCCGGCTTCGAAGTTCGCGACGTTCACCCCACGCACTACGGACGCATTTGCCCGATTGAAACGCCGGAAGGTCCGAACATCGGTTTGATCTCGTCGCTTTCTTGTTTTGCGCGGATCAACGAATATGGCTTTATTGAAAGCCCGTACCGCCGTGTGCGCGAAGGCGCGCTGGTGGATGAAGTCCGGATTCTGAATCCCGGCGATACCGATTTCAAAGTCGGCGCGGTGGTATTACGCGAAGCTGTGGACAAGGCGAATCACAACGTGCAAGGCAAAAAGCAGATGGCTGAAATTGAAGCCCATTCTGATTACTTGTCGGCCTGGGAAGAAGACAAGTACATTGTTGCCCAGGCGAACGTGGCTATCGATCAAAAGGGACGAATTGTTGAAGACTTGGTGAACGCACGCCAAGCGGGCAACTTCGTGCTGAAGCATCGCGACGAAATCGAATACATGGACGTCAGTCCGAAGCAGTTGGTCTCCGTAGCGGCGAGCCTCATTCCGTTCCTTGAGAACGATGACGCGAACCGCGCGCTCATGGGTTCCAACATGCAGCGCCAAGCGGTACCGCTGTTACGTGCGGAAGCGCCTTTTGTAGGCACGGGTATGGAACGCGTCACGGCACGCGATTCCGGCGCCGTGGTTATTTGTAAGCGCTCGGGCGTGGTGGATTCCGTCGATAGCGAACGCATCATTGTTCGTGTAGAAGGCGGCGCGCACGAAGGACAGATGTCGCGCGAAGTGGGCGCGGATATTTATCAGCTCACTAAGTTCAAGCGCTCGAATCAAAATACTTGCATCAGCCAGAAGCCAATTGTCGCGCAAGGACAAAAGGTGAAGAAGGGCGATGTGCTGGCGGACGGTCCTTGTACCGAGGCCGGTGAATTGGCTCTCGGCCGTAACGTGCTGGTGGCATTCATGCCCTGGCGCGGTTACAACTTCGAAGACGCTATCGTCGTCAGCGAAAAGCTGGTGAAGGAAGACTACTATACCTCGATTCACATTGAAGAATTTGAAATTGAGGCGCGCGATACCAAGCTGGGTCCAGAGGAAATCACCCGCGATATTCCAAACATCGCGGAATCGTTCCTGAAGAATCTGGATGAAAGCGGCATCATCCGCATCGGCGCAACCGTGAAGCCAGGCGACATTCTGGTGGGTAAAGTGACGCCGAAGGGCGAAACGCAACTCACGCCGGAAGAGAAGTTGCTGCGTGCAATTTTCGGTGAAAAGGCTGGCGATGTGAAAGATGCGTCGTTGTACTGCCCGCCGGGAATCGAAGGCACCATTGTGGATTGCAAGGTGTTTTCACGCAAGGGCGCGGAGTTGGATGAACGCTCGAAACAGATTTTGACGCTGCAGGAAGAGCGGCTGCACCGCAACCTGGAAGACGAAAAGCGCATACTAAGTGACGAGCGCGCCAAGCGTTTAGAAGAACTGCTGAAGGGCAAGGAATTGCTGGCGGATCTTCACGACGAAAAGACCAACAAGAAATTGCTTTCGAAAGAGACGCCGCTTTCGCGCGACGTATTGGAAAAGCTGCGTGCGCGCGATTTGAAGCGCATGCGTCTTTCCACGAAAGACATTCGCCTGAACGAGCAGATTGACGAAGTTGAGGAAATGACCTCACGTCAGATTGCCGTTCTCGAAAAAATCACGGAAGAACGGATTGCCAAGCTTCGCAAAGGCGACGAATTGCCGCCCGGTGTGATTAAGCTGGTGAAGGTCTACATCGCCATGAAGCGCAAGCTGTCGGTGGGCGATAAGATGGCCGGACGCCATGGTAACAAAGGTGTGATCGCGCGCATTGTTCCGGAAGAGGACATGCCGTATCTGCCCGATGGAACGCCGGTGGAGATTGTATTGAATCCGCTGGGTGTGCCTTCCCGTATGAATGTGGGACAGATTCTGGAAACGCACCTTGGCTGGGCCGCCGCGAAATTGGGTCTGCACTTCGCAACGCCGGTATTTGACGGCGCGACGGAGAAGGACATCAAGGCGCGGTTAGTGGAAGCCGGTTTGCCGACCTCGGGCAAGATTACCCTCTGGGATGGTATGACGGGTGCGCAGTTCGAGCAGCCAGTGACAGTGGGCATGATTTATATGCTGAAGCTGAGCCACTTGGTTGACGACAAGATCCACGCCCGCTCGATTGGACCGTATTCGTTGATCACGCAACAGCCGCTTGGCGGTAAGGCGCAGTTCGGCGGACAGCGGTTCGGCGAAATGGAAGTTTGGGCGCTCGAAGCTTACGGCGCCGCTTACATCTTGCAGGAACTGTTGACAGCCAAATCCGACGACGTTTACGGACGCGCTAAGATTTACGAAGCTATTGTGAAGGGCGAAGCCGCAGCCGAACCTGGCGTGCCGGAATCGTTCAATGTTTTGATCCGCGAACTGCAGAGCTTATGCCTGGATGTGGAGCTGATGAAGAAGCCCCGCGAATTACAGGACATGGCACACGCCGCGGATTAACAGCGGAATGCTTAGGCGAGCGGGGCGCATAGTGGCGCCCCACGTCCCGCTCGCTTTGTTGAGTAACGGGCCCGTGCTGAAAGTTAACTAAGGACTATTCATGTATCGTTCCTCTCCGTACGAAAGAGCCAATCTCATTGCCGACTTCGATTCGATTCGAATCAGCTTAGCCTCTCCGGAAAAAATCCGGAGCTGGTCGCATGGTGAAGTCACCAAGCCGGAGACTATCAACTACCGCACGTTCAAACCGGAGCGCGATGGCCTCTTCTGCGCCCGGATCTTCGGACCTGTGGCCGACTGGGAATGTCTGTGCGGCAAATACAAGCGCATGAAGCATCGCGGAGTTATCTGCGATAAGTGCGGCGTAGAAGTGACTTTGTCGCGTGTGCGCCGTGAGCGTCTCGGCCATATCGAACTCGCGAGTGCGTGTTCGCATGTTTGGTTTTTCAAAGGTCTGCCGAGCCGCATTGGTTACTTGATCGACATCACGCTCCGCGAGTTGGAGCGCGTCCTTTATTACGAAGCGTTCGTGATCATCGATCCAGGTGAAGGTACTGGCTTGAACCAAGGCGAGGTGATCAGCGATGAACGCAAGCGCCAGTTGGATCAAGAGTTCCCGGGCAAGTTTGTAGCGATGATGGGCGCGGAAGGCGTGAAGGAATTGCTGCGCCGCCTCGACATCGAATCGTTGAGCCTGGAAATTCGCGAAAAGATGAAGACGGAAACTTCAGCGCAGAAGAAGCTGAAGTACGCCAAGCGTCTGCGCGTTGTGGAAAGCTTCCGTAAATCGGGCAATAAGCCGGAGTGGATGATTCTGGATGTCATCCCGGTCATTCCTCCGGAGCTGCGCCCGCTGGTACCACTCGATGGCGGCCGTTTTGCGACGTCGGATTTGAACGATTTGTACCGCCGCGTGATCAACCGCAACAACCGCCTGAAGAAGTTGATGGAGTTGCACGCACCTGACGTGATTGTGCGCAATGAAAAGCGCATGCTGCAGGAAGCGGTTGACGCTCTATTTGACAACGGTCGCCGTGGCCGCGTGTTGCGTGGTGCGAACAACCGTCCGCTTAAGTCACTCTCCGATACGCTGAAGGGCAAGCAGGGCCGCTTCCGTCAGAACTTGCTCGGCAAGCGCGTTGACTACTCGGGCCGTTCGGTGATCGTGGTTGGTCCGGAACTCAAACTGCATCAGTGCGGTTTGCCCAAGAAGATGGCGCTTGAATTGTTCAAGCCGTTTATCTATCACCGCTTGGAACAGCGCGGTCATTGCACGACGATCAAGCAAGCCAAGGAATTGGTGGAGCAGCAAGATCCGGTGGTTTGGGACATCCTGGAAGAGGTCATCAAGGACCACCCGATTCTGTTGAACCGCGCCCCTACCCTTCACCGTTTGGGTATTCAAGCGTTTGAACCAGTGCTGGTGGAAGGTAAAGCGATCAAGCTGCATCCGCTGACTTGTACGGCATTCAACGCCGACTTCGACGGCGATCAGATGGCCGTCCATATTCCGTTGTCGCCTGAAGCGCAGATTGAAGCCACCACTTTGATGCTCGCTTCGAACAATATTCTGTCGCCTGCACACGGTGCGCCTATCGCGATTCCGACGCAGGACATGGTGTTGGGCTTGTATTACCTCACCAAGATGCGTCCGAACTCAAAGGGTTCGGGCCGCACGTTTGCTTCGATTGAAGATGTTTTGATTGCGCTTGAGATGGGTGAAGTGGAAACGCTCACCGCGATCAAGTTGCGCTACACGGGCCGCGTCATTGATTTGACAAAGGCGTTCGATAGCCAGAACATCATGTACACCGAGCCAATTGAGTTCGTGAAGCAGTACATGGATACGACCGTGGGCCGCGTGATTCTGCACGACGTTTTGCCGAAGCAAATGCCGTTCATCAATGGCTTGCTCAAGAAGAAGGGGCTCGCACAGCTTGTTCAATACTGCTATCTGAAGTTCGGGTTGCAGGTGACGGTGGGCATGTTGGACGAAGTTAAGAAGCTCGGCTTCCTTTATGCGACGCGCGCCGGTATCTCGATCGGTATCGACGACATGGTTGTACCGGAAGAAAAGCCGGCCTTAGTGCATGAAGCTGAAAAGCAAGTGATTGAAGTTCAGCAGCAGTATCAGGAAGGCGCGATCACGCAATCGGAGCGCTACAACAAGATCATCGAAATCTGGTCTAAGGTGACCGAAGCGATTTCCGACAAGTTGTTTAAGAATCTGGAAGAGGACGACCGTACGGGCCGTGTGCTCAACCCGATTTACATCATGGCCGACTCGGGCGCTCGCGGTTCTAAACAACAGATCCGTCAGTTGTCTGGCATGCGCGGTTTGATGGCGAAACCGTCCGGCGAAATTATTGAACAACCAATTACTGCAAACTTCCGCGAAGGTTTGGATGTGCTGCAGTACTTCATCTCAACGCACGGTGCTCGTAAGGGTTTGGCTGATACTGCATTGAAGACGGCGGACTCGGGTTATCTGACTCGCCGGCTTTGCGACGTGGCGCAAGATGTAATCATTACCGAAGACGATTGCGGCACGACGGATGGTATTTACGTTGAGCCAATCATCGAAGCGGGTGAAACCATTGAGCCGCTGCGTGACCGTATTGTTGGCCGCGTGGCGCTGGAAGATCAACGCGATTACGAGAATACGGTAATTGTCAGCGTCAACCAGGAGATTAACGAAGAACTGGCTAGCCAGATTCAGTTGGCTGGTATTGAGCGGGTAAAGATCCGTTCGGTGCTGACTTGCGAATCGAAGCGCGGCGTTTGCCGTCTCTGCTACGGACGCAACCTGGCAACGGGTCGCATGGTAGAACGCGGCGAAGCGGTAGGTATTATCTCGGCACAATCGATTGGTGAACCTGGTACTCAGTTGACCATGCGTACCTTCCACATCGGCGGCGCGGCCACTCGAGTCAGCGAGCAGACAACGCAGGATGCCAAGACCGACGGTTACGTTCGATTCAGCAACGTCAATGTGGTTAAGAACAATAAGGGCGAGTTGATCGCCATGAACCGTAATGGCCACCTGATCATCGTTGACGAAAAGCAGCGGGAGCGCGAACGCTATCCGGTTGTGTACGGCGCGAAGGTCAACGTGGGCGACGGCGCCAAGGTCAAGGCGAACCAGGTTCTCTTAGAATGGGATCCTTACACCTTCTCGATCTTGACTGAAGTCACGGGTGCTGTTCATTTCAAGGATTTGATCGACGGCGTTACTACGCTAGAACAGGTTGACGAAATCACCGGTAACATGCAGGTGGTTGTGACTGAGACGACCGACGAAAAACGTTTCCCGACCGTAATTATGCGCGCGGCTGGTGCGTCGAAATCGGAAGAGAAGCGTTACCTGATGCCCACTCACGCTCACTTAATGGTGACCGACGGCGAAGAACTGCACGCGGGCGATGTGATTGCAAAGATCCCGCGCGCTACGACGAAGACCAAAGACATCACAGGTGGTTTGCCCCGCGTGGTGGAACTGTTCGAAGCCCGCAAGCCGCGTGAGACCGCGGTAATTGCGGAAATCAACGGTGCTGTGAAATACGGCGAAGTCAGTAAGGGTATGCGCAAATTGTATGTCGTCGGCGACGATGGCGTGCAGAAAGAATATTCGATTCCTCGCGGTGTTCACATCAGCGTCCAAGAGGGCGAGCGTGTGAAATCGGGTGATCAGCTCATGGAAGGCCCGAAAAATCCGCACGATATTCTGGCTGTACTCGGCGAAAAGGAACTGCAGAAGTACCTGGTGAACGAAATCCAGGAAGTCTACCGTCTGCAGGGCGTGAACATCAATGACAAGCATTTGGAAGTGATCTCGCGTCAGATGATGCGCTGGGTCCGCATTGAGGACATCGGTGATACGGAGTTCCTGCCGGAAGAGGTTGTTGATAAGTTCAAGTTCCGCGAAGAGAATAACCGCGTTATTGAAGCAGGCGGC
>Ga0182012_10002845_pt1 | contig 18597 bp, 8 predicted proteins | sample 612S2SmetaG_FD_120486 | JGI IMG/M metagenome (GOLD analysis project Ga0182012, IMG submission 120486) | Permafrost microbial communities from Stordalen Mire, Sweden - 612S2S metaG | ecosystem: Environmental > Terrestrial > Soil > Wetlands > Permafrost | place: Sweden: Stordalen | collected...
ATGCCGTTTTCGTTTGGGGCACAGCTCATCAGCCTGGGATCGAGCAAGGGCGGCGCGCTGACGCTGAAGGTGCCGCTGGTGCAGATCGGCGCCTCCGCGGCCGCGCCCGTCCCGGGGCAGCTCACCCTGCCGGCCAGCTTCTTCGCCAGCGGCTTTTCGAGCTATGACGTCACCGGCTACAACGGCGTCACGGTCGCCGACGGCATGCAGCTTCAGGTCGTCGAGCCGGTGTTCCAGATCACCGCCGCCAGCGCCCGCGCGCCGACCGGTACCGATCCGGCGGCGGCGATGACCGTTTGGCTGCCGCCTCTGTTTACGCCGAACCCGGTCACGGCGCAGCTCACCCAGCGGCAAGGAGCGTCGCTCGCGCTCCACGCGCTGCAGACCAATGCGGGGGGCTCGCTGGTCGGTGCCGGCGGCCCGCTGACCATCGGCACGGGCGCCGCGATCACGCTCGATCCGGGTCAAACGGCGACGCTGGAGGCGTTCCGGCAGATCACCATCAATGGGACCGTGACGGTGCCAGGCGGCAAGATCCGGGTGTCGAACTACGCAGAAATCCAGTTGGTCAGCCAGACCGAATTGATTGCGCCGCAACAATACCTGCTGACCCCTGCGCCGACGGATTCAACGAACTTCGCCGCCGGCATGTCGATCTGGCTGGGTCCGAACAGCCGGCTCGACACGGCCGGCGTCTCGGCGACGGCCCGGGACTTGTACGGGCGCAGCTACGGGATTGCGCAGGACGGCGGGACGATCACGGTGGGCAGCCCACTGGCTGGCATTACGACGGCAGCTTATGTGGTCGCGCGGCCGGGCTCGGTGCTGGATGCCTCCGGCGCGGCCGCCGCCACCATCGATCAGGACGCCGGCGTTGCGCCGGTACTGACCGGTTCCCGGTTGGTAGCGCCGACGAACACCGTGAGCGTGGCCGGCGCGGGCGGATCGATCAGCCTCGATTCCGAGAGCGGGATCGTGCTGGACGGCACGATGCGCGCTGCGTCCGGCGGCGCGCGCGCGCAAGGCGGTTCCCTGTCGGTCACCCTCTCGACCCCCAATTTTGGGACCGCGCTGGCCACTCTGCTGCCGGCCGGACAGACCGCCACCGGAGGCTTTCCGGTCCTGGCGGACAGCCAGCGAGTGCCGCGCGAACTCATCGTTGGCCAGACCGCGACGCCGTCCGGACTTTCGCTCAGCCTCAAACCGGGCGATGCCAACACGCCCTTCCAACCCGGGCAGGCGCGAATCTCCGTCGCTCAGATCGCCGCCGGCGGCTTCGACAGCGTGTCGCTCGCATCCGACGACCTGATCACCTTCGACGGCAACGTCAGCCTGAGTGTTGGCCGGATGCTCTCGCTAAAGGCCGGCAGCCTTGCCGAGACGCGCCCCAACGGCGTGGTGACGCTGTCGGCGCCCTACGTGTCGTTAAGCGGCGTTGCGCCGTCGAACGGGACGCTGGGTGGCATGTTCAGTTTCTACCTGTCCGAACGCGGGTATTTCAGCGACGCCAACACAACCAACGGCACTGCATCACTATACACCGATCCGACTGGCACCTATCAGTGGCAGCCCTATGCGGGCGCCAGCACCGCCAGCCTGGTGATCAATGCCGGGGTCATCGACGTGTCCGGTCCGGTAACGTTCGGTTATTCTGTCGGTTCCTATTACACCGCCCCGCCCACCCCAGCCGCCCCGGCAGGGGCAGGCGCCGCAACCATCACGTATCTGACCGACACATACCGAACGGGCATTCCGAGTGCCGAGGAAATTCCGGCCGAGGAGTTTACCTATCGCGTGAGCTCCCGCGTCAAAGTCGGCCGCAAATATGTCACGGAATACAGCCAGAACTACTTCTATCAATATGCCCCGAGCCTGATAAGCCAGCATGAGCGGCCGGGCTTCGCGCAGATCACGCTCTCCAGCACCGGCGACCTGCGCTTTCAGCCGGACAAGTCCGGCGCACAGGCGACGCTGGTCACATCCGGCAGTCTGACGCTGTCGGCGGCGCAGATCTATCCGGTGGCTGGGGCGAACGCCCGCGTCTATGCCGGGGTGACGTTCGATCCGAACGCCGCCAATTTTTTCCAGCCCGGCGGCCGTATCGTCATCAGCAGCCCCGGCGGCGCGCTTCCGCCGCCGCCGTTGACTGCTGGTGGCACGCTGCTGCTCGCGGCCGGCGAAATCGACCAGGGCGGCGTGCTTCGCGCGCCGTTCGGTCAGATCGCGCTCGGGGCGACGGGAAACGAATCCGGCATTGACGCGGTGTTCAACCTCGGTTCGCAGAGCCCCGCCACCTTCACCACAGAGGTGAAGCTGTTGCCGGGCAGCCTCACCTCGGTGAGCGGCGAGGGCGCGACGATCCCGTATGGCGGTACCACCGATGGCACGAGTTACAGCGTCTGCGCCACCGGGTCAGGCTGCGCCACGGTCAATCTGAGCGCCAATACCCCCTCGATCGCCCCGACGGTGTCACTGATCGGCCAGAGCATTGCGGTGGGACAGGGCGCCGCGCTCGATCTGAGCGGCGGCGGCACTCTGGCTGGCTCTGCCTTCATCTTCGGCCGGGGCGGCTCCTACGATGTCCTGCAGACGCCGCTGCTGCGCCTGTCCAAGACCAACACCGTGACGGCGCCGAAGCTGGCCACGAACGAGGTCTATGCCATCCTTCCGGGGCCACAGGTGGACGTGGCGCCGGCGCAGCAAACGCAGACAGCGTGGACCGGGTCACCGCTGCCCGCAGTCGGCCAGCAGGTCACGATCGGCGCGGGCGTACCCGGCCTGCCGGCGGGGACGTACACCCTGCTGCCAGCGAATTACGCCTTGCTGCCCGGGGCCTACCGGGTCGAGCTGGCCACGACCAACCACACGCTGCTGCCGGGCGCCATTGCGCTTGGCAACGGCTCCTATGTCATCAACGGCGCCCAAGGCGTTGCCGGCACCGGCTTCCGGGATGCGCTGCCGATCCAGGTCACCGTCAGCTCCGGGACCGTGGTCCGCAACGACGCGCAATACAACGAGGAGAGCTACAGCCAGTATGTCGTCGGGCAGGCGGCCCTGTTCGGCGCCGTGCGCGCGGCATACATTCCGGCGGATGCAGGGACTTTGGTGATTGCCCTCGCCGGCGGGCCGCAACAGGATGGCAGCGGCAGAACCGCCTTCAGCTTCGCCGGGCAGGCGAACTTTGGCGTGGCCGCGGGCGGCTACGGCGGTGACGCCGAGGTCTTCGTGCTTGGAAGCAGCGCCTACAGCGGCCTCGATATCCTGCCCGCGGGCGGGTTGCCGGAGGCCGGCAATGTCGGCGTTCCGGCGGCGGACCTGAACGCACTCGGCGCGGCGACGCTCTCCGTCGGCGGCATTCCCCAGTTCGGTGCCAACAGCGATATCGTCACGTTCAACACCGGTAGCACCTTGACTGCCGAGCCGGTCGGAATCGCCGACAGTCCGGTGACCCTGCGCAGCGGCGCTGTGCTGCGAGCGCCGCAGGTCTTCCTGCTGACAACGAGTCAACCCATCACGGTCGAGCAGGGCGCCGGCATCGACACGCTCGGTCTCGGCTTCACCGGGCTGGATTTCGCGGCCGGTGTTGTCTACCAGCCGCAAAATCCGATCGGCTCCGCCGTCAACGTTCTTGCCGTATCCAATGGACAGCTCGTGTTCTTGCCGCCAGCGAACGCCGCCACCGGATCGATCGCCATCGGCACGTGCGGGACGCCGGGACTCTGTTCCGGCACAACCACGCTCTACACGGACGGCACGATCGCGTTTGCCAGCAGCAATGCCTCTTTCGGCGCGGTGACATTCGGGGCGTCGCGCCTCAACGTCTCGGTTGACACGATCAATCTCGGGGCTGCCAGTGCGCTCGCAGCGGCGCAAGCGGCCGCAGGCGGGACGCTGTCCGGACTGACCCTGACCGACACCGCGCTGGCCACGCTGCTCGCGGGCGTCCCGTCCGCCGATCCGTCCGTCGCCATTCCGTCGCTACAGCACCTGACGCTCACCGCGAACGCGTTGAACCTTCACGGCACCGCCGATCCGTTCAACCCTGCGACGACCAGCGCGCGCCTCGGCTCGATCGTGCTGAACACGCCGGCAATCTATGGCTACGGCACTGCATCCGACACGTTCACGCTGACCGCGGGAACGTTCTACTGGAACGGCGTCGCCGCCGGCACCACGGCGAGCGCAACGCCGGGCAACCCGAGCGGCAAGCTCGGCACCGGCACGCTGAACGTCTCGGCCAACAGCATCGTGTTCGGCTACGGCCCGGAGGACCAGCCCAACAGCGGCGCCGTCACGCTGAACCGGGTGGTGCAGGGCTTCAATACCGTCAACCTGATCGCCACGGACCAGATCACCGCCAACAATGCGGGATCGCTCGCGGTCACCGGCAATCTGACCCTGACGACTCCCATGCTCACCGGCCAGGCGGGATCGGTGAACACCATCACCGCGACGGGCGTGCTGCGGATCGTCGGCGCCAATGCGGCGGCGCCGGCCGGCGTGGGGTCGCTGGGTGCCGAGCTGCGCCTCGGCGGCGACCCGAGCCTCAACATCTGGCCCCAGAGCATCGACATCGACACGGCGATCGGGCTGCCGGGCGGCCGGCTCACCGTGAACGCGACCGGCGACGTGACGCTCGGCGCCGGCTCGAACGTCGATCTCAGCGGCCGCCCCTTCGTGCTGTTCGACCAGACCAACTACGGCTGGGGCGGCGACGTGCTGGTCGAAAGCGCAAAAGGCAACGTGACGCAGGCGCCAGGCGGCCGCATCGATGTCTCCGCCGTCAACGCCGACGCGGGCTCCATCACCATCACCGCAACCGCCGCGTCGGGCGGGGCAGTGACGCTCGCCGGCACGCTCCATGGCGCCTCGACCGGGACCACGCCCGGAGCCGGCGGCAGCTTCGGTGTCCGCGTGCAGGCCTTGGGTGGCGCTGGGACGCTCAGTGACGCGTTCGGCACCCTGAATGCCGCGCTCGACGCGGGCGGGTTCTACGGCAGCCGGACCTTCGACCTCAAACAAGGCAATCTCGACATCACCGGCGCGGTGACGGCGAACGATGTCGAAGTGTCCGTCGACAATGGCAGCCTGACCGTCGGCGGAACGATCAACGCGAGCGGGCCGCATCCGGGCACGATCCGGCTGGCGGCGCAGACCGCGCTGGTGATCGGCGGCGGCGCCCGGCTCGACGCCCATGCGACGCAGGCATGGACCGACAGTTACGGCGTGCCGATCCCCGCGGAGAACCGCGCGACGATCGAACTCACCGCCGCGGGGACGCTTGGGACAACGAACACGACGCTTCAGATCGACCCAGGCGCCAGGATCGATGTCAGCTCGCCCGCCGCGGCGCAGATTGGCAACCAGGGCGTTGTCCTGTTGAACGTCGCCGACCTGCCGGGCAGCGCCAAGGTCAGCGTCTCCGTTCCCGCCGGGGTATCCATCGCCGGAGCGCAGAGCGTCGCGCTGTATGGCTTCGCGACGGCCGAATTGAACAGCGGCACTGTGACGCAGCCCGTGCTGAGCGGGCTGAGTGCGAAGAGCCAGGCTTTCGTCGCAAGCGGCACCGCCGGTGACGACCTATCGGGCCTGCTGGCGCTTGGCTCGGCGTACCATCTTCGGCCCGGCGTGCAGATCGTCAGCGACGGCGGGCTGACGGTCTCGGGCACGATCGACCTGTCGCAGTTCCGCTACGGCAGCGAGCCCGGGGCGCTGGTATTGCGCGCGGCCGACACGCTCACCATCACCGGCAGTATCACGGACGGTTTCGCGCTGGCCTCCGGTCAGCCGGTTGGCGGCGGGACGCTGCTCGGCGGTTCGTCCTGGTCACTGCGGCTGGTCGCCGGCACGGATTTAGGGGCGGCCGACAGCCGCATGGTGCGGGCGGCGAGCGCGTTGCCCGCACCGACCGCGGCGGACCCCGACCCGGGCACCATCACGCTGGGCACCGCCGGCTCCTACGATCCCACGAATGGCCAGTTCAACGTGGTCCGCACCGGAACGGGCGATCTGGAGCTGCTGGCCGCCGGCGATGTGCAAGAATTGTCTCCCTACGGCGTCTACACGGCGGGCAGCCAGCAGGGCGCGGTGGCCCCGGCCTTTGTGTTTGGGGTGACCCAACCGGTGTCGTATCCGGCCGGCGGCGGCAACCTGCTCGTCTCCGCGCAGGGCGATGTGGGCGGTTACATCCAGCTCGACAGCGGCCTCTCCGTAACCAATCTGCCGAGCGATGGTATCGGCAATTGGCTCTGGCGCCAGGGCGGGAGCGGTGTGACCACCCAGGTGGGAAGCCGGCCGGCTGCGTGGGGGATCAATTTCGGCAGTAGCGTGAACCCATTGAATCTGGATGGTTTCGCGCCGCAAGCCGGCGAGACTCCACACTTTGTCGGCTTCACCGGGTTTGGTGCGCTAGGCGGCGGGAATGTCACCGTGCTCGCCGGCGGCAACGCGGGCGCTCAGGCGAATGCCAGTTCGAGCTGTGCGCCTGATTGCACAAGCTCCGGCCTTGACGTGGCGGTGGCCTCCACCGGCCGGATGAGCAATGGCAGCCTCATGCAGACCGGCGGCGGGGACGTCATCATCCGCGTGGGCGGCAACCTGAACCCTGCGAGCGACGGCCTTATCCAGCAGTTGAACGGGACGGTGACCGACCTTCGGGGGGCGATCTCTATTCGCGCCGGTGCGATCGGGCAGGCGCCCTCGACCTATGCCACAAATGTCAATGATCCGCGCACGATCTCGCCCCTGGCGGCGACCGGCGTGAACGGCAGCGACGGCATCACTGTGGCGCCCGGCGACACCATGGTTTCGATCGAAACGCGGCGCGACCTGGTCATCGGCGCGGTGTCCGATCCGACGCGCCTGCCGCAACAATACCTGTCCACGCTCACCACCAGCACGGGATCGGTCACCGGCCTGACCTGGTTCTCGCTGTGGCAGCCCAGGACAGAAGTCGATCTGTTCTCGCTGGGCGGCAACGTGACGCCAACGACGCAGAGCGATAGCGGGACGTACGGGGTCTACGACAGCGGGGCGACGGAAAGCACGGCTTATGTCATCCGCGCAGTGTATCCGCCGACGTTGAAGGTCATGGCCGCGAACGGCAGCATCGGTTATCAGCCAGGAGGCCAACCGACTGCCGTCGAGCTGGCGCCGGCGGCGTACGGCCAACTTGAGCTGCTTGCCGCGGGCTCCATCATCGGCAGCTACACGGGAACGCAAACCGAGTCCGTTGCCTTCGACATCTCGGGCGCGGCAACAGGCGTGCTGCCGACCCCATCGCAGCCGGCCTTCGCTGAATCCACCTTTAACGGAAAAGGCGTGAGCAATCTGAGTGAATCCGGTGGGCAGGGCGCCCTGCATTCGCCCACGGCGTGGGCGTTTCTCACTGACTTCGCATTTGGACCGGATACCGCCTCCGGGACGTTGCACGTGGGGGACAGCCAGCCGGCGCTCGTCTATGCCGGCGTGGATATCGTAAACTTCCGGACAGGCGAGACGCGCCGGTTCAACCCCTCATACGACCTCCGGCCCTGGTACGTGGCTGGCAAGCCGGTGGAGATCCGCGCCGGCAACGACATCGTCGGCACGGGTGACAGCGGGCTGACGAACCCGACGCCAGACAGCTCCGGCGGCAGCGAGGCCGGCGACCTGTTCCTCAACGACACCGCCGCCGACGTTTCCTCGATCGTAGCGGGCCGCGACATCATCTACGCCAATGCCCAAATCCTCGGCCCGGGCACGCTGGAGGTGCAGTCCGGCCGCAACCTATATCAGGCCGCCCAGGGCGTGCTGGAGAGCCTCGGAGTGGTGAACCGCACGCCGGGGAGCTTGGCGGGCGGCGCGGACATTATCGCGATCGCCGGGGTCGGCGCCGCCGGGCCGGACTGGACCCGCTTCGCTTCCCTCTACCTCAACCCGGCGAGCCAGGCCGCGTCCGGCACACCGATCGATGCCGGCGCCAGCAACGGCAAGGTGGCCGCAACCTACCAGTCGGCGCTGTTCGCCTGCCTGGAGCAAAATTTCGGCTACACCGGGAGCGTCGAGGGCGCACTCGGCTTCTTCCAGGCGCTGCCCGTGGCGCAACAGCAGCCGTTCCTGCTGCAGACGTACTTCACCGAGCTTCGGCTCAGCGGGCGCGAGTTCAATGACCCGAAGAGCGCGCGCGCCAAGAGCTATGTTCGGGGCCGCGAAGCCATCGCCGCGCTGTTCCCAGGCACGGGCTACCAGGGAGGCATCACGCTGTACGGATCCACAACGGTCGGTGGCAAGCCGGTCGGCGGCTCGCTGATCCGCACCGATGCCGGCGGCGCGATCAGCCTTCTGGCGCCGGGTGGCCAGCTCCTGCTGGGCCGGACGACCGACTCGGTCAACTCCACCAACACCGGCGTGCTGACCGAAGGACAAGGCGATATCGGCATCTACACCTGGGGCAGCGTGCTGCTCGGCACCAGCCGGGTGTTCACCACGTTCGGCGGCGGCATCACCATCTGGTCGGCGGCCGGCGACATCAACGCCGGCCGCAGCTCCAACTCGGTCAGCGTGTTCAGCCCGGTCAGCATCGACTATGACCCGTTCGGCAACGTCACCGTCCTGCCGCAGCCGCCCGCGGAAGGCGGCGGCATCGCGACGCTCGCCCCGCTGGCCGGCACCGCGCCGGGCGACGTCGATCTGATCGCGCCGCTCGGGACGATCGACGCGGGCGAGGCCGGCATCCGCGTCTCCGGCAACGCCAACATCGCCGCCCTCACTGTGGTGAACGCCGCGAACATCCAGGTCCAGGGACACGCGTCCGGCTTGCCCAGCGTGGTGATGCCCAATCTCGGCGCCCTGGCCGCAGCGAGCGCGGTATCGGGCGCCAGCTCCCAGGCGGCGTCGCAGGCGGCCGGCAGCCGCACGTCCGGGGCCGCCGCGGGCCAAACCGCTTCCGTCATCAGCGTCGAAGTCACTGGCTTCGGCGGGGAGTAGGCCGATTTGCGGCGTCGGTAACCGGCCGGCACACGGTCCGCCCGGCCGCCAGGCCGGGTTCACGCTGCTGGAGGTTCTGGCGGCGCTGGTGGTGCTTGGCCTCCTGATGGCCGCGCTCAGCCACGGCGTGCGATTTGGCTTGCTGGCCTGGCGGGACCAGGCGCATGCGGTGGCGCGCAATGCCGACCTTGACGCCGTTGACCGTATCGTGCGTGGCCTGATCGAGCAGATGGACCCGGGCGGGTTGCGGGGGGAGATGGTCCGAGTCCAAGGCACCGACCGGACCCTCGCGTTTCGCACCGAACTGCCCGCCGCCGCCGCCTCTGTGCCAGTGCCCCGCGCCGACGTCCAGCTTGGCGTCGATGCGGCTCACCGGCTGGTGCTGGCCTGGCGGCCGTATTATCGCGTCCGGCTCGGGACGCCGCGGCCGCCGGCGACGGTGGCGCTGGCTGAGGGGGTGGAGCGGGTGGAATTCGCCTACTGGAAGGCCTCGCCGGGCGCCGGCGCCTGGGTGCCGAGCTGGTCGGACGCTGCCTTGCCGCCGCTGATCCGGCTGCGCATCATCTTTCCAGCGGGCAGCAAGCGGCAATGGCCCGATATCGTGGCAGGCCCCCGCCGGGACCGCTGGCAACAGTGACAAGGGCGTCGGCCCGCGAGGGCGGGTTCGCGCTGCTGATCGTGCTGTGGTCGCTGGCGCTGCTGGCGCTGCTGGGCGCGCAGGTGGTCGGGCCGGCAAGCAGCGAGGCGCGTCTCGCCGCCAATCTGCGCGCCGCCGCGGTGGCGCAGGCCGCCGCCGACGGCGCCGTAGAGGGGGCGGTGCTGCGCCTGTTGCAGGGTGCCTGGAACCCGCATGACGGGATCGTACGCCAGCTTCGGATCGGCGCCGCTGTCGTTGCGGTGCGGTTGGAGGACGAGGCGGCCAAGATCAATCCCAACGCCGCACCGCGGCCGATGCTGGCCGGGCTGATCCGCGCGGTTGGGCTGGATGCGCCGACGTCCTCGGTGCTCGCGGCGCGGATTATGGACTGGCGCGCGCCGATGTCCGCCTCGCTGGCGGGCGACGGCCCGAAGGCGGCGCTGTACCAGGCGGCCGGGCTTGACTACGCGCCACCGAGCCGGCCCTTCACCAGCCTGGGGGAGCTGCGCCTCGTGGTGGGCGTGACCCCCACGCTGTATGCGCGGATCGCCCCCTTCTTGTCGGTGTACCAGGAGGGGGCGGTGGACCAGGATGCGGCAGCGGGGGCAACGGCAATGGCGCTGGACGATGCGCGGATGAGCCAGACGGGCGCTCCCGTGCCGGCGCTGCATAGCGAGAACCCGGTGGTTCGGGTGCGGGCCGAGGCGGTTGGCCCTGGCGGCGCCCGAGCGGGACGCGCCGCGGTGGTGCGGATGCTCACGGCTCCGAAACCCGGGCAGGTGCCCTATCAGGTTCTGACATGGGACAGCGAGCCGGGGTGATGCACAACGGAAAGGGCGACCCGTTGCCGGGCCGCCCCAAGGTCGGAGCTTCCTACGACTTTGTTCGCAACCGGCCAAACCACCAGATCTCGTTATTACGCCAGAAGAAGCGACCACGCTTCCTGTTCCGACATCTGCTGTCCCGCATGGCCGTGCGGCAGCGAACTCGATGCGGATTCCGCGCCCTCTGGTGCCCGGAAAGCGTTCTCCAGCGGCATCGTCGAGGGTCCAAACAACAACCAAAATGACTATGCGAAAATCCTAACAGCTTCCGCACTTTCCACGCCCTGAAAACCGCGTTTGACAAATAGTCGGAGCCGACGTCGCCGACAGATTCTTCTTCTGACGGGGTGTTTATTTTTTTCTTCTTCTGATGGGGTGTTTATTTTTTACGTGTTAAAATTTACCCGGGGTGGTAGATGTGGCCGATGTCACGGGGCGCCAGCACGTTAGTGAGGAAATCATCCCGGAATGGATGATCTGGTTTTGCGCGAGGCGTCGAGAATGGAGGGCCGTTCCCAGGCGGTTTGGCCGGTGGATGTTGTTTGCATGTTGATCCCGGGTGGCACGGAGCACAGCGGCGGGATCGGACGCTGGGCCGGCAACATGCGGGCGGAGTGGGCAGGATCAGGCGTTGCAGCCGGACCTGGAGATCGTCGACACGCGCGGCTTCGGCGGCTGGGGAGTCGCGGGTGGCACGTTCCTCAGCGCATTGGCCCGGCTGGCCAAACTGCGCACGGCCGGACGGCTGGCGCTGATCCACGCCAACGTGTCGGTGCGCGGCAGTTCGGTTCGAAAGTGCGTCATCGGTTTGCTGGCGCGGCTGGCGGGCGTGAAGTTGATCTTACATCTGCATTCCGGCCGGTTCTTCGAGTTCTATGCGGATCTGCCCGCTCCGGGCCGGCTCGCCATCCGGCTGCTGTTCGCCTCGGCAGCTCGCGTCATCGTGCTGGGGCGGGTGTGGGAAGAGCAGGTGGTGGATGTGCTCGGCGTGCCGCGCGCTAAGGTGACGGTGCTCTACAATGCCGTGCGGATGCCCGACCGGCTCGCACGGCGGTCGGCGCCGGACGGTGTCTGCCACATCGTCATGCTCGGAAGGCTAGGCCCGCCGAAGGGGTTGCCCGAACTGCTGGAGGCGCTGTCGGGCGAGGCCATGCTGTCACGCCGCTGGCGCGCTACGCTGGCAGGAGACGGCGACGCCCCGGGCATGCTTGAGGAAGCGGCGCGGCGCGGCATCGGCGATCGCATCCGCGCTCCCGGCTGGCTCGACGCCGGCGCGGTGTCATCCCTGCTACAGGAGGCGGACATCCTCGTGCTGGCATCGCGATCGGAGAACCTGTCGGTCGCCGTCATCGAGGCCCTGGCGCACCGGGTGGCGGTGATCACCACCGCGGTCGGTTCGATCACGGAACTGGTTGAGGATGGCGTGTCCGCCCTGGTCGTGCCTACCAAGGATCCGGCCGCACTGGCCGTGGCACTTGCCAAGCTCGTCGACGATCCGGCAGAGCGCGCCCGCATCGCCGAACAAGGCCACGACGTCTTTAAGGCACGGCTTGACGCCGCCGCGGCGGCACCGGTGCTGGCGTCGCTGTACCGTTCTGTCATGCGGGAAACGTCTGCGGAGCAATCAATTGAGCGCTTGCGCAAACCTCGGACGACCGCGTGACGGCGAACCGGTAACGTGCGCGTATGTCGCGCCGTTGGGCACGGATTGTGGAGGAACCCAGTTTGCCGCGTCGTCGGAGACAGTTGATCCGGTCTCCGATGCGGTCGTGTGACGCAGTGGTGCCGACCGGGTCCGCCCGCCTCGGCGTGCGCATGAAAATCCGCTGAATGACCGCCGGATCGCACGTGAGGCATGTTGTCATCTACATTCCGGACTACCGCATCGGCGGGGCCGAACGGGCCGCTGTCAATCTGACCCAGGCTCTGCCCGCAGCAGACCTGCGCGTCACTCTGATGGTCAACCGGCGCATCGGACCGCTCGTCGACGCGGTGCCGCCGGACATCCGGCAGGTCAGTCTCGAGGCGAGCCGGACATTGGCGGCCCTGCCGCGCCTGGTGTGCTTCCTGCGGCGGGAACGCCCGGATGTCGTGATTGCCTCGCTGTCGTTCAACAATCTGATCGCGATCTGGGCGAACCGTCTGGCTCGGCATCCGGCGCGGATCGTCGCATCGGTGCACAACACGCTGGCGATGGATTCCGCGCGCGATTCGGTAAAACACAGGCTGGTGCCGATATTATATGCTATTACCCTCCCCTGGGCCGACCGTGTCATCGCGGTGTCGCAGGGCATTGCGGACGAAATAGCACCGTTTCTGCCGCATGGGCCGCCGACCAGCGTGATCCATAACCCGATCGTCTCTTCCGGCATGATCGAACAGTCGAGGGCACCGCTCGACCATCCTTGGTTCGCCGATCGCGGGGTACCGCTGATCCTGGGCGTCGGCCGGCTCGTTGCCGAGAAGAACTTCGCTTTGCTGATCGACGCCTTTGCGCATCTGCAGCGTCTGCGCCCGGCCCGGCTGGCGATCCTCGGCGACGGGCCACTGCGGCCGAACCTCGCCGCCCGAATTGCGGCGCTGGGCCTGGACGGACAGGCGACGCTGCTGCCGAGCGACCCCAATCCGTGGCGCTACATGGCGCGCGCGTCGGTGGTGGCCATGTCGTCCGACCACGAAGGATTCGGCAACGTACTGGTGGAGGCGATGGCCCTCGGCGTTCCCGTCGTCAGCACTGATTGTCCGCACGGCCCCGCCGAGATTCTGGGCAACGGCCGCTGGGGCATACTGGTGCCGTCGGCGACGCCGGAGAGCCTCGCGCAGGCCATCATGCAGACGATGGACTATCCAATTGCAGGGAATGTACTGCACGCGCGGGCGATGTGCTTTTCCGCGGCGGTGATCGCCGAGGAGTACCGGACGGTGATCCGCCGCCTGTGCTGCGGCACCATCCGCTCGGGCTCAGGTCGTTGAACATCTGACCGGATTGCCGATCCGTGCCGCGCATCCGTCGAAACCACGCTGTCGCTATGGACCCAGAGCATCAAACGATGCAGGTCCGACAAGCCCCTTTTTCCTCAGCCTGTTAGACTGCGCGCTTACCCGCTTCCATTTCCTCGATGAAGCTTCGGGCTGCGGCCACCGGGTTACCAGCTTCTATGATGGGCCGCCCGACTACAAGATAATCGGCGCCATTTCGAATAGCCTCAAAGGGAGTTGCCGTGCGCTTGTGATCGTTAACCTCTCCCTGAGATTGCCTTACACCGGGAGTTGCGATTAGCAAGCTATCCATATTCGCGAGACGGCGAATTTCATTTGGGTTGTCATTAGCAGAAGCGATTATGCCATCGCATTTACACTCAACCGCTTTTCGGGCTCGCATTTTTACTAGATCTAGTGCCGAAACACCATATCCCATTTCGGCAAGGGCGGCATCATCCAAGCTCGTGAGAACGGTGACCGCAAAAACCTTAATGTCCGACTCACCCTTTCCTTCAATCGCAGCACGCATGATTCTCTCGTCGCCATGAACCGTTATGAAGCTAACCTTGCGGCGCGCAGCCACCGCGACGGCGTGGCCAACCGTTTCAGGGATGTCGAACATCTTCGCGTCAAGAAACACCTTCTTGCCGCCGCTAATCAAATTATCAATTAATCTTTCAACACCGGGTGCAAATTGCAGCCAAAGACCAATCTTGAAAAACGAAACGATTCCGTCAAGGCGCTTCACCAATGCTTCCGCGTCGTCGATGCTGGCCACATCAAGCGCGACAATAAGGCGCTCTGCCATCGCTAGGTCGTTAATTGCCGTGGCTTTTGGCAAAGCCGAACCGTCTGGCATTACCCCACACCCCCGCTGATGGCTCGCCGATCGCATTGTATCCAGCGGTCAGTCGATATGTAAGTCAATGCCATACCCAAAAGCTGAAACCGAGAACGCATTAGCTGCCCAGCACCGCTTGCGGGCCGGCTATCCTGAGCGGGTTCTATGGCACCAGGGCTGCCGCATCAAGTGACTTTCTGCGGAGAAGGCCTGTTCCTCATCCGAATCGGGAGATCGATGCGGCCGGCCGATCGACGAACACTTGGCGGGGAACCAACCCCAAAAATGGCCAGCGCGTCCGGCGAGCTATCCGCCATCGTGGAATTTCGCCGCCGGTTTCCTGGCGTCCCGTCCGGCGCCTGCGCGCGCATCCGGATCATTGCCGGATGGACCCCGCCGCCGGAGCCGGCCAACCGCGCGGTTCCCCAGCGGCCGCGCGGTCATCGCCGCCGGGAGGGCGCCCCGCTGAGTCCGGCTTCCCAGCCACCGATCTCCGTTTAGCCCGACTTTCGCAACTCTAGCGACGCAGGCGCAGGCGGGGCACCCGATTCCGGTTTGCCCGCAAACCAGATTACGCTATGACCGACAATCGGTTGCAAGCCGGTCGTTCTGAGTCCGTTGACCGGCTCGCCCTGATCGACCCGTCAGCCCGCGACAGCCAAGACCGCAAGAGTCAACGAGGCAGCACGCGATGAATAGAGCACCAATCCGCTGGCTGGCTGGCGCGCTCGCCGCCCTCGCGCTGCTGTGGTGGGCTGCGGGACACTGGCGAGACGCTCGACGCGGGCAACATGAGGTTGCCGCCAAAGTGGCGGACAAACCGGCCGGCCCGGCCGACGTGAAGGCTGGGCTGTATATGGAGCGCCTGTCCGACTGCATGGCCTGCCATACCAGGCCAGGCGGCACGCCGTTCGCCGGCGGACGCGAGATTGGGACCCCATTCGGCTCGCTCACCTCGCCCAATATAACGCCGGACCCAGACACCGGCATCGGAAGCTGGAGCAATGACGACTTCTACCAGGCGCTGCACAGCGGCATCGGGCATGGCGGCGAGTATCTGTACCCGGTAATGCCGTACACGTCGTACACAAAAATGACGCGCGAGGACGTGCTGGCGGTCAAAGCTTACCTCTTTTCGCTGAAGCCCGTGTTCGCCCCGCGCGTACCGAATGGGCTGAACTTCCCGTTCGACATCCGCGACACCCTTGTCGTCTGGCGCGAACTGTTCTTCCGCCCCGGCACGTTCCAGCCGAGTCCGAAGCATTCCTCCGAATGGAACCGCGGCGCCTACATCGTGCTAGGTCCCGGCCATTGTGGCGAATGCCACTCGCCGCGCAACGTGCTGGGCGCGACGGAGACGTCGGACAACCTGGCAGGCGGGGCAGTGCAGCAATGGCTGGCGCCAAACATCTCGTCGGATAAGCTGGCAGGGCTCGGCAGCCGCTCCGTGCAGGACATTGTCACCTTCCTCCATGCCGGCGCCGACCGCTCGCTGGGCGTTGCCTTCGGGCCGATGTCCGAGGTGGTGCACGACAGCCTGCGCTACGCGACCGAGGATGATCTGCACGCCGTCGCCACCTACTTGAAGGAAGGTCCGGATCGGGCCGAGCCGCCGGCGGGCACTGGCGCATCACCGGCCAGTTTGAAACGGGGCCAGACGCTGTATCTCGCCAACTGTGTCGGCTGCCATCAGGACAACGGTCGAGGCATCCCGGGCGCGATCCCCAACTTGGCGGGCAATGCCGCGCTCGCGGCAGAACAGCCGAACGATGTCATCGTTGCCGTGCTACAAGGGCTGCAGGGGACCGGCACCTACGGTCAGATGCCGCGGTTCGCCGGGGCCTTCTCCGATCAGCAGGTCGCCGACCTCGTCAACTACGTGCGCACATCCTGGCACGACAAGGCGCCCGCCAACGCGACGCCGCAGTTGGTCGCCAGCCTCCGCGTACAGTCGACCGTCGGGGCCGCGGGTACCGAGGCGGCGCGGGACTTCGACTGCCCGCGCGTCGGTTCCGGCGAGGTACCCGATGCGCTGGCGACAGCGGAGCAGGCCAACTTCCTGGCTGCGGACGACGGCGCCTACCTGACCCAGCGCGTCACCGAACTGCTGTCGAAGCTGCGTCAGCAGCAGCCAAAGATATCCGATGCGCAACTCGCCAGCACGTTGAATGCGGCGTTCTGTCCCGCGGTGGCGAACCGCCAGGACCTGTCCGTCACGCAGAAGCGCACGTTGCTGGTCCGCCTCGATGCGGAACTGCAGAAGCAGATCGCGTCCGCCGCGTCGCCACTGCGTTCGCACTGATCAGGCGCGTGCCGCCGCCGGCAGGCGGGCGAACCGGCTACAGCACCCCGTTGAGCGGTTGCCCGTCGAACGGGTCGCCGAGTTCGGGATACTCGTCGAGAACGGCGTAGAAATCCGAGAGACGCCGGCGAGCGACGGTTTACCTCCGTCGGCGGCAACTGCATAAGCGCCACCGGGATTGTGCGGCATTGCCGGCGCGAACTCTCCGGCAATGGCGCGGGGGCGCGGCGGCCCCGCTTATCCGGGCGACCCCAAAGCCGGATGAACGCCATCGACTCCGCGGGTAACGTTGATTCCAATATCGACGCACCCGTGCTGCCAAGCCTACCGTGGTTTGGTTGCAAGACTGCAGTGTTGCGCGCAGCGGCAGCCCCGGCTGATCCAGCGCCGCGCACCCTGGCCGAGGAGCGTCACGTCAAACGGATCGGTGACCGGAGCTTTCTCTATGCATGGCAGCTCATCCGGGCCGCCACGCAGCCGAACTCTGAGGCCATGCGTTGGCGGATCGGCGATGTCCACTGTCACCGCTACCGCCGGAACTCAGCATCGCGTTGGATGTCTGCCATCTGCAACGGACGGACACCATCGGAGGCTGGACCGTGATGGTGGCTGCGGAGAACTGGTGGGACGACCGGCGGACCGTCATTCGGAGCAATCTTTGGGCGACCCATCTGGCTGGTTCGCGCGAGCACGCCCTGGCCTGGTTCCACGATTACCCAGCGGCCACGCGGGCGTTCAATTCCGATAGCTGATCGGCGACATGCGCCGGATCGACTCTGTTAGATTGCAGAAATGATAACTGTGGGGCCGAATCGAACCGCCACTCAAGCCGGAGCCCGCGAAGCCGCCCTGGCGGCTTTTACTGACAGGGGCGTCGGATGAAATCGTCCGCATGCCGGAACCGCGGAAGTGATAATCACGACGCGGGTGATCATCACCATCCGGTGACCCCGAGCGCGCCAGCCGCCACGGCCATTCGGCGCGTGACGGTGGCGTTCGAGCCGCGTCGGGAGGCGGGCAGCGCGCCAAACCCCGTTTCGCCGGGCCCGGGATCAGACCGTCTTGGCGACCTTCCGGGGCCGCCCAACGGGCCGGCGGGTTACCTCCGGCTCGGCATCCGGCGCCTTCCGTCCCAGGCCGATCGCCTTGGCAAGCGTCGAGCGGGTCTCGGCATAGTTCGGCGCCACCATCGGGTAGTTGGCTGGCAGGCCCCATTTCGCGCGATATTGCTCCGGCGTCAGGCCATAGGCCGTGTGCAGATGCCGCTTGAGCATTTTGAGCTTCTTGCCGTCCTCTAGACAGACAATGTGGTCAGGGAAGACAGACTTTTTGATCGGCACTGCCGGCTCCTGCTTCTCCGGCTCAGGCGCCTGTACGCCGGCTTGTGCGAGCGTTGCATAGACTGACTGTATCAGGGCGGGTAGATCTTTTACCGAAACCGTGTTGTGCTCGACGTGAGCCGAGACGATCTGCGCCGCGAGGTTGAGGACTTGGTCGCTCATGTGTTCCATCCAAGTTTGACGGTCGGGTTTTAGACCGTTACCCGCCACCAATCCACATTTTGCCGCGTCGTGTCGAGCATTGATCGCTGGTATTCGGAGCCAGCGGAAACACCGGACAGGACGGGTATGGGTGGGGGCGGATGAACCGGTCGTCATCCGGCTGTTGGAAACCCCAACCGCCGAAAGCTAATTGATTGATTTACAAGGCCAAGCTTTGCATGGACGGATGGCTTCCGGGTCATGGACAGCGGCTTCGCGAGATCGGCGATCATGTTTAGGGATGCTCTGCACGGGAAGGTGATCCGTGGCGTCTGCAGCGGGGCGCGCAATTTCCTGGTCACCGGCAGCAAGGGAGAATGCCCCCTTGCCAGTGCACCGCCCCGGGTGTCGCCGGTCATGCCAAGGAGCACAGCAGACTCGCGTTATTAACCCTCCCATAATAGTCGCCATCTCCGCAGCGATGTGGTATCGTTCTGCGCATGATCACAGATGGCCGAACACTGGATCACACGACCCTCACGGAACTGCGCAAGCGCGGAGTA
>Ga0182012_10002846_pt1 | contig 18594 bp, 12 predicted proteins | sample 612S2SmetaG_FD_120486 | JGI IMG/M metagenome (GOLD analysis project Ga0182012, IMG submission 120486) | Permafrost microbial communities from Stordalen Mire, Sweden - 612S2S metaG | ecosystem: Environmental > Terrestrial > Soil > Wetlands > Permafrost | place: Sweden: Stordalen | collected...
AGACCCCGCCTACGAGTTCCAACACCGTCACACTCAGTAGCGCCGGCACGGCCAAGAGCGCAGGAGCGAGGTGGCCCGAACGAAGCGCGAGCGACGTCACCAGCACGCTCGCCACGACACAAAGACCCGAGATCAGGGTGGTGAGTCCACTGATCATCCCCATCAGCAATGTTCGGCGACCTTGCGCCTGGTCGAATCGACCTTCGAGTTTCTCTAACTCGCACGTAAGACTCGCGCTGGCTCCGGCCATGACGTATTCATCGCCACCCTGGGCAACGCGGTCAAAGAGCGCCACCATCGAAGCACGCACCTCATCAGCCGCTCGCTCACTTTTCTCGCCCGCCCGCGCGGCGACGACGGGAAGCACGACTGCCGTGAGAACCAGCGACACGAAGAGGGTCAGGGCCGAAAGCGGCACAATGGCTCCGGCGATCGCGACCGTCACGACGCCAGCGACACAGCTCGTGAGCAACGGGCCCGCCACGGCGGTGAGTAGATCCTGCACTCGATCGACGTCACGCACGACCACGTCGACGATGTCCGAACTTCGCGGACCGAGTCCCGCGGGCACGAGAGGTTCAAGCAAACGAGCGACGCTCGCTCGCACGTGACCCATGACGCCGAGCGCTGCTCGGTGGGTCTGGGTCCGCTCGAGATAGCGTCCCACCGCTTTTGAAAGCGCGAAGAGTTGCACGAGTCCCATGGGTACCGTGAGCGAGAGCACCGCTGGCTCCTGGGCTGCGCGAACGATGAGCCACGCCGACGTGCCACTGAGACCAATCGTGGAAAGGCTGACCAAGAGACCGGCGAGCACCGCGCGTCGGATCGGCGTTCGCTCCACGCGCAACGCGCTTCTCACGACTCGCTCATTGGCCATGCGACACCGCCCACGGAAGAAGGGCGATGCTCTGATCTGCGTCGAATGGTCGGTGGGTCGCCACGACACGCGTCATGGTGAGACGAGCAATCGCTTCGGCGACCAAGCGGGCATTTTCGGGATCAAGGTGCGCCGTCGGTTCGTCAAGCACGAGCACCAGGGGACGTCGAACGATGCAGCGCACCAGGGCCAGACGTCGCCGTTGACCAGCGGAAAGCTCCTGGGCTCCCTCTCCCAGGCGCTGGTCGAGGCCGAGGTCGAGTCGCAACTGCGCCATCGCATCGATGATGGTCGAATCGTCAATGGACGGGTCACCCATCTGAACCACCTCGCGAACGCTGTCACCGGGCAGGGTGGGATCCTGGGGCAACCACGCCACTCGACTGCGCCACGAGGCAGGTTCGATCGACGCCAATTCCGTGCCGTTCACCAGCACGGCCCCCGCAACGGGCTCACGAAGACCACACAAGACCCGCAACAACGTGGACTTGCCCGATCCCGACGGTCCCACCACACTCACGAGCGATCCGGCTTCGATGTACGCGCTAATCGGCGGGTTGAGTGTCGCTCGACGTGAGGCGTGGGTGAGGACGACGTCGCGCAGTTCGATCGACGGCGGCGTCGACGGTGCGGAGTCCTTACCGGGGCGTGTTGGAGACAGCGACGCGAGCAAGTCCGTCGCCGCAGCGATTCCGTTCGCCGACGCATGGAACTGTGACGCCGAGCGGCGAAGTGGCAAGAAAACCTCGGGCGTGAGCAAGAGCACGGCGAGCGCCGTCGAGAGTCCGAGCGAACCGTTCAGCAACCGCAGTCCCAGCACCAGCGCGACCAGGGCAGTCGCCAGCGACGAGAGCAGTTCGAGCGCAAAACTGGAGAGGAACGCCACGCGCAAGGTGCCCATCGTCGTGCGTTGCAAGGCGTCGCCGACTTCGTCGAGATTGGTGAGCGCGTCCTTGGAGCGATTGAACGACTTGAGAACCGTCATGCCTCGTACGACGTCGCCGAAGTACCCGGCGAGTCGTTGCTGGTCTCGCCAACCTTCGTCCATCTTCTCTTTCGCTTCGAGACCCAAGAGCACCATGAATATCGGCAACAACAGCACGCTCACCAGGATGATGCCCGCACTCCAAAGGTCGTGCAAACCCAACCATCCGAGCAGCAGCACCGGCGCCAATGTCGCCAAGACCAACGACGGCACGTACTTGGCGACGTAACTCTCGATCGCGTCGACCCCGCGCGTCGCGAGTTGCACGGTGGCGTCGACGCTCCCGAGCGGCCCCGAGGTCAGAACCTGGTCCAAGGTCCGACGTCGAAGGTCACGCCGCAGTGGGCTGGCAATCCGGCTCGTCACTGGATCTGCCGCCGCGACCGCAATCACCCGAAGCATCGTCGCGACAATGAACATGATCAAGTCGTGACGAAGTCCGGCGTGCGTATTGTGGAACAGACTCCCAAGCATCGACGCCACCGCCACGGCTTGGCCAATGATGGCAACGGTGCTAAGAAGCCCGAGCGCGACCGCCACGCCAAGGGCGCGCTGGACGAGAGGCGACGTCTTGCGAAGCCGTCCAAGTAGGGCCGAAGGCCGTTCGGCCCTACTCATGTCAGGCCTTGATTTTCCTCTTGGGCGCGTCCTTGGGCGCGTCAGGACGGCCCACGCGCTTCTTGAAGATCCAGTACGTCCAACTCTGGTAGAGCAGCACGAACGGCGTGAAGATCAGCGCGACCCAGCTCATCACCTCGAGGGTGTAACGGTGCGAGGCGCTGGCGACCATGGTGAGGTCGAAGTGCGGGCTCACGGAGGACACGAGCACGTTGGGGTACAGGTTCAGCAGCATCGTCGTGAACAGGGCGACGATCGCAAGGGCCGTCGCGATGAAGGCCCACCCTTCGAGATGGTCACGCACCAACCAACCGACGCTCGCGAGAGCCACGAGCCCCACGATCGGGAGCAGTGGAGGAACGAGTCCCTCGTGGTGCATCGTGTGCGCCGTCTGGTAGGTCCAAGCGAGGAACGCCAGTACGATGGCGAACGTGACGGGTGCCAGGCGCATCGCAATGGCCCGAGCTCGCACTCGCACGTCGCCTTCGGTCTTCAGGCCGAGATACGTCGCGCCATGAAGTGTGAACAACGACAGCGTGGCGAGCCCACCCACCAGCGCGTAGGGCTTGACGAGATCGAAGAAGTTCCCGGTCCACGTCGCGTGAGCCGCCAGTGGCACGCCGTGGATGAAGTCGGCGAAGGCCACACCCCAGAGCAGCGCCGGTAGCGCTGAACCGTAGAAAATCGCTTGGTCCCACCAGAACTGCCAGCGGGCGTCTTCGCGCTTGTGCCGGAACTCAAAGGCCATTCCTCGAAAGATCAACGCTGCGAGCACGAGAAAGAGGGCGAGGTAGAAACCGCTGAAGACCGTGGCGTACCAGAGTGGGAACGCAGCGAAGGTGGCTCCGCCCGCAGTGAGGAGCCAGACCTCATTGCCGTCCCAAACCGGCCCGATGGTATTGATCACGACGCGACGGTCCACATCGTCCTTAGAGACGAAGGGGAGCAAAGTCCCAACCCCGAAGTCGAAGCCTTCGAGGAAGAAGTACCCCAACCAGAGAACCCCGATCAAGGTGAACCAGAGCTGTTCGAGACCGCTCGGTGAAGTGGTGAGAGAGGCGAGCACGGTGTGTCCTCCTAGTAGATGAGTTCAGGAACGCGCTCAGCTTCGGCTGGCGTTTCGATGGCGGGTGGAACCTTGGCGACGCGGATCATGAGGCCGATCTCGATGATCGCCAAGAACGTGTAGATGGCGGTGAACCCGATGAGGCTCGTCGCGACGTAGCCGGGTGCGATGAGGGTCACGGCCCTACTGGTCTTCAAGAGTCCGTAGACGACCCAGGGCTGACGACCCACCTCGGTGAAGATCCAGCCAAAGGTGTTGGCCAAGAACGGTGCACCGATCATCCACGTCGCGAAGCGCAAGAACCGTGACGATGTCTCGAGGCGTCGCTTGCGTATCAGCCACAGCGCGATACCCCCGAGGAAGAAGATCAAGAAGCCCAGGCCGACCATGATCCGAAACGACCAGTAGCAAACCCAGATGACAGGGACGTAACTACCGGCGCCGTACTTGGCAGTCGCCTGCTTCTGGAGTTGGTTGATGCCCTTGACCTTGCCGTCCCAGGTATTGGTGGCGAGCACGCTCAAGATATGGGGTACGCGAATCTGCAGGACAGCGTTGTCCTTCAAGTTGCCAATGGTGAGCAGGGAGAAGCTGGCGCCGTTTTGAGTGTTGTAGAGCGCTTCGGCGGCCGCCATCTTCATGGGCTGCTGCACTTCCATTTCCTTGGCCTGGTTGTCGCCGAGGAACATGGTAAAGATCGCCATGATCACGGTAACGACCATGGCCACGCGAGCCGCCTTGCCGAAGCCCGCGAGGTCGTGGCCCTTACGCAGGTGGTACGCCGCAATGCCCAACATGAAGACCGCGCCCGTGAGGAACGCAGAAGCAAGCACGTGTCCGTAGGCAGCGACGAAGGTGGAATTGGTCATCACGGCCCAGAAGTTGGTCATCACGGCTTGACCGGAGGCGTGGTCAATCGCGTAGCCCACGGGGTGCTGCATCCATGAATTCGCCGCCACGATGAAGGCAGCCGAGAGAATGGTCCCGAGACTGGCCATCCAGATCGAGGCCAAATGGATTCGTTTGCTCACGCGACCCCGGCCGAATATCCAAATGCCGAGAAAGGTCGACTCCATGAAGAAGGCGAGCAAGCCTTCGATTGCGAGGGGCGCGCCGAAGATATTGCCCACGAAGGTCGAGTAGCGCGACCAGTCCATTCCGAACTGGAACTCTTGGACGATTCCGGTAACGACGCCGATGGCGAAGTTGATGAGGAATAACTTTCCGAAGAATTTCGTCATTCGGTCGTATGCGAGATCACCGGTGCGATAGAACGCCGTCTGAAGGATCGCCACTAGCAAACCCAACCCAATTGTGAGGGGAACGAACAAGAAGTGGAAGATCGTCGTTATTGCGAACTGCCAACGCGCAAGTGACAGGGTTGATATGCCTGCAAGGAACGTGTTCATGCACCGCACGTTAGGTTTGCGGTGATTACGATTTTCCTAAACGAGTGAGGTCCTTTGTCATTACTTTCTCAAGATTCAATTTGGCGTACTCGTCTCATTGTCATTTGAGATGGGCTCCATCACTCAAATGAATTGACAAATCCCATAACGAATTCTGACTTCATCGCTCACAGTTCAATTGTGGATGCGTGTGGACGTGCTCGAACACACGCATGTGTTCATGAGTTGGCACTGCGCTGAACTTGTCAAGCCTTCGGGGCAGTAGTGGACGCGAACGACGCCCGTGAGAGAACTACTTCGAACGCATACGCGCGAGGAAACCGGTTCGGGCAACGGCACTCGTGTCAGTGCTAGAAGAACACGAACAACGTTCACTCTTTGGCACTCCCATAAGAGCTTGCTCGATGTGATTACCGCATCCCTTCCAGGTTGCCTTCCCGCATTTCTTACAAGTCGTTCGACTACACATCGATCTTCCTTTCAGTCATGAACTACACGCTCGCGACGAGTTCGCTCGAGGCGGGAGAGTATCGCCAGGTTTCATAGCCCCCGTCGAGGTTTCTCGATCGAAAGCCGAGTTGCGAGAGCAGCAGAGCGGCCACGTGTCCTCGCTGGCCGACTTGGCAATAGACGATTACGTCTCGCGAATGAAGTTCGCCGACACGCTCACGCAGTTCGTCAAGGGGAATGTTGAGAGCTCTTGGAAGTGCCCCTTCGCTGAACTCCTCGCGAGAGCGAACGTCAATGATTTCTTGTTGCACCAGGTCGCCGACTTCGTCCCACTGGACCGTCTCGACCAACCCGCTCAAGCGATTCTCGACGATGTAACCCAACATATTCACCGGGTCTTTGGCCGAACCGAACGGTGGTGCATACGCGAGTTCGAGGTCGGCGAGCGCCACCGCGGGCAGTCCCGCTCTGATCGCCGTGGCGAGGACGTCAATGCGCTTGTCGACGCCGTCACTTCCTATGCCCTGGGCGCCGAGGATCGCCCCCGTGTCGGGGTCAACGAGCAATTTCAAGGACATGGGACGGGCATCGGGGAAATACGTGGCGTGCGAGAAAGGATGGGTGTGAACGGCGATGAAGGCATGACCCGCCGCCCGCAGACGCTTCTCATTCCAGCCGGTGCTCGCCACCGTAAGGTCGAATACTTTGACGATGGCGGTACCGATTGAAGGGTTCGCGCGAACCGTTCTGCCCGCGATGTGATCGGCCACCACCCGACCCTGGCGATTCGCGATGTTGGCCAGGGGCACCAAGGTCGCGCTCGCGTCAAGCGCGTCCCTCTTCTCCGCAGCGTCCCCAATGGCGTAGACCGCGAGGTCCGACGTTCGGTTGCAATCATCGACGACGATGCCACCGCGCGCACCTATGGTGAGTCCCGCGTCTCGGGCAAGTCCCACCTCGGGGCGCACGCCAATCGCGACGATCACCATGTCCGCCTCAAGCAATAACCCTGAGTCAAGTTCGACGTGGTCTTCACTTACCCGAACGACTGCGTCGCTCAAGTGCAACTCCACGCCGTGGGAACTCAATTCTTTCGCCACGACCTCGGCCATCTCCGAGTCAAGTGGTGTGAGTACCTGGGGCGAAGCTTCGACAATCATCACGTTGATACCGCGGTTCGTCAGATTCTCTGCGAGTTCCACTCCGATGAACCCGCCCCCAATGACGACTGCAGTCTTGGGAAGGGCCCTCAAATTCGCCACGATACTTTGGACGTCCTCGACGTTTCGTAACACGGAAGCCCTTTCGATGCCATCAATGGGGGGAACGATTGGCGACGCCCCCGGACTGAGCACGACCACGTCATACGACAACTCTTCGATTCGATCAGTGATTAGATTTTTCACCACTAGCAAGTGACGGTCACGATCCAGACGCAGCGCTTCATGGTTCGTGCGTACGTCGATGCGAAATCGTTCGTACAGCGACGAAGGCGTCTGTAGGAGGAGCGAGGACTCTTCTTCGATGACGCCGCCTACGAAGTACGGAAGACCACAGTTCGCGTAGGACACGTAGCCTGACTTTTCGAGCACAATGATCTCTGCTTCGTTGTCGAGTCGACGGAGCCTGGCGGCCGCGGACATTCCACCGGCGACTCCTCCAACAATCACTACTTTCATCTCGCTCCCTAGGCCAGACTCAAAAAGATCTTCTGCAACTTCATGGTCACTTGCTCGGTGTCAGCAGTGGGATCCGCAATGCACTCCTTCAGGCTCGCCGATATGAGAGTGAAGGCGGCCGTGTTCACGGCCTTGGCGACCGCCGACATCAGAGTGACGATCTCCTCACACGAGCGACCCTCTTCGAGCATGCGCACCACTGCGCCCATCTGGCCTTGTGCGCGCTTTACGCGCTTGATGATCGCGTCGGTCTGCTGCTCGTCCTGTAATGCGTGCGTGGCTGCTGCAGTGGCCATGAGTTCCCTTTCGCCGTACGAGTTCCAGTCTATATACCCCCAGGGGTATATGCAAGTCACGACAGAACTTGACCCGCGCGTCACGGTCATTAGTTTCAGCGACGCGGACTAGGCGACGGTCATGCCGCCGTCAACGGCGATATCGGCACCGGTGATGGCTGAGGCCGCCGGTGAACACAACCACGCAATCGAGGCCGCGATCTCATTTGGCTCGATGAGCCTCCCAATTGGCTGGCTCTTGGCGAACTCCTCTTCAGACGCGAGTCCGTAGACGTCAGCGGACGCCTTCAGGATTGCCGTGCGAGTTGATCCCGGACTCACCGCGTTCGCGGTGACGCCGTGCTCGGCGAGGTCCATCGCTACGCCCCGAATGAGGCCTACCACCGCGTGCTTGGCCGCGGAGTACGCCGCCAGGTGGTACAGCCCGGTACTGCCCGCAGCCGACGCAATCGCCACGATTCGACTGTGCGCGTCACGTCCGTTCGCAATCAGGGCTGGCGCGGCCGCTTCGATCAGCCGCCGCGTGCCCAGTACGTTCACCGACCACACGGCATCCCACGCGGCGTCGGTGATCTCCCACAACGGGGCACCCGCCGCGACGACACCCGCACCAGCGATCACTGCGTCCAGTCGACCGAAATGGCGCGTCGCGGTTTCGACGGCCAGTTGCATGTCTGTCGCGCTTCGCACGTCGCCCACGAGGGCGAGTACCGCGTCACCGTGGCGAGCGACGACGGACTCAAGATCCGCCGGGGTCGCCATCGCGTAAGGAACGTCGGGAATATCGCGACAGCGGTCGACCGCGAGTACGCGATAGCCGTCATTGACCAACGCGTCCACGGTCGCCGCCCCGATGCCCCGCGCTGCTCCAGTGACGATGGCGACTCTGTTCATCCACCCAGCTTTCGAAAGAAGTCTGGCGGCGCCACGACGTCGCTGCGATCGAGTTCGGTGATGCTCGATTTACCAAGTCCGAGCAACGTCGAATCAATGCCACTACGCAGGACGTCGAGCACGTTCTCGACACCCGCCTGGCCATTGGCGGCGAGTCCCCACAGGTAGGCGCGACCAATCATCACCGCGCGCGCTCCCAAGGCGAGTGCCTTTATGACGTCGCTGCCTCGGCGAACGCCACCGTCGAGCAACACCTCGATCTGGTCACCCACCGCGTCGGCGATTGCCGGCAACATGCGAATCGGCGCGGGCGTCCCATCGAGATTGTTGCCGCCGTGATTGGAGACCGACAGCGCTGTCGCCCCGAGATCGACCACGCGCTTGGCGTCATCGATGCGTCCCACGCCCTTTACCATGAAGGGACCTTCCCACTGCGCGCGCAGCCACGCGACCTCCTCCCACGTGGGAAGCGGACTCTGCATCCATTCGTAGTAGGCGCCGAAAAATGTCGGTGGTTTTTGACCGGGAATCGCCATGTTGGGCGTGGTGAGCGAAGGAATATGGCCCGTTCGTAGGAACTCGAGGAACCAACGAGGTCGCGAGAGCGCTTCGGGCGTGAGCTTGATTGCCGACTTGAGGTCAATCTTCTCGGGGATCCACGGACTTCCCCAGTCACGGCCATTGGCGAAGGACCAGTCCAGTGTGAGGATGATTCCCTTGGCCCCGGCGGCCTTGGCGCGGCTGAGTCGCTGGATCATGGTGTCGCGGTCACCGGCCCAGTACATCTGAAAGAAGACCTGGTTGTTCGCCGCACAGACCTCTTCTATTGACTTGCTCGCAAAAGAACTGAGACCCATCGCGACGCCGCGGTTTGCTGCCGCCCGGGCGACGGCGACCTCACCTTGCGGGTGCACCGCCTGGACGCCCGTTGGCGAGATCAGCACTGGCATGGACACCGACTGTCCCATGACGGTGGTGGCGAGACTTCGTTCCCTCGCGAGTCCAGCGATGTGCGGCGAGAGCCCGAGTTGATCGAACGAGTCCAGGTTGTCACGCGAGGACAGACCCTTCTCGGACCCCGCGATCAGCGCGCCGTAGACCGACTTGGGGAGACGTTTCTCGGCGCGACGCTGGGCAATCGCCACCGTCTCAAACCATTTGTTCGCCATCTATCCCCCAACGACTCAAAGGCGACACTATCCGAGACTCGAAAGTGCCTGACTCCTCTAGCGCGACGTGATGGTCACTGGGATTCGGCGCGAATGATCAGGCGACGGCGAGGGACGGATCGAAACCTTCTTCGCCGCCAACGCCGCCTCGCCGTGGCCAAAGACGCACTCGGGGTCCGGATCGCTCATCTCCAGACCAGTGAAGAACTTGGCCGCCATGCAACCACCGCGGCACGCGTCATAGGATCCACACGACGCGCACGCGCCGGGGTTACCCGGTTCGCGCAGCGAGCGAAAGAGCTCGCTCGACGTCCACACGGAACGAAAACCGCCGTCGCGTACGTTGCCGGCCTTGAACTCGTCGTGGATCACGAAGGGACACGCGTACACCTCGCCGACGGGATCGATGAGACACACGACTCGTCCGGCCCCACAAAGGTTGAGACCTTCGAGTGGACTGCCGAGCGCCGAGAGGTGAAAGAAGGAATCGCCCGTGAGCACATTGGGCCGCTCGAGTAGCCACTGGTAGAGACGACGGTTCTGTGCCAGCGTCGGGTGCAGTGCTTCCCACACATCGGCACCACGTCCCGATGGTCGCAACCGCGTGAGGCGCAATTCGGCCCCGTAGTGCGCCGCGAGTTCCTCGAATCGATCGAGCTGTTCGATGCTGTCGCGTGTCATCACCACTGAGATCTTGAAGGGACCGAACTCGGCGGCCTTCAGGTTGTCCATCGCCCGACGAGCTTGATCGTAACTTCCGATCCCGCGCACTCGGTCGCTCGTCGCTGCGTCGGCGCCATCGATAGAGATCTGGATGTCGAGATAGTCAATTCCCGCGAGGCGCCTCGCGGCGCCCTCGTCGATTCGCGTGCCATTGGTCGAGAATTTCACCCCGACCTTTTGTGCCACCGCGTGTTCGATCAACTCGAAGAAATCACGACGAATCATCGGCTCACCGCCGCCGATGTTGATGTAGAAGATCTGCATGGCCGCGATCTCATCGATGAGCGCCTTGGCCTCACTGGTGGAGAGCTCCCTCGGGTCGCGTCGACCCGAGGACGACAGACAGTGCGAACACGCCAGATTGCACGCATAGGTGAGTTCCCAGGTGAGACAGATCGGAGAACTGAGGCCGTGCTCGAATCGGTCGCGAAGCGACTCAGCGCTCACAGATGATCTCCGAAGAAGCCAGCGACGAGAGCGCCCTTACGTACTTCTCGCCAAGTGCTGGCGCCAGCAAAGCCGCAATAGCGTCATCGACACTTTCGAACGAGTCCAGGGCCCGTACGAGGGCAACGAGTTCGCGAGACTTCAAGAAGACCAGACGCCGATTGCCGTGATGGTAGGCCAACGCTCCAAAGGCCTCGTCACGAAGCGAGACCTGGTCGCTGAGGCGCCAAGGGATAGTCGCGTCAAACGTTCCGACCGTCGTGAGCGTCACGATTTAGTAGACCCCGCAAAGTCCGTCTATCGATACCTCTTCGACAAGCAGTTCCTCGACATCGCCGATTTCAAGGTCCGTTTCCTCAATCTCAAGTGTTTCGCTCGACACGTCTTCTCCTTGGTTGGGACCAAATCTAACGCCTCGCGACCGCCCGGTGGCACCCATGCGAAACTACGCGGGTGACCAGTCTCAGCCCCCACTCGCCGGTTGACGATTCGACGCTCGTGGGTACCCGCGTCGTCCTCGACGCCGACGCGACGTTCCTAGACCGAAACTTCCTTGTCGGAGGCTCGCCGTGGCGACTGTTGCGCCTACCCGGCTCTTCACTCGAGGTCGCTCGACGTTGGAAGAGCGGCGACGTCGTGCGCTCCGGTGAGGAGGTATTCGCGCGCACTCTAATCCACCAGGGCCTCCTCCATCCCCACTACACCCGCGAATTCTCGCTCGACGACGTCGATGTCGTCATCCCCTTGTACAACAACACGGCCTCGTTGCGTCAACTCCTGGTCCAACTCGAAGGACTTCACGTCACCGTGGTAGACGACGGATCGAGTGATCCGACGCTCGTGCGCGATTGTGCGCGAGAGTTTGACGCCGAACTTGTGCGACTCGAGAGAAACCTTGGGCCAGCAGCCGCGCGCAACGCCGGTGCCGACGCGACGCAACGACCGTTCATCTGTTTCGTGGACGACGACGTAAGTCTCGCCAACGCCCGAACCGTGTTGTCGCACCTGCGCGCGCAGTTCTTGGACACCGAACTCGGCGCCTGTGCTCCGAGGGTCCGAGGCGGCGAGGGCCGGAGCATTCGCAACCGATTCGAGCAGCGTTTCTGTCCCCTCGACATGGGTCCGCGTGAGTCCATCGTCGTTCCCGGCGGGCCGGTCAGTTACGTCCCGAGTGCGTGTCTGATGGTTCGTCGCGACGCGTTCGGCGTCGGTTTTGACGACGAGCTCCGATTGGGCGAAGACGTCGATTTCATATGGCGACTGCACGACCACGAGTGGCTCGTGCGCTACCTCACGAGTGTCGAAGTTGCTCACCGGGCGCGACCGACGTGGCGCGGCTGGTGGAAGCAACGCGTTGGCTACGGACGCTCGGCTAGCGAGTTGGCCCGACGCCACGGCGACCGACTCGCTCCAGTGCGCGCTGACGCCTGGAACCTGGTGGCGTGGTTGAGCGTGCTCGCCGGCAAGCCTCCACTCGCACTTCGCATCACAAGAGTCGCGCGCGATCAGATAAAGGAAAAGTTGGCCGACCAGGCTGACAGCCCTAGGGAGCTCGCCAACCAGATCCTCTTTCGCACGATGTTGCGCAGTGGCGCGCCGTTGTCGCGCGCGGTCGTCCGCACCTACGGACCGGTCCTCCTCGTCATGGCGATTCATCCCCGACTCCGCCGACCAGCGTTGACGCTGTTCGGCGTCGGTACGGCGTGGCGCTGGCGTCACGTGCGTCTGCACGCTGAGGACATTCCCCTCGCGATCGCCGACGACGCCGCCTACGGCGTCGGAGTCTTCACCGGCGCGTGGCGCGCGCGTTCGCTGATGGCCATCACACCACGCATCACGAAGTCCTCTATCACCCTGCGTGACGTCCTAGGCGTCACGAAATTGCTTCCGCCAAAGTCCGAGGAATGATCAACATTTCTCGCGACGACGCGCGCTAGCGAGAATCACGTTCGACTGTACCTAGAGCGCTTGGATTTCCACGATGCCTTCCAGACCTCGGAAGTCGTTGGTGTTACGCGTATAGAGAGGCAGATCCAGTGAAAACTCGGTAGCGGCGATCATGAGGTCGACGGCCCGCCTTCTGGCACCTCGCGACCAGTTGCGCTCATCGCGGCGAACACCCTCCCATAAGCCCGCGCGGCATCCGCGTCGAAGTCGAGTGGACTGAACGTCGCCTCGGCCCGTTGGAGACGGTCCTGACGCCGCGACCGTTCATCGGCGTCTTCAGTCGCGTGCGGTCCCGCCGCGAGTTCAGCCAGCGTTAATGCACTCGGTGCTAACTCCCGGGCCAGAAGTTCGGCGTCGAGGTGCCAGTGAGCATTAGAAGCGGATGACCCCTCGGAGATTCTCGCCTGAAGCCAGGTCGTCAGAGGCCTTCTGCACCTCGTCAATGGAATATTCGCGAGTGATCAGTTCGTCGATGATGAACTTACCTTCATGGTGCAAGCGCAAAAGTCGCGGCACCTGGATTCGCGGGTTCTCCGAACCGAACACCGTGCCACGGATCTCTTGATTGGTCATTGAAAGCATGAAGACATTGAGTTCGACGGTGGTCAGGTCGTGCTTCGCGGCTGAGGTGATGACGATCACGCCACCCTTGGCGGTGATCGAGCGTGCCTGCTCGACCAACTCGGACGTGAGGCTGTCAACCGTGATGATCACGACATCACAGAGTTTACCCCAGGTGAGTTCAGGCAGGATGTTGAACGCAGCGTCCAGCGTCGTCGCACAGCCGTGCGTGGCACCAATCTTGAGTGCCCGGTCAATCTTGGACTGGTTCGTGTCAATCGCAATGACGGCTCGAGCGCCGGCCATCGCCGCTCCCTGGATGGCACCGGATCCCACGCCACCACATCCGATTACCGCCACCGTGTCGCCGGGCTTCACGCCACCACGATTCACCGCTGAGCCGAAACCCGTCGAGACACCGCACGAGATCAACGCCGCCGCGCGAAGGTCCAACCACGGTTCAACACGAATGAGAGAGGCCTCGTGCACGACCATGTACTCAGCGAATGTTCCCAGCTGGCACATCCGGTTGAGGTTCTCTTCGCCCAAGTGGTGTCGCCAGGTGCCGTCCGAGATCATGGGTCCTGCGACCGTCGTCGCGCCCCAGTCGCAGATGTACGAGCGACCCGACAAGCAGTACTCGCATTTTCCGCACGAGGGTATGAACGACACCGCGACGTGGTCGCCAGGCGCCAAGGACGTCACCTCAGGGCCCACCGATTCGACGATGCCCGATCCCTCGTGGCCGCCGACCACCGGAAACATCGTCCGACGACCCGAGAGCATCTCAAGGACCTCAGGATCGAGCGTGATGTTACCGTGACGCAAGCTCTCGTCAGAGAAACACAGCCCCGAAAAGGCCATCTTCACCTTCACCTCGTGGGCGTGCGGTTCATCGATCTCGATGACCTCGGTGCGCCAGGGTCCGTTCGCCTCGGTGACAACAGCAGCTTTGACCTTCATGCTTCCCCCTCAATCCTTGGCCCTCAACGTGGGGACCACATTTCGCCACACTACTTAGTAAGCCGTGGCGGAAGAACAGTTTGCAGCTACATCTGGTCGGGAGCTTCAATCCCCAGGAGCGACAAGCCCAGACTGAGCGTACGCGCACTCAAATCACACAACGCGAGCCGCTCACTTCGGGTCTGGCCAACCGAGGACAGCACGGGACACGCCTCGTAGAAAGAGGTGAACCGCTGTGCGAGGTCAAAGAGGTACACGCAAAGGCGGTGAGGCTGCAGGGACTCGAGCGAAAGCGAAAAGGCCTCGGGAAAGGCGAGGACGCCGAGCGCCAGGTACCGTTCCGCCGGGTGTTCGAGCGCAAAGCTCGCCGTCGCCGGGTCCCAAGGAGCGCCGAGTCGACGAAAGATGGAGCGGACCCGGGCGTGTGCGTACTGCAGATACGGTCCCGTGTCGCCCTCGAAGGCGAGCATCCGGTCCAGGTCGAAGATGTAGTCGCGTTGGCGCTCGGTCGACAGGTCCGCGTACTTGATCGCCGCGCGGGCCACCTGAACGGCCAAGTGAGCGCGCTGGTCCTTGTCGAGGTCGCTCCTTCGTTCCTCGAGTGCCTGGTAGGCGCGATCAGTCGCCTCGTCGATGAGTCCCACGAGTTTGACCGTCTCGCCACTACGGGTCTTGAACATCTTGCGATCCGTGCCGAGCACGTTGCCGAAAGCCACGTGCTCACAGCGCACGCGTTCGGGCAGCCAACCCGCGAGGCGCGCCACCGCGTAGATCATCTCGAAGTGCTGACCCTGCGGCGCTCCCACCACGTAGAGCAGTTCGTCGGCCTGGAGGTTGGTCACGCGGTCGCGCACGGCAGCGAGGTCCGTCGCGGCGTAGCCGTATCCCTCATCGCTCTTCTTCACGATGAGCGGCAGGGGCTCGCCGTCGCGATTCGTAAACCCCGGGGGAAAGACGCACAGTGCACCACCACTCTCGGTGAGCAGTCCTTGCTTCGCCAGGTCGCTCACGACGTCGTCGAGCATGGCGTTGTAGTACGACTCGCCGACCACGTCCGCGGGCGTCAGCGTGACGTCGAGCTTCGCGTAGACCTCGGCGAAGTAGGCGATGGACTCCTCGACGAGTATGCGCCAGAGTCGGCTCGTCTCGGGGTCTCCCGCCTGCAATGCCACGACGCGCGCACGGCTTCGGTCCTTGAAGGTATCGTCCTCATCGAATTTCTTGCGAGCCGAGCGGTAGAAAGAATCAAGGTCGCCAATGGACAGTGACGCGATGGCCTCGTCCTCGCCCAGATCGACCAGGTGTTCGATCAGCATCCCAAAAGGAGTTCCCCAGTCTCCGACGTGATTGCGGGCAATGACGTGGTCGCCGTCGAAGCGGTACATCCGAGCCAGCGCGTCGCCGATCACCGTGGAACGAAGATGACCCACGTGCATCTCCTTGGCGACATTGGGCGCCGAATAGTCAATGACCACGTTCTTGGAAGGATCCGCGGCAACGACGCCCAGACGCTCGTCACCGAGCAAAACGCGAAGTTGCGCGTCCAAAAAGGCAGGTGCGAGAGCGACATTGATAAACCCGGGGCCCGCAACCGCGACCGTGGCGATTCCGGCGAGGTCGGCGAACCCGCAGATCTCCTCGGCGACTTCGCGAGGCGGTCGACCCACGCTCTTGGCGAGGGCCATCACACCGTTCGCCTGGTAGTCACCGTGCTCGGACTGGCGAAGCACCGGATCGGCCCCCGGTGCGATCCGCGCGAATCCCGCGCGCAAGCGCTCGTCCAAAATGTCATACGTCGACGTCACGAAACCATTCTCGCACTTGGCGAGGCTCGCCGATTGAGGGGGGCGCAACGACGTGTTCGTCGACACGGCAGAATGGACCCATGACATCTTCTTCACTCGATTCCTTCGCCACCAAGTCGACACTCAAGGTCGCCAACCGATCGCTCGACTATTTCTCGTTGAAGGCCGACGCCCTGGCCCCCTTCGGTGTCGATCGACTGCCCTACTGCATCAAGGTCCTCTTGGAGAACCTCCTTCGCCACGAGGACGGCCTGAAGGTGCGCGCCGCGGACATCGAGGCCCTGGCGCGCTGGGCCGAGACGCCGAATCGACACGGCGAGGCGGCGGGCGACGACGCCAAGGAGATCGCCTTCACGCCCGAGCGGGTCCTGATGCAAGACCTCACCGGCGTGCCAGCCGTAGTGGACCTCGCGTCGATGCGCGATGCCATCATCGCCCTGGGCGGCGATCCCAACAAGATCAATCCACTCGTCCCGGTAGAACTGGTGATCGACCATTCGGTAATCCTCGAACACACGGGAACGGCCGCGAGTTACGAAGAGAACGTCGCGATTGAATACGATCGCAACATCGAGCGCTACACCTTCTTGAAGTGGGCCCAGAGTTCCTTCGAGAAGTTCCGCGTCGTACCCCCGGGCATGGGCATCTGTCACCAGGTCAACCTCGAACACCTGGCTCGCGTGGTCTTCGAGCACGAGGGCGTCGCGTACCTCGACACGGTCGTGGGTACCGACTCGCACACCACCATGGTCAATGGCCTGGGCGTGCTCGGTTGGGGCGTCGGCGGTATCGAGGCCGAGGCGGGCATGCTCGGCCAGCCGACCTCGATGTTGATTCCTCCGGTAGTGGGACTTCGTCTGGTCGGCTCCACCCGCGAGGGCGTCACCGCGACCGACGTCGTACTCACCATCACCGAACTACTGCGCAAGCAAGGCGTCGTCGGCAAGTTCGTCGAGGCCTTCGGGCCCGGCGTGTCCTCGCTCTCGCTCGAGACCCGCGCCACGATTGGCAACATGTCACCCGAATACGGTGCGACGTGCGCGATCTTCCCCATCGACCAGGTGACCCTTGACTACCTCGCCTTCACGGGCCGCCCGAAGGGGCAACTCGAACTGGTCGAGGCCTACGCCAAGGCCCAGGGTCTCTGGCACGACGCGACGGCGCTCGAACCCACGTACTCGGAGTACGTCGAACTCGACCTGTGGACCGTCGAGCCCAGCCTCGCGGGACCCAAGCGCCCCCAGGACCGCGTGTCGCTCTCGGGTGCGCGCGGCGCCTTTCGCGACGCCCTGGGACGCGACGTCAAAGAGGTCCACGGCCTCGCTAACGCCGAGGACCTGAAGGACGGCGCGGTCGTTGTCGCGGCGATCACCTCGTGCACCAACACGTCGAACCCGGCGGTGCTGGTCGCGGCGGGACTCGTCGCCAAGCGCGCGGTCGAACTTGGTCTTTCGAAGAAGCCATGGGTGAAGACCTCCCTCGCTCCGGGCAGCCGCGTCGTCATGGACTATCTCGAGCGCGCCAAGCTCGTCGATCCCCTCGACAAATTAGGCTTCTACCTCGCGGGCTACGGCTGTACGACCTGCATCGGCAACACCGGCCCTTTGCTCGAGGGTGTCTCGGAGGCGACCAACGAACACGACCTGTCGGTCGTCTCGGTGCTCTCGGGTAACCGGAACTTCGAGGGTCGGATCCACCCCGACGTGAAGCAGAACTTCCTCGCGAGCCCGCCGCTCGTTGTCGCCTACGCCCTCGCGGGCACGATTGATATCGATCTCAGCAATGAACCGCTCGGTACCTCTTCGTCGGGTGTGCCGGTGTACTTGAAGGACCTTTGGCCAACTGACGCGCAGGTCGCTGACGCGGTGCGCGCTTCGATCACACCCCAGATGTTCGAGGAGCGCTACGCCCAGGCCTTCAGCGGCGACGAACGTTGGCAGAAAGTGCCCACGACCAACGCGGTCACCTACGCCTGGGACGCGAAGTCCACCTACGTGAAGTTGCCCCCGTACTTCGAGGGTCTCACCCCGACGCCGGGTGTGGTCAACGACATCAAAGGAGCACGCGTCCTCGCCAAGCTCGGTGACTCGGTCACCACCGACCACATCTCGCCCGCGGGCAACATCCGCGCGAGTTCGCCCGCCGGTCTCTACCTCGTTGACGGTGGCGTGCACCAGGCGGACTTCAATAGCTACGGCACTCGTCGGGGCAATCACGAGGTCATGGTGCGCGGCACGTTCGCCAATATCCGTCTGCGCAACCTCATGGCCCCGGGCACCGAGGGAGGCGTCACGGTCAAACTTCCCGAGGGCACGCCGATGTCGATCTTCGACGCGGCCATGGCCTACGCCAACGAGGGCACGCCGCTGGTGATACTCGGCGGCAAGGAATACGGCACCGGCTCCTCGCGCGACTGGGCCGCCAAGGGGACCAAGTTGCTCGGCGTGAAAGCCGTGCTCGTCGAGAGCTTCGAGCGAATCCACCGCTCGAACCTGGTGGGCATGGGTGTGCTGCCCCTGCAGTACCTGCCGGGCGATTCAGCCCAGACCTACGGACTCGACGGCACCGAGACCTTCGACATCGCCGGACTCGACCCAATCAACCGGGGCGAAACGGTGCCGCACGTGGAACTCACCGCCACGCGACTAAGCGGCGAGGTTGTGACCTTCGAGGTCCGACTGCGAATCGACACGTCCACTGAGGCG
>Ga0182012_10002847_pt1 | contig 18593 bp, 12 predicted proteins | sample 612S2SmetaG_FD_120486 | JGI IMG/M metagenome (GOLD analysis project Ga0182012, IMG submission 120486) | Permafrost microbial communities from Stordalen Mire, Sweden - 612S2S metaG | ecosystem: Environmental > Terrestrial > Soil > Wetlands > Permafrost | place: Sweden: Stordalen | collected...
CGCTCCATTGCCGACCTGGCGCATGTCGCCATGGCCATTGAGCGGCTGAGCCTGCTGGCGGCCACCCTGGTGGTGGACGAGACGCGCTGGGACGGGCAGGAGCGCTCCACGCGCTACCAAGACTTCAATAAGAGCGGGCACTACACGCCGGCCTTCCAGCACGCCGAAGACGCTGCGATTTTTGGCCAGACCATCGAGAACCTGTTTGCCGAGTACCGTCGCTTCAGCGGGCTGAATTTCGAATACCTGGTGAGCCGCACTCCCCGGCCCGCCGCCATGACGGTGGAGGCCTACGAGCGCACCCTGCGCGCGCGGGCCTTTGACATCAGCCGCTACCTGTTGCCCCTGGCAACCAATACCAGCCTCGGCCAGATTGTGAATTCGCGCACCCTGGAGACACAGGTGAGCCGTCTGCTGGGCAGCGGCTATGCCGAGGTGCGCCGGCTGGCCGAGCAGATGAAGCAGGCGGCGCGCGGAGCAGCCTGGGACGTGAACGGCGAGCGGCTCCGCAAGCTGGTGGATGCCATTGCCGCCAAGGATGCCGCATTGGGAGAGCAGGCCCGCCAGGAGCTACTGCGCGAGGTCAAGGTCTCGCCTACGCTGGTCAAGTATGCCGAGCCCAGCGCCTACGAGCTGGCCACGGCTCCCGAGCTGGCGTTGGCCGCCGAGGAGCTGATGCGCGGGAAATCCATTGCCCCAGCGCCCACGGTGGATTTGCTCGACGACGAACCTTTGGAGGTGGAGCTGGCGACGACCCTGCTCTACCAGCACTCCCGCCACAGCTACCGCCAAATACGCGAGGCCGTGCTGGGACTGACCTCCCAGCGCCGCGAGGAGATCATTGCCCTGGGGGCCGCGCATCGCGGCCCGCATGACGAGCTGACGCGCGCGTACTGTGCCGGACAGCGCTTCCGCTTCGACATCCTGATGGACATTGGCGCCTTCCGCGACCTGCATCGCCACCGCCGCTGTGTGCAGATTCACCAGGAGTATGGCTTCGACCACGGCTTTGACACGCCGCGCGAGATTGAAGACGCTGGCCACGCCGCAGTGTATGCATCTGCCATGGAAAAGGCCGCCGCAGGTGGGCGCAAGCTCGCCGCGTCGCTCGCCACGCACGGAGAGTCACCGCTGGCGGCGAATTACCTGCTGCCGTTGGCCTATCGCAAGCGCACGCTCTTCAAAATGGACCTGGCCGAGGTGGTGTACATCAGCGAGCTGCGCACCAAGGTGGGCGGCCATTGGAGCTATCGCAGCGTGGCCTACCAGATGTACGAGAAGGTGGCCAAGCGCTATCCGGCGCTGGCCAGCTACTTCCGGGTCACGGACATTCATGAGCCGGTGGACCTGCTGCAACGATAGGTATAGCTGAGAGCAATAGTCGTTGAAAAATTTGAGCGCCTCTTCCCCTTTTGTTCTCCCCTGAGCGGCCGGGGCGTGCTATGCTCCATTTGGCCGCTTGTGGCGTGGATTCCACGCCCGGCGCAGTAGCCGTTCCGGGGACGGATAAAGCGGCGGAGTTGCCGCCCCACAATTTGATTTCGCCGCGCCGCCCTCCCCCCGTGGCGGGCACTCAAGGAGAGCTTCGACATGGCCGAGGACCGGTCCCGCGCAATTGATCTCGCGCTTTCACAGATTGAAAAGCAGTTTGGCAAGGGCTCCATCATGCGCCTGGGCAGCAAAGGCCCCATCGTGCCCATCAGCGTGATTCCCACGGGCAGCATCAGCTTTGACGCGGCGCTTGGAGTGGGCGGCGTACCACGCGGCCGCGTGGTGGAAATTTTCGGGCCGGAGAGCTCCGGCAAAACCACCATCACTCTACAGATCATCGCCGAGGCGCAGAAGGCCGGTGGTATGGCAGCCTTCGTGGACGCCGAGCACGCGCTCGATCCGGCCTACGCCAAGAAGCTGGGCGTGGACGTGGACAACCTTCTGGTCAGCCAGCCGGATTACGGCGAGCAGGCGCTGGAGATCACCGAGGCCCTGGTGCGCTCCGGAGCCATTGACGTGCTGGTGGTGGACTCCGTGGCCGCCCTAGTACCCAAGGCCGAGCTGGAAGGCGAGATGGGCGACAGCCACATGGGCCTGCAGGCGCGCCTGATGTCTCAGGCGCTGCGCAAGCTCACCGGCACGGTCAGCAAGTCGCGGACCTGCCTCATCTTCATCAACCAGATTCGCGAGAAGATCGGCGTCATGTTCGGCAACCCGGAGACCACCACCGGCGGGCGCGCTCTCAAGTTCTACAGCTCCGTACGCATTGATATTCGACGTATCGCCGCCATCAAGGAAGGCGACCAGGTGGTGGGTTCGCGCACCAAGGTGAAGGTGGTCAAGAACAAGGTGGCCGCGCCCTTCCGCGAGGCCGAGTTCGACATCATGTACGGCGAAGGCATCAGCATGGAAGGCGATCTTCTCGACCAGGCCGTAGAGCGCAACATCGTCGAGAAGAGCGGCGCCTGGTACAGCTTCGATGGCGAACGCATCGGCCAGGGCCGCGAGAACACCAAGAACTTCCTGAAGGAAAACAAGGACATCACGGCCAGGATCGAAATCACGGTGCGCAAGGCTCTGGGGCTGGACAAGGCCGCTGCAGAGGCACCGCCCGAGCCAGCGCCGGTTTCACCCAAGGAAGTGGCGGCGGCCAAAGCCGCGGTTCCGAAGAAGTAGTTTTCAGCAATCCATACAAAGCAAGGGGCGGAGACCATCTCCGCCCCTTCTCATTTCCGCCAGTCGTGCTTTGGGGAAATCAACCTCTTTGTGTCAGCGATCTGCTTCCGCTGCGAATGGTTGGCGGCAAATCGGGCCGCCTATTGCTCGCCAACCGTGTACTCCACACATACATCGAACCCCGTCCGCGGCCAAAGGTTGTGCGGCGTAGCCGGCGTTGACCCTAGGCTACGGCAGCGCGCGGCGTGGGGCGTACCGGCTGCGGAGCCGCCTCTGGCTGCGCATTGCTCTCGGCCGGCGCCAGGAACTCTTCCAACCGCGTCAAGCGGAGCTGCTCGGCCACCAGGGGCGCGGCGTTCAGGATGCGCACCTCCTTGTGTTTATCGGCGGCCACCTGCAGCACGGCGGCCAGGCTGCCCAGCCCGCCGCAATCCACGGCGCGAATTCCGGCCAGATTGATGGCAATGGAGTCAAAGCCCTCCATCAGCAGCAGCACACTGCGGCGGAAGGCCTCTGCTTCCTTGCCTCCCACCAGCTTGCCGTGGCAGGCCACTGTGACTCGCTCGCGTCCCGTGCGAACTTCCAACACCAGGTCCATACACATTCCTATCGGACGAATTCGTCTTCCTGTTAAACGGTTTAAGCATAGAAAAAGTTCGTTGCCGGGGAATGAATTGTCCGTCAAGACTACGTAAATGGGAGAAAACGGTGCCTGAGATAGCAACCGTCCGAGGCTCGTCCGCAGGGGTGTTTTCCCGGTTGCTTCGCCCCGGCGGGCGGCTTAAAATCAACTATCCCCCTGATCCATCTCTGCGAGGGCGCCTTTGAAGCCGGTCACTGCCATCTACCCGGGCTCGTTCGATCCGTTGACCAACGGCCATCTGGATCTGATCCAGAGGGGGGCGAAGATCTTTGACGAGCTGGTGGTGGCCATCCTGCGCAACAACGATAAGATGCCGCTGTTCACCGTGGACGAGCGCCTGGAGATGTTGCGCGAAAACTGTTCGCAGTGGCCGAATGTGCGGGTGGAGAGCTTTACTGGCCTGCTGGTGGATTACGCGCGCAGGCGCAATGCGCAGGCTGTGCTCCGCGGTATCCGCGCCGTCAGTGATTACGAGTACGAGCTGCAGATGGCGTGGATGAACCGCAAGCTCGACAGCAGCCTGGAGACGGTGTTCATGATGCCGGCCGGCGCCTACTCCTATCTCAGCTCGCGCCTGGTGCGTGAGATTGCCTCGCTGGGCGGGCCGCTGACAGGCCTGGTACCGCCCTCGGTGGAGGCCCGCTTGCGTGAGCGGCTGGGCGTTACACCCACAACGGGGAAGTAGCTTTCACCGTCCCGCGAACACTGTAATACTCGGTCTGGGGCGTCAGGAATCATCATCCATTTCCATAACAACTTGAAAGGAATTGCCAGTGTCGTTGAACGCATTTACCGCCCGTATCGGCCGCATTGAGATCTCGGCCACGATGGCCATCAACAACGAAGCCACCACCCTCCGCGCGCAGGGTGTGGACCTGGTGGACTTTGGCGCCGGCGAGCCGCACTTCGCCACGCCGGAGCATATCAAGCAGGCCGCCGTTGACGCCCTCGCCAAGAACTTCACCAAGTACACGGCCGTGGCCGGCACAAAGGACCTGCGGGAGGCCGTGGCCGCGCGCCACAAGGCGGACTTCAACTCGAATTACAGCTTCGAGGAGACGATCCTGACCGTGGGCGGCAAGAGCGCTCTGTTCAACACCTTCCAGGTGCTGATTGATCACGGCGACGAGGTCATCATTCCCGTTCCCTACTGGGTCAGCTTCAAGGACCAGGTAGAGTACTGCGGCGGCAAGTGCCAGTTCGTCCTCACCAGCGCCACCGATGGCTTCCGCCTGACGGCCGCCATGGTGGAGAAGGCTCTGACGCCGAAGACCAAGATCATTTTGGTGAATTCGCCGAACAACCCCTCGGGCGCCGTGGTTGCTCCGGAGGATCTGGCGGCCATCGTCAAGCTGGCGGCCTCGCGCGGCATCTACGTGCTCAGCGACGAATGCTACGTTTACCTGGACTACACGGGCCGGCCCTTCTCGCTCGGTTCGCTGACCGAGTACAAGGACAACCTGCTGCTGATGGGGTCACTGTCGAAGACTTACTCGATGACCGGATGGCGGCTGGGTTTTGCTTTGGCGCCCAAGGCGGTTGTCAGCCAGTTGCAGAAGCTGCAGAGCCAGTCCACTTCGAATCCGACCTCGATTGTGCAGAAGGCGGGCCTGGCAGCCTTGACCAGCTCGCAGCAATGCGTGGCCGACATGCGCTCGGAGTACATCGAACTGCGCAAGCGCATCGTCGAAGGGCTGCGTGCCATTCCGGACGTGAAGTGCACCATGCCGGAGGGCGCGTTCTATGCCTTCCCGGACGTGAGCGCCGTGGCTGCCCGCGCCGGAATTGATACGGCTCAGTTGACCACGCGCCTGCTGCGAGAGGGGCACGTGGTGGGCGTGCCGGGTGAGGCCTTTGGCCTGCCGGGTCACATCCGCTTCAGCTACGCGACCTCCGCCAAGGAGATTGACCGCGGCCTGGAGCGCGTGAAGTCCTTTTTCGCCAAGCTGTAAATAGAGGTTTTGCCGAAGAGCCGTTCGCCACCGCGGGCGGCTTTTCTTTTTGTGACGCACCACGGGCTACCATAGCCTCTGCGGGGCCATGCATTTCTTCCGCGCCGTCCATGCGGGCTTTGCTGTAATCTTGTGCAGAGCGTCAACGCCATGCCGGGTCTTCATCCATTTCTCGTAGTGCCGGAATTTCACGAGCGAGTGTGGGGGACGAAGGATCTTCGCCCCTACTTCGCGCGCGTGATTGAGGGCGACCCCGTTGGCGAAGTCTGGCTTACGGGCGACCTTTGCAAGGTTTCCTCGGGACCGCTGAGTGGCCGCACCCTCGGCGAGTTGGCCGCCGAATTCGGCGCCGACTTCATCGGCACTGCCGCACCACAGCCCAGTCGTTTTCCCCTGCTCGTCAAGTTTCTCTACCCCAAACAAAAGCTCAGCGTGCAGGTGCATCCCACGGATGAGAGCGCACTGGCAGTGGGCGAAGCCTGCGGCAAAACCGAGTGCTGGTACGTGGCGCGCGCCTTGCCCGGAGCGCAGGTCGGCCTTGGATTGCGCACGGGGATCACTCGCGAGATGTTCCGCATGGCGATTGAGGCCCATCAGGCCGAGCACATGCTGAACTGGCTGGATGTGAAGGCTGGCGAGATGTTCTACGTGGATGCCGGTACCGTGCATGCAATCGGCGCCAACGCCATCTTTGTGGAGACGCAGCAGAACTCCGACGTCACTTATCGCCTCTACGATTATGGCCGCCCGCGCGAACTTCATCTGGAGAAGGGCCTGGCTGCCATTCGCGAAACAACACGCGCCGGGCGCGTACTGCCGTGCACGCGGGAGGGTCGCGAGGTGTTAGTGGAGGCTCCAAGTTTTGTGGTGGGAAAAATCGTGTTGCAGCAGAACGTCGCGCTGCCCGCGAATGAGGCCAGCGCGCAGGTGTTGGTGGCGATTGAAGGCGGCGCGGTGGTGGAGTGCGAGGGCGCGGCCTCACTAACGATGATGAGGGGCGATGCGGTGATTATTCCGGCCAGCTCGCGTGGCGTCAGCTTGCGTCCGCAGTGGGCGGCGGAGTTGCTGCACATCAGCTTGCCTGCGGTGAAACCTCCGGAGCCGGAGACTATGATGCCCGTCTCCGATACGGGACATTCGCATTGATTCGAGAGTTTTGATTTGAGGTGCCCAGATGGCCAAGTCTTCCAAAATTAATTTTTATCCCGTCATCCTGGCCGGAGGCCGCGGCACGCGCTTCTGGCCGCTGAGCCGCCGCAAGTTCGCCAAGCAACTGCTGCCGCTAAACAGCGAGCAGTCCATGATTCAGGAGACGGTGGAGCGGTTGTTGCCCCTGGCCCCGGCCGATCAGTCCTGGATCATCACCAACAGTGATCTGCGCCCGGCCATCACGCGCCAGTTGAAAGCCTTGCCCAAGCGGCAGATCGTGGCCGAACCCGTGGGGCGCAACACGGCTCCGGCCATTGGACTGGCGGCCTTCCTCCTCTACCGCAAGGATCCGAAGGCCGTGCTTGGACTTTTTCCCTCTGACCAGGTGGTGGCCAAGCACGCGCGGTTCCGGCGCGATTTGAAGCAGGGCATCAAGCTGGCCGCCGCGGGAGACAACATCGTCGTGCTGGGCGTTAAGCCCACTCGCCCGGAGACCGGCTACGGCTACATTGAAACCGGCGCTGCCTCGGGCGATGCGGGCGTGCTGCGCGTGCGCCGCTTCCGCGAGAAGCCTGCCGAAGGCTTGGCGCGGAAGTTCGTGGCCGAAGGGAATTACTACTGGAATAGCGGAATCTTCCTCTGGTCGGCGCAGACCTTGGTGGACGCGCTGAAAAAATATCTACCGGAGACCGCCACGCTGTTGGAAAAGATCGCCGCCACCTGGGGCACCGCAAAATTCGAGAGCACATTGAAGCGCCTTTATCCCAAGTGTCAGGACAAGAGCGTGGACTACGGCATTCTGGAGCCGCGCTCCGCGGCCGGAGAAGCCGGCGCGGGAATATACTGCATCCCCGCCGATTGGGGCTGGAACGATCTGGGCTCGTGGACGGCGCACTTTGAGCATCGCCTGGCGCAGGGCGTCCAGAAGGACAATGTGATCAAGTCCGCGTCCAGCTTTACCCACGACGCGCATGGCAACTACCTGCATGCTCCGGGCAAGTTCGTGGCCGCCGTTGGAGTGAGCGGACTGGTGGTGGTGGAGACCGCAGATGCATTGCTCATCACCACGCTCGAGCGCGCGCAGGATGTCGGCAAGATCGTCAAGTACCTGGACGCGCAGAAGAACAGCAAGCTAACTTAGATTGAGAAGGAAAGAAATGCCACAAAAGATCAGCTTCGGCACCGATGGCTGGCGCGGCGTCATCGCCGACGACTACACGTTTGAGAACGTTCGCCGCGTTGCCCGCGCCATTGCCTGTTACGTGCATCATTATGAGGACCCCACGCGCGGCGTGCTCGTCGCTTACGACACGCGCTTCGGCTCACGGCGCTTTGCCGAGATTACGGCCGAAGCCATCGCCGCCAGCGGAATCCGCGTGCAGCTTGCGCGGGAGATTACTCCGACGCCCGCGCTCAGCTACATGGTCAAGAAGCTTGGCGCGGCCGGTGGAGTCATGATCACCTCCAGCCACAATCCGTGGAATTGGAATGGCGTGAAGTACAAGGCCGGATACGGCGGCTCGGCCTCTCCGGCCATCATCAAGAAGATTGAAGGCTACCTTGGAGCTTCGCCAAACGAGGACGCTCCCGCGATTGTGAAGGCGGGAGGCTCGGTGGTTGAGGGCGACTTCAAGACTGACTACATCGCGGCCGTAAAGGCCTTTGTGGATCTCAAGAAGATTGCCGCGGCCAAACAGAAATTTTGCGTGGACGTGATGTATGGTGCCGGGCGCGGAATTCTGGACGACATCTTTACCGAGCTGGGCGTGCCGCACCTGGAGATTCACCCCCAGATTGATCCGCTCTTTGGTGGCATCAATCCCGAGCCGATCCTGCCGCACTTGAAAGGCCTGCAAGAAGCCGTGGTGGCCAACCATTGCGACGCCGGCCTGGCCACCGATGGCGATGCCGACCGCATCGGCGCCGTCAGCGAGGATGGCCAGCTGGTGGACGCACACAAGTGTTACGCCGTGCTGTTGGAGTGGCTGCTCAAGCGCAAGCAGTGGCCCGGGGCCATTACGCGGGCGTTTAACACAACCAAGATGCTGGACCGCATCGCCAAGGCCTACGGACGAGAACTGATCGAACATGGTGTGGGCTTCAAGTACGTGGCAGACATTGTGCTCAGCGGCAAGCAGGTGCTTATCGGCGGAGAGGAGTCGGGCGGCATCGGCATTCCCAGCTTTTTGCCGGAGCGCGATGGCACCCTGAACGCGCTGCTTTTGGCCAACGTCATGGCCGACGAGGGCAAGACCATGGGCCAGCTCGTCGAGGAGTTGCAACAGAAATACGGCCGCCACTACTACGGTCGCCGCGACCTGCGCCTGACCGAGGAGATCAAGCAGAGCGCGCTCACGCGGGCCGCCGCCAGGCCTGCGACGATTGGTGCCTACAAGGTGTTGCGCACCGAGGATCTGGATGGCTTTAAGTTCTTTCTCGACGCCACTGAGGGCAAGCCCGCAGAGTCCAATGCGGCCGAGGCGTGGCTGCTCATCCGCGGCAGCGGCACGGAACCCCTTTTGCGCGTCTACTGCGAGGCTGGCTCGCAGCAGGCGGTGGAGGCCATTCTCTCCGCTGCCCTGGAGTTTGTGCACCAGCGGGGATAAGTCCTATTTTGACGTGGTTTTTCGCCCCGGTCACAGCGGCCGGGGCGCGTCATTTGTTATCCTCAATAGGTGAACCGACTTGTCTTTTCCAACCTGGTGCACCGCCCTCTGCGCACCCTGATTAGCGTAATTGCCATCGCCATGGAGGTGACGCTCATCCTGCTCATCGTGGGGATGTGCCTGAGCATGCTGAACGACAACGCCGAACGTCAGAAAGGCATCGGCTTTGACGTGATGGTCTCGCCTCCGGGCTCGAGCTTTTTCACCGGCATCACCGGAGCACCGGTGTCCATCAAAGTGGCGGATAAGATCCGCGCCGTGCCGCACGTCGTGGCCGTGGCGCCCATCGTCATGCACATTATCACCACCAAGAACCTGGAGGTGATTGACGGCATTGACCTCGATCCCAACTCGACGAACAACTTCGACAAAATGGGACGGCCCTTCCAGTACATCTCCGGCGGCGGCTTTACGGGGCCCTACGACATGATCGTGGACGACCTGTTTGCCGAGCAGCATAGCGCCAAGGTGGGCGATCACTTCACCGTCTTGCAGCAGGACTTCCGCATCTGCGGCATCGTCGAGCATGGCAAGGGCGCACGCCGCTACCTGCCCATCGCCACCCTTCAGGATCTGCTGGGCAGCGAGGGCAAGGCCAGCATGTTCTACGTCAAGGCCGACTCACCTGAGAACGCTGAGGCCATTGTGCAGGCGGTCAAGCAGATTCCCGGCATGGATCAATATGTGGCGCGCTCGCTGGCCGAATACGCCTCGCTGATGACGGTGAACAATATTCCGTTCCTCGCCACATTCTTTGACATTGTCATCGGCATTGCGGTGGTCATCGGCTTCATCGTCATCTTCCAGTCTATGTACACGGCCGTCATGGAGCGCACGCGCGAGATCGGCATTCTCAAGAGCCTGGGCGCCACGCGCTGGTACATCCTGAACGTGGTGCTGCGCGAGGCCTTCCTGCTGGCCGTGGGCGGAGTGCTGCTCGGCATCGTCATCACCGGCCTGGGCGCCACGATCATCAACCATCGCTATCCCTTGCACAAGATGGTGTGGGATAACCACTGGGCCATCCGCGCCGCCATCCTGGCCATCCTGGGAGCCCTGCTCGGAGCCCTGTATCCGGCACTGCGCGCCGCGCAGAAGGACCCCATCGAGGCCCTGGCCTACGAATAGCCAGTCCTCACAAGAAATACGAAAGGCCCCGGCGAGCATCCGGGGCCTTTCTTCTTGATCGTTATGCCGTGAAACAGTGCACGCTGAACTTAGAAGCGGATCACCAAACCGGTACCGAATCGCTCATCGGTCTGGTGGCCCTGGTGGAAGCGGGTCTGCAGCACGTCGCCCTGCACGCGCAGTGCAAGTATCTTCAGCAGTTTGTAGTCCACGCCGCCGCCAAAGGAGTCTGCCACCTCGGACTCGGCCCAGACGTAGGCCGACTCATACTGTGGAGTGTCCTGGTGCAGGTGAGCGCCGCCCACCAGTACCTGCGCAAAGGGACGGAACTTGCCGACCGAGACCGAGACGCGCGGTCCCACCATGTAGGTGTAGATGCGCGACTGTGCCGGAGTGTTGCCCGTGCCGCCAAACAGCGCCGAGTTCGGAATCGGCATGGTGCCATAGCTTTCGCTCAAGTCGGCCACTATGCCCACAAAGGGCGCAATCTTGCCTTCGGCGGAAAGCTGCCAGCCGTTGATGTTGCCGGTGGTGCCAAAGCCTGCGTTGGCGTGGTTCATCGTCCAGCCAAAGTACACATTGCCACTGGTGGGCACCTGCGCCACGGCGGCCGCGGCCAGCAGCAGCACCGCCATCAGAATTGCAAAACGTTTTACCAAGGTTGCCTCCATCACTTTGCCGATGCACCCAGTGTACCGGAAGCCGGTCAAGGCCGCGATAAGGCCGCCAACGCCGGATTGCGAAATTTCCCGGGAACTCTTCCATTGTATCCGTCCAAGCGCCCGTGCCGCCCCCGCATGGCCGCTCCGGGAACCCGGGAGGTCACCCACAACCGGCGTCGGCCTCCTGGCCGGAGTAAACCACGCGCCAATGGTAAAATTGAGAGAATCTCCACTTCGGCGCAGCCTCGCTAAGGGCATGGCCGCCAGGTTTTTTGAAAGCAGGGCATGGACCGCACTCTGATTCGTAATTTCGCGATCATCGCGCACATTGACCACGGCAAGACGACCCTCAGCGACCGCATCCTGGAGATTACCGGTTCGCTCAGCGCGCGCGAGATGGCCGGCCAGGAGCAGGTGCTGGATGCCATGGAACTGGAGCGCGAGCGCGGCATCACCATCAAGGCCCACGCCGTCCGCATGCACTACACGGCCAACGACGGCCAGACCTACCAGCTCAACCTGATCGACACTCCCGGCCACGTGGACTTCAGCTACGAAGTCTCTCGCTCGCTGGCCAGCTGCGAAGGCGCGCTGCTTGTAGTGGATGCCACCCAGGGTGTGGAGGCGCAGACGCTGGCCAACAGCTACATTGCCATCAATCACGGACTCGAGATCATCCCGGTCATCAACAAGATTGACCTGCCCAGCTCGGACGTCGAGCGCACCAAGGAGATGATTGAGAGCGCCGTCGGCCTGGATGCCAGCACCTCCCTGTGCATCAGCGCCAAGACCGGCATGGGCGTGCATGAGGTACTGGAGGCGATCGTCAAGCGCGTGCCTCCGCCCAAGGGCAGAACCGACGCGCCGCTGCAAGCCCTGATCTTCGACAGTTGGTTTGACAGTTATCGTGGCGTCGGCGTGCTGGCCAGGGTTCTGAACGGCCGCCTGTACAAGGGCCAGAAGATCAAGCTCATGGCGAAGGGAACGACCTTCCTGGTGGATTCCATGGGCATTCTGACGCCCAAAGCGGAAGAGATTGGCGAGTTGACGGCCGGCGAGGTGGGCTTCTTCTTCGCCACCATGAAGACCGTGGGCGACGTGAAGATCGGCGACACCATCACCGACGCCGACCACCCGGCCATTGAGGCTCTACCCGGCTTTGAAGACATCAAGGCCATGGTCTTTGCCGGCCTCTACACGGTGGATAGCCACGAGCACGGCCTGCTGCGCGACGCTCTCGAAAAGCTGCGCCTCAACGACGCCAGCTTTTTCTTCGAGCCGGAGAGCTCCACCGCTCTGGGCTTTGGCTTCCGCTGTGGCTTTCTCGGCCTGCTGCACATGGACATCATCCAGGAGCGGCTGGAGCGCGAGTACGACCTCGATCTCATCATTACAGCGCCCAGCGTTCGTTACATGGTCACCCTCACCAGTGGAGAGACCATCGAGGTGGAGAACCCCTCGCGCTGGCCCGATCCCACGCTCATTGATACCATGCGCGAGCCCATCATCACCGCCACCATCCTCACCGCGGAAGAGTACGTCGGCGGCATTCTTAAGCTGGTGGAGGAGAAGCGCGGCAAACAGAAGAACTTCGAGTACGTGGGCTCCAGCCGCGTCATGCTTACCTACGAGCTGCCGCTCAATGAGATCGTCCTCGACTTCTACGACCGGCTGAAGACCGTCTCGCGCGGATACGCCTCGCTCGACTATCACCTCTCCGGCTGGTGGGAGTCGCCGATGGTCAAGCTGGACATCCTCGTTGCGGGCGAGCCGGTGGACGCCCTCAGCATCATCATCCACCGCGATGCGGCCTACGAACGCGGCAAGGCCCTGGTGCACAAGATGCGCCAGCTGATCCCGCGGCAGCAGTTTGAGGTCGCCATCCAGGCCGCCATCGGGGCGCGCATCGTCGCCCGGGAATCGGTCGCCGCCCTGCGTAAGAACGTCATTGCCAAGTGCTACGGCGGAGACATCAGCCGCAAGCGCAAACTGCTGGAGAAGCAGAAGGAAGGCAAGAAGCGCATGAAGCGTATTGGCAAAGTAGATATCCCGCAGGAGGCATTCCTGGCCGTGCTCCGGGTCAGCGAAGACGAGAGCTAGCCTTCGCAGCAGCCAGCCAGGGGGCCATGACCATGGTCCCTTCTCGCCTTATGAGATAAATTGGCAAGTGTGTATGTGATTACCCTAATGTGCAAAACCGGTTGGCCAGCCGGGCGCCCAAACAAGGAACACGGCGCGTCAAGGGCATCCCTCGAAATTATTTAAGCCGTTCATTTTCATAGGAATGCAGGCCAAGCCCGAAGCGGTTTTCCCGTCTTGACCCTGAAATCTGTTGTTCACAATCGAAATCTCTGGTTTTCCGCACAGGTTATCCACAGAAAAGAACCGAGCTCCCCAAGTATCTGGAAATTCAAAGCTGAGCCTCCGGCGAAGCGTAAGTGTGGGCATAAAAATGCCGCCCTGGTTAGGGGCGGCATTGTCCTTAAAGTTAGTCTGTTTACGGCTTTTTGGGAGCCGCTGCTGCCGGCTTGGCGGCCGGCTTGGCGGGGGCGGCAACGCCGGACTGCGCGTTATAGGCTTCCACCAGCGGCTGCGTGATGTTGACCGAATTGGCAGCCCACAGAACCGGGCTGGCCTGGCCGCTGACGTCGAGAATCACCGTGAAGCTGTTCTCCTTGGCGTACTTGTCCAGCACTTCCACCAGCTTCTGGACGATGCGGTTGGCGATCTCGTCCTGCTGGGCCTGGAAGTCGGCGTTGGAGTCCTCATAGCTGCGCTGCAGGATCTTCTTCTTGCTGTCAATCTGCTTCAGCAGTTCGGCGCGGGCTTCGTCGCTCAGCTTGTCGGCCTGGGTGTTGAACTTCTTCTGCAGGTCGTCCACTTCCTTCTTCAGGCTCTCCAGCTCGACGCGCTTGGGGTCGAACTTCTTCTGGAGGCCTTCAAAATCGCGCTGCCCCTCATTGGTATTGATGATGGCAGCCTGAAGGTTGACGATGCCGACCTTGGCAACGGTAGGCGCGGGAGCGGTGGCAGGAGCGGTCTGGGCGGTGGCGGCAATGCCGAACACCAGCGACAGCACAGCGACCGGAATGAAGCGAGCGAAGTTGCGATTCATGGAAGGTAGCCTCAAATCCTCTGGTTATGCACGGAGATTCCGCGGAAACCTTTCAGCCGGCGGGCGAGCCAAACGCTTAACCGCTCCAGCCCTGATCGAAAAATTCCTCTAACGGATGTACCGAATTATAGGTTGTGGGAAAACCAGCGTCAAACGACGCTGGCCGCCCCGTGGATGTCAAAAAAGTTCCTAGAACGTGGTCGCCACCGTGAACCGGAAAGTCTTGCGCGGTTCCAGAAGCTTGTAACCCGGGTTGTAGGTAGCAATCGAGTTGAGATACGTGTAGTAGCCCGCGCCATTGGCCGGGAACATGTTTTCCGTGATGCGATCCGGCGAGGTGCTGGTGGTGTCAACGCGCAGCGGATTGTATGCGTAGTAGATGCGGAACGGAGCGTTGACCACCGGCAGGATCACCTGCAGCTCCGCGCCCGTGGACATGCGCACCGCGTAATTGGTATGCGCAATCGGCGTCAGGTTCTGGTTGAAGGTCAGGTACTGTGTGCCGGTGCAGGTAACCGTCTCGCTGCCGTTCGGGCTCATGGTCACCACCGGTGTATTGGGGCAACCGAAGGGCTGGTTATCGAGCGCACTCACCTGCACGTCGCTCAGCCGCAGTTGAGACTGGCGTACGGCCATATTCATGCCGGTATCGGCAAACAGCGCAACGGTCACCGGTCCCACGATCGGGATGCGGTATTCCACATTGCCCACCCAGGCAAAGTCTCCGCCGGGGTACACCAGGCGGTTAATGGGGATGGTCACCGGCCAGGCTCCGGCCTTGGGGTTATTCGGATCTGCATACACGATGCTTCCGTCGGGATTGGTCAACGACACGGTTGTCTTGTCGGAGATGTATGCAACGGGCCCGGCGGCGCGCATGTCGAAGCCGCGCAGGTCGGTGTCGCCGCCCTGGAAGAAGCGCTCGAAGGGCGGTGCCGTCTTGCCGGCAAAGCCCGTGATGAACGAGCCCTGCAGGCGGAAGCCCAGGGTCTGCAGGCCTTCCTTGCTCGGGTGCAGGCCCTTCATCGGGATGAACTGCTTCATCTCGGCGATCGGCCGGATGTCGGCGACGCTGCCGCCAAGACCTGCGATGTCCATGCCGATGAAGTAGCTGCGTCCCTTGTGCGGGCGCATCGGGTTGTCAATCGTGCTGCTGCTGAAGCTGGGCACGATCTTGCTGGTCACAATGCCTTGCAGCGCGTTCGGGCCGCCCACGTTGCGGAAGGCCAGGTACTCAAAGTACTGCTGTGACGCTTCGGAGTAGGTGGTGATGGTCGAAGTGTCAAAGGAGTAGGTGAGGCCGAAGCGCTTGAACGACTTGTGCAGAGGATAGCTGGCCGACATGGTGAAGCCCGTGCTCTGCTGTGAGTAGTTCTGCAGTGAGTTCAGGTAGGCCGTCGGCAGGGTCAACTTGCGGCCCGAGCTGATGGAAGCCTGTTTTGCCTGGTTGTACTTGAAGTTGCGCGTAAACACCGTGAAGCCCACCTGGATAGGCTTATCCAGGAAGTACGGCTCGGTGAAGCCGAAGACGGCGTCGCGCTGGTAGGCGCCCAGCGAGGCCGAAATGTTCAGGGTCTCGCCCATGCCGAGGAAGTTGTTTGTCTGGTAGTTCAAGCCGACGAAGGCTCCGGCCAGGCCGCTGACGCCGCCGTTCAGGCCGATGGAATTCTTGCCCTTTTCCTTCACCTTCAGGTTGATGTCCACCGTGTTTTCGGCGACGTCCTGGTGAACCTCGGAGTCCTGCTCGGGCTTGAGCGTCTCAAAGTAATTGAGCTGGTTCAAGCGCAACAGGCTGACTTCCCACATGCGGGAGTTGTAGACCTGGCCCTCTTCCAGGGCGATCTGGCGGCGAATGACCTTGTCGCGCGTGGTGGTGTTGCCGCTGAACTCGATGCGGCGCACGAAGAACTGCTTGCCTTCGTCGATGTCGATCTTCATCGAGATCGTCTTGTGCTCTTCGTCCACTTCGGTGTTCGGCACGTTGGTTTCGTTGATGTAGCCCAGCGAGCCGTAGGCCTTGCGCAGCTCTTCCAGGCCCTTGCTGATCAGCGTGCGGTTGAACCACTCGCCGTCCTTAACGCGGAAGAGGCGGCGCATGGCGGCCGAGTTGGTGAGCGACTTGTTGCCGCTGAAGGTAATCTCCTTCAGGCGATAGCGCTCACCCTCCTCCACCGGCACGGTGATGTCCACGGCCTTGCCGTGGCGGGGCTTAAAGGGGAAGATCCAACTGACGCCGTGAATGTCGCGCGTCTTGGTCTTGGGGTCTTCGACGATGGCCTTGAAGTAGCCTTTGTCCTGATAGGCAAAGCGCACGCGTTCGGCGTCTTCGCCCAGCTTGGTGGCGTCGTAGGTGCGCGCGAAGAGGTTCTCCAGCAGAACCGAGCGTGGAATGCCGATGGGCTTGGAGTTCTTCATCGAGGCGCGCAGGTAGCGCACTTTGACCTTCTTGTTGCCTTCGAACTTGATGACGCCCACCTTCACCTTCGGGCCTTCCTTGATGTTGAAGGTGATGCCCACGGCGGCCGGCGGAATCTGCCGCACCTCGGTGGTGATGGTGGCGTACTGGCGGCCGTGTGCGGCCAGCATCTCCTTCAGCACGACCTCGGCCTTTTTGACGCGCGTCGGATCGAACTGACTCTCCTGGCTCAGGCCGACCTTGAGCTCCTTGAACTTGTCCAGCACGTCGCTCTGGCTGACAGCGTTCAGGCCAATGTACTTGATTTCGCGGATGGTCGGTTTTTCCTTCACATAAATGTGCAGGATCCAGCCCTTGGGGCCCTGTTCGCGCTCAATGCGCAGATCGTCGAAGTAACCGGCGTTCCACAGCGAATTGAAGTCGCGTTCCATGCCGTTGGGGTCGTACACGTCGCCCGCCCGGGTAAACATGCGCCCGCGGATGGTGTCGGCCGGAATGCGCCGGTTACCGTGGACGCGGATGTCCTCGATGATTCCTTGCTGGGCAAAGGCAAAGCCGCCCAGCAGAAGCAGGACTACAAAGAGGCGAAGCAGACCGTTCAAGCCGCCCATTTCTGGACGGATACGGCGGGGCGTAGAACATACTCGATCAAGGCGAAGAATGGCGAGACCCTCATGCGTAAATCGTTGCGCGCGGAGGCCTCAATTATACAGGCAGGGAGGATCAGAAAGCCATTCACCGGCTGTGCCATCCCGGGTATCCTCTATCCCGCCTTGGCAATTGGCAGGATGGGATTTAGCGGCGCTCCACTTCCACCGTCACGGAGTAGAAAGTCGCACCCCGGCCCAGGTCCGTCAGCCGGTCGCTGGTCAGGGCGTTGATGTTCGATCCGCCCGGGGAAAGCCGCGCCCAGTCCAGGTGTGCCGCTACCACGCCGGGTGGCACGGAATCCTCCACCTGGGCGGTCAGCTCCACTTCGCCGCGGCCGTTGAAAACCCTTACCTGATTACCCGTCTGGATGCCGCGCGGGAGGGCGTCCGTTGGGTGCAGCCACAGCCCGAAGCGCCGTTCCATGCGCTGGTGGCCTTCCAGGTTGCAGAAGGTCGAGTTCAGGAAGTTGTCATGCTTGCGGCTGAGCAACTCCAATGGGTAGCGATGATCGCCCGGGTTGTGGCGACTCTCCACCGCGGGCACAAATTCAGCCACCGGATCCAACCCTTCGCTGGCCAGCTCCGGGCTGTACAGCGCGGCGCGGCCATCCGGCGTGGCAAATCCCTCGGCAAAGGGCAGGTACGCTCCTTCCGCATCCCGCGGAACCTGCAAGGGAATCGAGTGCTCCCGCTCCAGACGTTCGCGTGTGATGCCCTTCAGGTATGGATGCTCGGTGGCAAGCGCGTCGTCCATCAACTCGTCGTCCGTGGCTGCCAGGCATGCGCCCTCCACGCCCGAGGTCAGCCCCATCCGGTCGGCCACGCGGCGGAAGAGTTCAGCGTTGTTGACGGCCTCACCCAGTGGCGCAATGGCCGGCTCTGCCAATTGGAGGTGCATGTGCCCGTAACTGGTCAGTAACTCTTTTGTCTCCAGAAATGTCGTCGCCGGCAGCACCAGGTCGGCGTAGTCGCAGGTGTCGGTCAAAAACTGCTCGTGGACGATGGTGAATAGGTCGGTGCGCTTCAGCCCCAGCACAACCTGGTTGTGATCCGGACATACGGCTGCCGGGTTGCTGGCATACACGAAGAGGGCCTTCACCGGCGGTGAGAGCGTGGCATCGTTCAGCAGCCGGCCCAACTGATTCATGTTCAGCGTGCGCGCCGGCCTGCCCAGGGCCAAGGTCATCAAGTCTTCTCGTCGCAAAGCCTGCTTGTTGAGCGCAAAGGCCCCGCTGGTGGAAAGCGTCAGCCCACCGCCGCGCCGCCGCCATGCACCGGTCACCACCGGCAGCATGGAGATGGCCCGCACGGCCACGCCACCGTTCTCGCAGCGCTGCACACCATAGTTCAGGCGAATTGCCGACGGCTGCGTGGTCGCATACTCCCGAGCCAGGCGAAGGATGTCTTCTTCGGCGAGGCCAGTGATTGCCGCCACGCGCGCCGGAGGAAACTCGGCGGCCTTCGCGCGTAGCTCCGCTTCGCCTCGTGCATAGCGAGCAAGGTAGTCGCCATCCTCCAGCCCCTCGGCAAAGATGACGTGCATCA
>Ga0182012_10002848_pt1 | contig 18592 bp, 16 predicted proteins | sample 612S2SmetaG_FD_120486 | JGI IMG/M metagenome (GOLD analysis project Ga0182012, IMG submission 120486) | Permafrost microbial communities from Stordalen Mire, Sweden - 612S2S metaG | ecosystem: Environmental > Terrestrial > Soil > Wetlands > Permafrost | place: Sweden: Stordalen | collected...
GGAGATGCTTATTTAGATGCCTGAACAGAAGTCGGCGCAAGCGGTTGTTTCAGAGTAGCGAAAATAGCCCTGCTACAGAGACCTGAACAGCAGAGGTGAGCAATACTGAACATCGAGACGGGACCGTCCAGCATAACAATGAGAATTGTGCTTCTGCGTCACTTGCATGCAGCGGTGAGGAACTGCCCAATATGGAAACAGCGATCAACAACCTGCAAATTCCGAAGCTACTGATTGTTGATGATAACGAGATGGTTCGTTCTACCTTGTCTGCCGCCATGGCAGTCAGTAATTTTGTGGTTACCACGGCAGCAGGTGTGAGCGAGGCACTTCACCTGATCGACACGGAAGTGTTCGATGTGCTCCTCTGCGATTTGCATATGCCCGGTGCGGGAGACGGCTTTACTGTCATCAGCGCAATGCGCCATACCAATCCCAAAGCTATCACGCTGATGTTCACTGGCTTTCCAGCGCTCAAAGAGGCGATGGACGCCATATTGATGCAAGCAGATGAGGTCCTTGTAAAACCCATGCCCATTCCAGAATTGGCGGCACTCATTCGGAACAAGCTGCAAAATCTCAAGGTGCGCAAGTCAACAAACACCGAGCGGGTCGCTGTCATCCTGAAACGCGACAGTGCGGTGACGATTGCCAACTGGTTGGCACGAGTAAATAAGGAACCGGAGCTCATGGTGGTGAGTCTCAATGATCAGCAGCGTACAGGGCACCTTCCCAGGTTAATGGACGCGCTAGTCACCCGGCTGCAGATATCAGGAAATCTCGGAACGAAAACGAAGTCGGAAGCAGCCATCTTGCACGGAGAAACTCGTAGGAAGCAGGGCTACTCCGTTTCCATGCTGGTCGAAGAGTCCCGCATCCTGCAGGTAAGCATCTTTGAGACCCTGCAGCGTAACCTCGGCACGGTGGACTACAGCCTGTTATTGATGGACGTGATGACCATCGCCGATGAAGTTGACTCTCAACTGAAACAGACAATCAACAGTTTTATGTGCCCGGAAACAGGCCCCGCGATTGAGGCTTCCGTCTAGCCGAGTCTCGTCCGGATTAAAAGAGAGGCTGAAGAGTTCGGCGCCTGAGTCATGGGTGCCTCACGCGCCCCCGCTCGGCTCGTGTACCATCATTCCAAATGTCTTTTCGCGTGTGGAATCTTTGGAGGTCTGAGCCGGCCCAGCCCGGTGCGCTCTCTCGGGAGGTTGATCGCCTTGCCGCCGACCCGCGCGTCCATCGCATCTTCGATTGGTTTGCCCGTCATGAGCGGGAAGTCGCGGAATTCCAGCTAGCCATCACTGCTGTACCTGCACCGTCGAATGCCGAGCACGCTCGCGCCGCGTGGCTCCGCCTGCGCCTCAATGACCTGGACCTCGCCACGTCCATTGACGCTGCCGGAAACCTTCTCGCCGCGCGCCCCGCTCTTCAGCCCGACGCCGCGTCCATTGCCGTTAGCGCCCATCTCGATACTGTTTTCCCCGCCGCTACGCCGCTCAACGTCCGTCGCGAGCACTCCCGCCTGCTTGGCCCCGGCATTAGCGACAACGGCTCGGGACTCACCGCTCTCTGGGCGCTCGCCTCGGCTTTTCATGCCGCAGGCATCATCACAGCCACGCCGCTGCTCTTTGTCGCCAATGTCGGCGAAGAAGGTGAAGGCAACCTGCGCGGCATCCGGCACTTGTATCGCGGGCACATCTCCACGCCCGCTCCCATCTTTGATCCCGCGCCCTCGCCCGCCATCGCTTTGCTGCTCGCGCTAGACGGCGCAGGCACGGAAAACATCATTACCCAGGCGCTCGGCAGCCGACGCTTTGAGGTCGTCATCACCGGTCCCGGCGGTCATTCGTGGAGCGACCACGGCACGCCCAATCCCATCGTCGCTGCCGCGCTCGTGGTCAATGCGCTCTTCCGGATTCCTCTGCCGGTCAATCCCCGCACCACGCTGAACATCGGCACCATTCAGGGCGGCACATCGGTCAACACCATTCCCGAGCGCGTTGTCTTCAAGGTCGATCTGCGTTCTTCCGATCCCCGCCGCCTCGATGAACTCGAACAGCAACTCCGCCGCGCCGTTGCCGACTCCTGCGCGGAAGCCGCATCGAATTCTTCGCAGCCCGGCGCGCGCCTCGCTCACTCCATCTTGCTTGTCGGCGAGCGCCCTGCCGGAGAACTCCCCGCGGCCTCGCACCTGCTCGCGGCCATCCGCGCCGTTGACACTCAACTCGGCATACACTCTGAACTTCTGCGCGCCTCCACCGACGCCAACATCCCGCTCTCCCTCGGACTCGAAGCCGTCACTCTCGGCGCCGGAGGCACCGGAGGCGGCGCTCACACGGTTCACGAGTGGTACGACCCCGCAGGACGTGAGCACGCGCTCAAGCGCCTCACTCTCCTCATCCTTCTCCTCGCTGGGCTCCCGCCCGCGTCAGCGTCAGCCCAGGACTTTCAGTCCGAAGACTTGCAGGCTAAGGACTCGCAGTCCCCAGAGCCAGAGTCGCCGGAGCCAAGGTAAATGTCGCGTTCGCTCAAGGCCCATCTCCTGCTCGTCCTCGCAACCTTTGTCTGGGGCGCAACCTTCATTGTCATCAAGTCCGCCTTGGCCAATGCCTCGCCGCTCGTCTTCAATGCCGTGCGGATGACCATCGCTGCCATCATCCTCTGTGCCATCTTCTTCCGTCAGCTTCGCCGACTTCCCGTCGGAGCCCTTCGCGCGGGCTTCGAGGTCGGAACCCTCATGTGGCTCGGCTATGAATTTCAAACTGCCGGACTGCTTTACACATCTGCTTCCAAGTCCGCATTCCTCACCGGAGTTTCCGTCGTCCTCGTCCCGCTGCTGCTTGCGCTCTTCTGGAGAGGCCACGTCAACCGCTACACCCTCGCCGGAGTCTTCGCCGCGTTCGTCGGCCTCTATCTTCTATGTGTGCCGCCGAACCAGGGACTCTCGCTCGCCTCGCTCAATCGCGGAGACCTTCTCACTCTCGGCTGTGCCGTCGCCTTCGCCTTCCAGATCATCATCCTCGGACGCAGCGCCCAGCGCTTCGACTTCGCCCACCTTGTTCCCATTGAAATCTCCGTCTGCGCTCTCTGGATGGTCGTCTCCATTCCCATCGCGGACCGCCACGGCTTCATCCGTTTCACTCCCTCCATGCTTTGGGCGCTGGCCATCACCGCCCTTTTCGGAACCGTCGGCTGCTTCCTCATCCAAGGTTGGGCGCAGCGCTTCACTCCCCCCACTCACACGGCGCTCATCTTTTCTCTCGAGCCGGTCTTTGCCGGAATCACCTCTTATCTTGTTCTCGGCGAGCGCCTCGGCCCCCGCTCTTTCCTCGGAGCAGCGCTCATCCTCGCCGGAGTCCTCGCCAGCGAAATACTCGGCCAAGTCCAGAAGCCAGAAGGAGAGCTCGCCGAAGAACTAGGCGACGGCAAGACTCTCGCCGCAAACTCGAAGTAAGTTTTCTAAGGCGGATGCCGCCTCACTGTCATCGAATGCTCAGATGTCCACTGTTCCCATTCGCGCGCTATCTGCCTCAACGCGTGGCCAACTCATCCTTCTCCAAACAGTCACTCTCGGGTGGATGCTGATCGAGTGCGCCGTTTCGCTCTTTGCTAGCGTTCGGCTTTGACAGCTTTGTCGAACTGCTCTCCGCCGCGCTCGTCATTCTCAGCCTCACTCCCCGCTTCCATTTCAACCAGCGCGGCATCAATCGCGCCTCGGGCTTGCTCCTTTTCGTCCTGGCCGCTGGCGTCGCCCTCACCTCCGCCCTCGCCTGTTGGGCAAACTTCAACCCGAGGCAAGCCCTCTCGGAATTGCCATCACTCTCGCGGCGTTGCTGGTGATGCCACTGCTCGCCTGGCAAAAACGCAAACTCGCGCGAGCCATCGGACACAACTCGCTCTCCGCAGACGCCGTTCAGTCCGCCACCTGCGCTTACCTTGCGGCGCTGTCTGTCGCCGGACTCCTCCTGAATGCCGGATTTCACATTGCATGGGCGGACTCCCTCGCCGCGCTGGCTGCCACCCCCATCCTCATCGTCGAAGGTCGCCGGGCTGTGCGTGGCCAGAGTTGTTCCTGTTGTTAGACCGATTCGTGGAAGGTGGTTCAGTTGGGGGCTCAGTGGTTTTCCCTAACTCGGATACCTCTTCCTTAACCAATATTTGTTGACGAATTCCCTTACTCCCGCGTCTAACCAATCTGAACCGGGGTGGAATAATTCACCCTTGGGCAGCGCAGCACTCTCTTTCTAAAAGAGATAACATCGAGTAGAAAAAGATAGACTTTGCCGGAGGGCACATGGAACCGCTGCAAGACACTGGCGGGTTGCCGCAGAATCAGATGACAAACAGCAAGAGAAATCGCTTCGCCCCGCTTTTCGTAGGATCGGTCACCATAGCGCTGGTGCTCTTGATCGGCACCGTGCTCACCTACACCGCTCGCGCCAAGAACGTGGATAGCGCCGACGCACCTCAGTTGAGCGTGCCTGCCGTCCACCAGCATGAGACTGAGTTCGCCCGCGTGGCCAAGGTCGTCGAGCCCGCCGTAGTGAACATCAACACCGAATCCACCATCAAGAATCCCCACAAGCGCCTGCACCGCATGCCCCAACAGCCCAACCCCAACGCTCCTGACGAAGATCAGGACAATGGCGGCAATCCTGGCAGCGGCGGCAATGGCAATATGCAGGACTGGTTCGAGCGCTTCTTCGGCCAGAATCCCGAAGGTATCCCGGGAATGCCCGGCGGCGGTCCCAACGGTGGCGATATGACCAGCCAGTCGCTCGGCTCCGGCGTGATCGTCAGCGCCAATGGATACATCATCACCAACTTCCACGTGGTCGATAAAGCCGACCGCATTCGCGTCAGCCTGATGGGCGAATCCGCTGCCGTCAGCTATCCAGCCAAGGTGATTGGCACCGATCGTGAAACCGATCTTGCGGTCATCAAGATAGAGATCAACCATCCGCTGCCCTTTGCCAAACTAGGCAACTCAGACAGCATGCAGGTCGGTGATTGGGTGCTCGCCATCGGCAGTCCCTTCGGACTGAAGTCCACGGTCACTGCCGGAATCGTTAGCGCCAAGGGCCGCAACATCGTCCCAGGACGCCAATTCCAGTCCTTCATCCAGACCGACGCGGCCATTAACCCCGGCAACTCCGGCGGACCGCTCGTCAACATGGAAGGCGAAGTCATCGGCATCAACACCGCCATCTACACCGAAAGCTCCGGCTATCAGGGTGTCGGATTCGCCATGCCTTCCAACACCATCGCCCAGGTCTTCAATCAGTTGGTCTCGCCCGCCCACAAGGTTGAGCGTGGCTCCATCGGAATCACCTTCAGTGCTGAGCCTCAACCGGCGGTCACACGTATGTATGGCGGCGGCAAAGGCGTCATCGTGCAGGACGTCACTCCCGGAGGTCCCGCCGCGCAGGCAGGTCTCAAGGGTGGCGACGCGATCGTCTCCGCTGGCGGCAAAACCATCACAACCGGTGACGAACTGGTCGCCGAGGTCAGCTCTCACCATCCCGGAGACAAACTGAAGATCGGCTACCTCCGTAATGGGAAACGAGAGGAAGTCACCGTTGCCGTCGCTGATCGCCAGAAGCTTCTCGGTGCACAACTTGGCACCAATGACGAGGAAGCGGAAGAGCAGGCGCCCAAGGAAGGCAAGCTCGGAATTACGGTGAAGTCCGTGCCCGCAGCTACCGCCAAGCGCCTCAATCTACAGCCTAATCAGGGAGTTCTCGTGGTGGACGTGAAGCCCGGAAGCTTCGCCGAATCAGTGCTCCTGGGCCGCGGAGATGTCATCCTCGAAGTCAACCGCCAACCCGTCACAGACGCTGACGTCTTCTCCAAAATCGAGGCGGGACTCAAGCCCGGTCAGGACGTTGTATTCGTCGTGCGTCAAGCTGGTCAAGGGCGCGAGGCAGCAAATAGCTTCTTGGGAGGCACCCTCCCGTAGTAAGCTATAAGCATCCCCTGTACGCTGCCGAACATCATTCCTTGAATGGGTTCGGCAGCGTAACGGGATTCTAAATGGACCTCATCCCCCGAAGCCTGTGCTTCTCCGCTCCGGTAAGTTCCCGATGAAACGCGGGGAAGGTCACATCTTCTTACGAGGTGTGTATTGATGTTTTCATTCAAGAATCTGAGAGCGGCAATTTTTATGGCGTCTGCCACACTGCTCTCAATCTCACCGCTTCACGCGGCCATTAAGACCAAACCCGTCGCGCCCTCAGTCAAGAGTCGGCACACAGCCGCTCCTGCAAAGGTCACCTCGAAGTCGGTCTCTCACAAAGACGCCGCAATTCCCGTTGCTCATAAGTCCTCTGCCTCTGCCTCGCGCCACTCGCGTAAAGGCAGCCTGAAGGTTGTTGCAGTGGCCAAGCCTAAGTCGCACGGACAGCAGGCCATCGACGCCGCTCGCACCGCTGAGATTCAGGAAGCGCTCATTCGTGAACGGTACTTGGACGGAGAGCCAACAGGTGAATGGGATCAGGCCACACGCAATGCCCTCACTCGTTTTCAGGGCGACCACCATTGGCAGACCAAGATCGTGCCGGACGCTCGTGCCCTCATCAAGTTAGGACTCGGTCCGACCCAGCAGAATCTCCTGAACCCGGAGAGCGCAGCGATCTCTCCCTCCTACCGTTCTGTAGCAGGAATTTCCGCTGCAGGTGGATCCAACTAGCGATAATCGTCAGCGCGATGTTAGCAGTCTAAGAAGGCGCGGCTCACTGGCCGCGCTTTTCATTGTCCCCCCGCCTGCTTTTCCGGAGCGACGAGTAACCTTCAGGTAAATGGTTTAAATCCATCTATGTACTCAACTTGGCAATCGTTGAGCATGGGGTCTGATGATTAATCAAAGAGTAACGTTCCTCTTTCAAACGATTATCCAGAAAGCTAACCTTCCCAAGCCTACTCCGCGTAGAAACCATCGCGAGTCTGGACTGTCAGGTCACCGTTTTTCGTGCTCAGGTGCAGCTTGTGATAGCCGCCCTCGGCCTTGTCCGGCGTGTAGCTCAGGCTGTACTGGTGCTTCAGGTCCTCTGTGATCTGCCCGTAGATGTCGGACGCGGTCATCTTCTTTGTGAGTTCGAAATATCGTCCGCCTGTTTCGCGCGCAATCTGCTGTAGTGCTTTCTTGCCTTCGTCCTTGTTCTCCTTTGGTTGCTGCGGCGCTCGTCCGCGGCCTCCGCCGCCGCCCGGGTAGCCTCCGCCTGGGAATGGACCACCTCCGCCGGGATAGCCTCCACCTCCGCCGCGGCGTCCGCCGCCCGGATACCCACTCTGTTGCTCCTGCTCACGTTCGCTCGGCACATACACGCAGTAGACCAGCATGTCAGCGCGCTGTGCAGCTTCAATGGCGTGCGTCAGGCTGGTGCGGCTGTCATGATCCACTCCGTCGGAGAAGAGCACGACGGCCTTGCGCCCCTTCACAGGCTTCAACACCTCGTCCGCGGAGAGAAACACTGCGTCGTACAGCATGCCGCCGCCAAGGAAGAAATGCGAGCGGTCATTGCCCGGGTCGTCGCGGTGCTTGCCGGAAGCATGTTGCTCTCCAATGGAAATTGCGTCGATCCCCTTCGCAAGCTTGTCGTGCGCTCCAGTCACGTCCTGCAGGAGTTCCACCTGTTTGTCGAAGTGCAGAACGAAACCTTTGTCCTTATCCTCGCGCAGATGGTTGACGAAGTCAGTGCCAGCTTTGCGCTCATCGGCCAAGGCTTTGCGTTGCCCCGGACCGGTGTCTGCCAGTACGCCAAACGTCAGCGGTTGATCGGCCTCATGAGCAAACTGTGTGATGGTCTGTGCTCGCCCATCCTGCTCCAGCACAAAATCTTTCTTGTCCAACGTGGTGACCGGTTGCCCCTTCTTGTCGCGAACAAGAACAAGCAGATTCACTTCCTTCACCTGGACGTTGATCTTCGGCGGGTCAGTGGCGGCGGCCTTGTGCAGGACAGGTCCCGTGGGCTGTGCGTCCTGCGGTGCCCCGTTCTGGGCGGTCATCGGCGCGCAGAGCGTAAGCCCGAGGGCGATGGCGAAAGCAGAGCTATCGATCTTCATGCGTAACAGGATGGCACAACACGGAAGCACGGAACAGCCAAGACAAGAAATCTGAACACCGGATAGGTCTCCATATCATGGCTGACCTGCGGGATATCAAAGTCAAAGCCCGTCCTAAGCAGGAAGGTTAAGACGGGCGTCCTGAAATTTAATTGAAGCAGGGAAATGAATGTAAGTACGCGGGCGCCTTACGTGGTGGTTTCGGACTTGCGTGCGCCCATAAAGGTTGAGTACAGAGCCGCAATCGCAACGATCACGTTGGCTGCCACTACGGGCATGGCGTGGATGAGCAGTCCGTAGCTGATCCATAGCAACGCAGCGCCCGCCTGTATAAGGCGCAACGTCGCCGGCTTCTTGAAAAAGTAAGAGAGGCCAAAGCAGGCCGTAGCAATCCAACCAATCCAGCTCAGCATTACTTTGACTCCTCAGCCACAGCAACCTGCGAGGCTGCAGCGGCCGTGGAGCGAAGAGTCACAAAGTCGGTTCTCATGCGCGCCCACTCCTGCATCAGGAATCCCTGCTGCTCAAAGAAGCGGCGGATTTGCGGTTGCGTCCAGTGTGCGACCTCTTCGAGGATGGGCACCAGCACGCTGAGCGCATTGTCGCTGAGCACGGTGCGCTTGGCGATCTGGGTGACGCAGCGTGATTCGGAAACGGCGATGGTCAAGCCGTCGCCATCATTGACGTGCAGCATGGCGTTCATATCAGAGCTGCCATCGCCCGCGTAAACCACGTGGTCGCGCCCAATCGAGAGATCGGCTTGGAGCTGCATGATGCGTGTAACCTTGCCGTATCCGGCGGTGCAGCGGACGAGCCGCTCGATTGCTCCGGTGGAAGAGTATTCAAACTCGGTGCCGTAGATGTGGTCGGTGGGGACGATGCCCTCCAGTGCCGACTGCACGATCTCTACCGGAGCGGCCGAGAGAACGTAGAAATCGAACTCGTAACCCGGAATACCGTTCTGCAAGGTCTTGTAGAGCAGCTTGATGTTGTCTTTGAGCGGAATACGCTTACCGGTCTCAATCAAATGCTTGCGGCGAACGCGAGAGTTGAACGCCGGGTCGTGCAACAGCAGGTAGGCGAGCTCCGCACCCTGCTGCACAAGATTCAACTGCGCCATGCCCGCCGCTTTTTCCTTGAACTCCTCATCTGGAATGCCCAGGAGTTCGGTAAGGACCATGCCGGAGTCATTGAAACTCAGGGTCTGGTCAAAGTCACTGGCGAACAGATACTGCTTGATCATAGGTTCACTCATATCAATTACTATGATAGGCCGAGCTGGGAATGGGATGGTGAAATCTCAGTTAAATGGCTATCAATTGATTTAATTGGCTCTATGGACCAGTCTGATGACTCAGTATACCTCTTTTTATCAGCAACTTACAGGAAGACACGCAATTCCCGGACTGGCGCGTGCCAGCGTCCGCCGCAGTGAATGGGAGCTGAATACACGGCAGCATTGAGTCGTAAATGCGATATGCATAAACAAAGAAAACTCCCACCTACAGGTGGGAGTTTGAAGCTGCCGCAGCCATTAGTAGCGCTGGGTGATGAACTCAGTGATCTTGCCATACGCCTGATGCAGCAGCTCTTCCGGAGGCAGGAAGACGATGCGCATGTGGTGAGTTCCCGGGCGCTGTCCAAAGCCTGAGCCGTGAACGCAGAGCACGTGCTGTTGCTGGACAAGCTCGGTGACGAACAGTTTGTCGTCCTCTGGAATATCCAGCTTGGGGAAGGCGTAGAACGCGCCCTTGGGTGCCGTCAGCGAAACGCGCGGTGTGCGTGCAGCCCATTCCACGGTTAGATCGCGGCGGCGGCGCAGCTTTTCTCGTACCACGGCCAGGTGATCCTGCGGGCCATTCAAGGCGGGGGCAATGGCGTGCATGAACGGATGTGGAGCTGAGAGCCGCGCGCGCAGCAACTTGTAAACCGCTTCCAGATAATCTTTGAGCGAATCGCCCGGTCCAGTGGCGACAGCCCAGCCAATACGCCAGCCGGGGACAAGGTATGCCTTGGAGAGTCCGTTGAAGGTGATGACCGGAAGGTCCGGGGCAATCGCGGCGATGGAGATGTGCTCGCAATCACGGTCGATAATGAGCTGGTCGTAGATCTCGTCGGCGAGGATGAGCAGATTATGCTTGCGTGCCAGTTCGGCAATGCCCTCCAAGGTGGCCCGCGAGTAGATGGCGCCCGTGGGATTGTTTGGGTTGATCAGCAGAATCGCCTTGGTGCGCGGATTGATGCGTGAGGCAATGTCCTCAAGATCGGGCTGCCAATTGTTCTCTTCATTGAGGAAATATGGATTCGGCACAGCTGAGATCTTACCCAGCACCGCGCCGTAAAGAGGGTAATCCGGACACGGCGTGAGCACGTTGTCGCCCGGATTGAGCAGCGCGGTAAGGCAGTGGTCAATGACCTCGCCGGAGCCGAAGCCTACCATGATGCCCTGAATATTCCGGAATCCATTGGACTCGGCGCGGGCGCGAATGGCCGCGACTGCCGAGCGCTCGCCGAGTGAGTCGCCGTAACCGTTGAATCCATCGCGCATGGCCTTGATAGCGGCTTCGATCATGTGTGGCGGAGTGGCGAAGTCGTAGGTACAGGGATCGCCAATGTTGAGGTAGAGAATCTTGTGGCCCTGGCGCGCAACCTGATCGGCAACGACGGCGAGGTCGCGAATCGCATAGCTAACGTTCGCCATGCGGGTTGCAGGCGCAATTTGAAAAGTCGTAGGAGTGGTCATTGAGTAATAAGGCTCAATGTGTATTCAATCCTATGCTGCGTTGAAGTGCAAGCTCGCGGGCATCCGGAAGGTCATCATGCTTTGGATGCTTTCCGTGGCGAGACGCGAAAAAAGGGCGCGAACTGTTCGTTCGCGCCCTGCGTGCTGCGTATTAGGAGAACGCTATTCCGGGCGGTCGATTTGCGCCTTCTGTAACTTATCGGAGTAATCGACATACACGGCTTTCCACTCGGTATAGAAGTCGAAGGCTCCTACACCGCCCTCGCGATGTCCGTTGCCTGTCTGCTTCACGCCGCCGAAGGGAAGATGCACCTCAGCGCCAATGGTCGGAGCGTTGATGTAGGTGATGCCCGCGTCGAGGTCGCGAATGGCGGCAAACGCGCGGTTCACATCCTTGGTGTAGAGCGAAGAGGAGAGGCCGTACTTCACATCATTGGCGATTTCGATGCCATCTTCCAGCGAGTCGCAGGCGATGCAGGAGACAACAGGACCAAAGATCTCTTCCTGCGCGATGCGCATCTTCGGAGTCACATCGGCGAAGACCGTGGGCTCGATGAAGAAGCCGTGCTTGAAGTCGGCGTGGTCAACACGATTGCCGCCCGTGGCAAGGCGCGCGCCCTCTTTCTTGCCGACCTCAACGTAGCCGAGAACGGTTTCCATCTGCGCTTTGCTGACCACCGGGCCAACGTCCACGGATTCGTCGAGCCCGTTGCCGAGCTTGAGCAGCTTGGCGCGACGCACAAGTTCATCCACAAACTGCTTGTACACACCCTTCTGCAGAATGATGCGGCTGGTGGCCGTGCAGCGCTGTCCTGCGGTGCCAAAGGCTCCCCAGAGCGCGCCTTCGAGGGCGAGGTCAAGGTTGGCGTCGTCGAGCACGATCATGGGATTCTTGCCGCCGAGTTCGAGCGAGCAACGCTTGAAGGTGCGGGCGCAGCTTTCGCCGATGATGCGGCCCACCTCGCTGGATCCGGTGAAGGAGATGGCGCGCACCAGCGGGTGTTCCATCAGCGGAGTGCCGACCTCTGCGCCGTGTCCGGTGACGATGTTGACCACGCCTGCGGGCACTCCAGCTTCGGTGAGGGCCGAGACAAAGTTGAAGACCGAAAGCGGCGTGTCCTCCGCAGGCTTGATGACGCAGGTGTTTCCGGCGACAAGGGCAGGGAAGAGCTTCCACGAGGGAATCGCCATGGGAAAGTTCCACGGACAGATCATGCCGACCACGCCCACGGGATTGCGCGTGCACATGGCGAACTTGTTAGGCAGTTCGCTGGGCGTGGTGAGTCCGTACATGCGGCGGCCTTCCCCGGCGAAGAAGTGACCGCAGTCTATGGCCTCCTGCGTGTCGCCGCGTGTCTCCTTGAGGACCTTTCCCATCTCGCGGGTCATGTCATGGGAGAACGCTTCCTTTTGCCGCTCAAGGATGGAGGCGGCCTTCATGATGATCTCGGCGCGACGCGGCGCGGGCATGCGGCTCCACTTTTTGAAGGCAGCCTGCGCGGCCTCGACGGCAAGATTTACCTCGGCAGCACCGGAGCGCTGGAAGATTCCAACCAAGTCGCGGGTATCGGCGGGGTTGCGATTCTCACAGGTATTGCCGGACCCGGCCGGAACCCATTTGCCATCAATGAAGTTGCTGAAAGTCTTGACGTCGGAAGCAGTGGTAGACATTGGAATCGATCTCCTGGAAGAGCAGACGGAATAAATCTGCGACCGAGTATCGTAAGCGGCAGGAGAGGGTGGTGGCAAGCGGGGGAGATCAGACGCCGTAGCGCCTCCAGAGTTGGAACCACGGGTCGGCGGCATGAGTTTCGTCATGTTTCTGATTGGCAGCCTCGCGGTCAGCCATGTTCAGAGGCCTTTTGTCAGGAAGCGCAAGTACGCGCTCCAGCCACTCTATCTCCATGATGATTTTTTCAATGTCCATGCAGCTCCGCAAATTGCAGTTTGAGCGAACAGGATATCGCTAATTCGGTCCGAGTGCACGGTGGACAATGCGCCCGGGGTAAAGTTTATTTTTCGCGAAAAGGAGCCGCAGGTTTATCTACGAACCGCGCCAGTCTGGCCCACAGGGACATGCCCGAAGTTTTTGCTCCAGCGGGCAAAATCCGGCTTATAAAGACCGGGTCCTAAGGCATCCTGAGCGGTCATGTGGGCGGTTGTATAGGACAAATGCCAGATTCGGTTCGACTTTCGTCAGGGTACGATCCATGATTTTTTTTGCCGCGCCCTTGCCAGGAGGATGGGAGTAGTAAGATAACGGAAGAGTCCCGGCTAGTGTTCTTAACGCATTGGTCCGCAACGGTCCTACCCGTATTATTCTGAGAGAAGATCTGAGACTTGGTTTTTCCTGGACAGAAAAGGGTAGACGCCGGGGAGATATCCGTACAGCTTCGCGGCGGTGTGCGGCAGCAGATGCCGCTGCAGTGCGAGTGCCGACGGTCTTGTCAAGGGCCCGATTTTTAGAACGGAAAAAGAGAGATAGCAAAAAGATGTCAAACAATGGCTTCCACACCGGCTCGCGTTTCGGGAATCTGCGCTCGTTGTTCAGCATGTTCTCAAGCGACCTTGCAATTGACCTGGGCACGGCGAACACGCTTGTCTATGCGCGAGGCAAAGGCATCGTTGTCAACGAGCCCTCGATTGTCGCAATCAACAAGAACACCAACGAAGTGGAAGCTGTGGGCAAAGAAGCCAAGGAGATGCTTGGCCGCACGCCGGGAAACATCGTTGCCATCAAGCCGATGAAGGATGGCGTGATCGCCGATTTCAAGATTACGGAAAAAATGCTGAACTACTTCATCCAGAAAGCGCACAACCGCAAGATGCTGGTGCATCCGCGTATCGTGATCGGCGTGCCGAGCGAAATTACGCAGGTGGAAAAGCGCGCGGTCATGGATTCCGCGTATCGCGCCAAGGCCAGTGAAGTTCACCTGGTGGAGCAGGCCATGGTAGCGGCTATCGGCGCGGGTTTGCCGATCACCGAGCCCAGCGGCAACATGGTGGTGGATATAGGCGGCGGCACAACGGACATCGCGGTAATCTCACTGAGCGGAATTGTGTATTCGCGCTCTGTGCGGATGGCCGGCAATCAGATGGACGAAGCCGTGATGAACTACCTGAAGCGCAAATACAATTTGCTCATCGGCGAGCGCACGGCGGAACAGATCAAGATTGAAATTGGTTCGGGCTATCCGTTGGAGAAGCCGCTGACCATGGAGATCAAAGGCCGCAACCTGATTGAGGGTGTGCCCAAGACGATCACGATTGATGATAGCGAAATCCGCGAGTCGCTCAGCGAGTGCGTGGGCACTATCATGAACGCGATCCGCGTTGCACTGGAACGCACACCTCCCGAGTTGAGCGCGGACATCAGCGACCGGGGAATCGTGCTCACGGGCGGTGGCGCGCTGCTCAAGAATCTCGACAAGCGCATCCGCGAAGAGACTGGCCTGCCGGTTTCGATTGCGGACGATCCGCTGGCCAGCGTAGTGCTGGGCACAGGAAAAATGCTCAGTGACTTCAAACTGCTGCGCAAGATCAGCATCGAGTAGATGCGGTGGCGGCCGGAGCGTTGCTCCGGCCTTGCCCTTTGCAGGCTGCGGCCCAAACCGCAGGGCAAAGCCTGGTGTGTCCATTTGCGCCATGGCACACGCTGACGTCGAAGCAAACACTCTGAGCACATGAACCTTTTCTCGCGACATAAGAACACGGTGGTCCTGACGGCGGTGCTGATGGCTCAGTTGCTGGCCCTGGCCGTGCAGGTCAAGCGCCAGACGGCGGAGGGACCGGTGCGGGTCATCCGGCTGGTGGTCGTGCATACGCTTGCGCCGTTTGAGCGTTTACTGATTTACACCGGCGAGAGCACGCGCGCAGTGTGGAGCGATTACATCGACCTTCGCAGCGTGCGCAAGGAAAATGCGCGCCTGAAGGCGGAAGCTGGAGAGATGCGATTGGAGCGTGCGCGCGAGCAGGAAGACGCGCGACAGGCACGGCGCATCCAGGCACTGCTCGGCTTCAAGGAACAGTGGATTGACACAACCGTCGCGGCACAGGTCATCGCTACCAGCGGCACGGAAACTTCTCGGCTGCTCGAACTCGATAAGGGAGAAAAAGACGGTATCAAAGTGGATATGCCAGTGATCACTCCGGATGGGGTGGCGGGCAAGATTCTTGCCGTGTATGGCGATCACCTTTCACAGGTGCTGTTGATCAACGATCCCACGAGCGGAGTGGGCGCAACGCTGGTCAACTCGCGACTGCAGGGCATCGTCAAGGGAACTCCTACAGGCGAAGTCGCGCTCAATTACATTATGGGAGATGAAAGCGTACAGCCTGGCGAAGCTCTGGTTACAAGCGGTGGAGACCGGGTTTTCCCGCGCGGTCTGCCGCTTGGTAAAGTGGCGAGCGTGAGCATGGGGCGCAACCTTTTCTTGAATGTCAAGGTGAAGCCCGCTGTGGATCTCGACCGTCTCGAAGAGGTGCTGGTGATTACTGCTCAAAAGCAGCGCGACCCAGACACTGCGGGTCTTGGCCCCATTCGCGCATCAGACATTCTATCTCAGCATCTGCCCGGTGTGCCGCAAACCGCGCCAGGTACGCAGCCGCAAAATGGGGCTCAGGCGCAGCTGCCTGCCGCGGCTTCGAATGCGCCTCAGGGCGCAGTACCAGCAGCCCCGAAGGCAGCGCCGAGCGCAACGCAGCAGAGCGCCGCACCCAAAATAACGCCAAGCACAACGCCGGGCGGAACGCATAGTGCGTCGCATAGCGCAGTACCGAACTCAGTGCCCAGAGCGGCGGGTAGCGCTACTCAAACTGCGACGCCACCCAAGCATCAGAGTGTGCCGCCGAAGCCGCTGTCGGCCAAGCCTGCTGGCTCCGAAGGGACGCGACCGCAATGAAAGATATGCGTCTTAGTTACACCTCAGGCGAGCAGGTAGAGGTCTATCGATTTTCATGGCCGGTCTCCGTTGGATTGCCGCTGCTGATGGTTGGCTTGCAGGCATTTATGCCGGTGCGGCTGCCGTTTCTGCGCATCTTCGATTTCGGTTTGTTGCTGACTATCTTCTTTGCAGTTTCGCGCCGCAGCCAAGTGAGCGGATTGCTTACCGGCGCGGCGATTGGATTACTGCAGGATTGCCTGACCCACACACCATTCGGCGTTTTCGGTATTGCCAAAACTCTGGTCGGTTACGGAGCGTCTTCGATCGGAATCAAGATTGACGTTGAGAATCCCGGCTCACGATTCCTGCTGACATTCGTCTTTTACGCAGTTCATCTGGCAGTATTCATGGCCATTGAACGCTGGCTGATGGGACAGCCGGTTCACTTCAATCTAGGGCATGAGGCAGGAGTGGCGGTTGCCAATTCGGTAATGGCTGTCTTCCTGTTTGCGATGCTCAACCGGTTCAAGATCAGGGATTAACGGCAGCAAGCTGCCAATCGATTATTCATGTACGGTCGCGAAGATAAAGTTCCACTAATTCGGTTAGCGATGGCGCAGTACATCATACTGGCTGTCTTCATCTTTCTTATCTACGGACTGTGGCGGTTGCAGGTGTTGGACACGGATAAATACACCAGCTTGGCCGAGCAGAACCGGGTGAAAGAGGTGCCAATCCTTGCGCCGCGCGGCAAACTGCTGGACCGCGAGGGGCGTCCCATTGTGGACAACTATCCCTCGTTCTCAGCGCTGCTGTTGCGCTCGCAGGGCAAGATCAGCGATGCCAACCTTGAGGCCATTGCCAGCGGCCTCCACATGGACCCGGAAGACCTGAAAACGCGTGTCAAGCGCCTCAGCACCATGCCCGGCTACCAGCCCATCTTCATCAAGTACGACATTACGCCCGACGAATTGGCCTTCATCGAATCGCATCGCAACGAATTTCCCGAGCTCGACACCATCACCGTGCATCGCCGCCTGTATCCGAAGAACGGATTCATGGCACACGTCATTGGATACGTTGGCGAAGTAAGCGAAGACATGCTGAACAATCCACGCTTTGAGCTCTACAACTCCGGAGATGTGGTGGGGCAGAGCGGCGTGGAAGCCGAGTACAACGATATGCTGATGGGCAAGAACGGCTCGCGTCGGGTGCTCGTTAACAGCAAGGGCAAAGAGGTTGGTGAACTCAGTGACACTCCGGCTGTCCCAGGAAAGCCGTTGCAGTTGACCATCGATCTCGATCTGCAGATTGCGGCCGAAGAAGCGCTCGGTGATAAGTCTGGGGCCATTGTTGCCATGGACCCGAAGACCGGCGAGATTTTGGCCATGGTCAGCCGTCCTGCATTTGACCCCAATGCTTTTGCAGTGCGAATCTCCAACAAAGAGTGGCAGGGGTTGATGACCGATCCCGGTAAGCCGCTGCTGAACAAAGGTATTCAGGCGCAACTTGCTCCGGGCTCGACGTTCAAGATCATCATGAGTGTGGCCGGCTGGCAGGAAGGTATCGCGCAGACCCTCCATGTGAACTGCGGCGGAGGGGCGTCATTCTATGGCCGGTTCTTCAAGTGCTGGTTGAAGGGCGGGCATGGTTCGGTGGATTTGACGAAGGGCATTTATCAATCTTGCGATGTTTTCTTCTATACGCTGGCAGAGCGGCTGGGTATCGAGCGGATTGCAAAGTATGCCACTGCACTCGGATTGGGACAGAAAACCGGGATTGATTTACCGCAAGAAGTTAGCGGAGTTATGCCGAGCGAAGAGTGGAAGCTGAAAAATTACCGGCAGAAGTGGTTTGCCGGAGAGACCATCTCGGTCGGCATCGGTCAGGGAGCCGTCGCGATCACTCCGGTGCAATTGCTGCGGGCTATTAGCGCAATTTCCATGGACGGGCATATGGTTCGCCCGCACGTTGTGTTTCCGGACAAGGTGCCGCAGAGCTATCGCGATGCGCTGAAATACGACGAGACGAAAGAAATCCCAATCGATCCCGTCGGCTGGGAGACGATTACCGACGCGATGGGGAGGGTGCTACTGCCGGAAGGAACAGCACCGATGGCTCATAAAGTCGGGATTGATATTGCCGGCAAGACCGGATCGGCCCAGACGATTTCCAACGCGTTGAAGGCCAAGATGACCAATAAGGCCGCATTCAAGGACAACGGCTGGTTTGTGGGCTTCACCCCGCGCCGCAACCCGGACATTGTGGTCTGCGTTCTGTTTGAGGGCGGCGAGCACGGAGCGTTGGCGGCAAGACTGGCGACGCTAGTGATCAAGGCCTACGTCGACAAGAAGACGAACGGCAAAATCGAGCACATCACGCCACCTACCGACAATGCGGCTCCTGCGCCGGGTGGACCGGAAGAAGCACCGCCTCCTACGCCCGCCCCTGCAAAGCCTACGGTGGTCACCGGGCTGTGGAACGATGGTGGCGACGCAGGGCATCTTCAGGGCGCACATTTCATCACCGACGGGCAACAACGTGAATTTCACCGCGCCATTGCTGCTCCCGGCATGGAAGCCTTTGCACAGACGATTGCGCCGAGTTCCACGCCACATCCTCGCAAGAAGAAGGACACGACGTGGCGCGATCTTCCCGGCGTGGTGGCAGCCTTGCCTGAACCCGTTTGGCGCGCCGGAGGTGCAAGGTGAGTCGCTACGTACGCTTTCGCGATTTTGACTGGGTGCTGCTCATCTTCGTGCTCATCATCTGCCTGCTCGGTGTGTCGGAGATTTATTCGGCGACCTTGCACACCAAGTTTGAGGGGATGCACGTCAAGCAGGTTTACTGGATCATGGCGGGCGTGGGCTTGATGTTCCTCGTCAGCCTGATCAACTAC
>Ga0182012_10002849_pt1 | contig 18588 bp, 12 predicted proteins | sample 612S2SmetaG_FD_120486 | JGI IMG/M metagenome (GOLD analysis project Ga0182012, IMG submission 120486) | Permafrost microbial communities from Stordalen Mire, Sweden - 612S2S metaG | ecosystem: Environmental > Terrestrial > Soil > Wetlands > Permafrost | place: Sweden: Stordalen | collected...
ACGTCTGCGATCACTTCGTCGATACCGACGCGGGCGGCAACGGCGGCCGCCGATGCCGGGTTGTCACCGGTCAACAGCACGGTTCGAAAGCCGCGATCGTGCAGCGCGGCAACGGCATCGGACGCCGAGTCCTTCACCGCGTCGGCCACCGCGATGACCCCGCACCATTCACCGTCGACCTCGACGAACACGGCTGTCTCACCACGCGACTCGGCGTTGCGCCGGGCCGTGACCAACGTCGCAGCACTGGACGAGGAAGCAACCCACGACGGTTTGCCGACCCGCACCGCGCGTCCGGCCACTGTGCCGCTGACTCCGCGGCCGGGTACTGCACGGAAGTCGGCCAGTTGTCCGCGCTGAGGTGTTGATGCGGCGATTGCGAGTGCGACAGCGTGCTCGGACGCCGCTTCCACCGTCGCAGCCAATGTGAGCACCTCGTCGGCCTGCCAGCCCGGCGCGGCTACCACCGCGCTGACGGTCAACTGGCCCGTCGTCAGGGTGCCAGTCTTGTCGAAAACGACAGTGTCGACAGCCCGGGTTGCCTCCAACGAGCGATGGCCCTTGAGAAATATGCCGAGTTGGGCGCCACGACCGGACGCCACCAGCATGGCGGTCGGCGTCGCCAGTCCGAGTGCGCACGGGCAGGCGATGACGAGTACGGCAAGTGCGGCCGAGAAAGCCCGATCGGGTGTACCTCCGGCGACCAGCCAAGCGACGGCGGTCAGCGCTGCGACGGCGAAAACACAAGGAACGAACACCGAGGCGATGCGGTCAGCGAGTCGTTGTGCGTCGGCTTTCTGCGCTTGCGCCTCCTCGACCAGGCGGACCATACCGGCGAACTGGGTGTCGGGCCCCACCGCCGCGGCCTCCACGATCAGCCTGCCGTCGAGCACCGTCGTGCCACCGATGACCGTTGAGCCGGGACCCACGCGGACAGGCTTGGCTTCGCCGGTCATCGCGCTCATGTCCACCGCGGCCGACCCGTCGAACACCAGGCCGTCGGCGGCGATCGTCTGTCCAGGGCGCACCACGAACCGGTGCTGCTCCTTGAGTTCGTCGGCCGGGATGACCATCTCCGACCCGTCGGGCTGCAGGACAGCGACATCCTTTGCGCTCAGCGCTGCCAGGGCCCGCAACGCACTGCCTGCCTTGGACTTGGCGCGGGCCTCGAAATATCGCCCCGCCAGTACGAACACCGTGACACCTGCCGCGACCTCGAAGTAGATCGCGTCGCTTCCCAGCAGTGCCTGCCATATGCCCTTGCGCTGGATGGACTGGTGATGGCCAAAGACGGTGTAGAGCGACCAGATCGTGGCGGCGGTGATACCGACCGCGATCAGCGTCTCCATGGAAGCGCCGCGGTGGCGTGCGTTGCGCAACGCGACTCGGTGGAACGGCCACGCCGCCCAGGACACCACCGGCAGAGCCAGCGCAGTCAGCAGCCACCCCCAGCCGGTGAAGCGGGTACTGGGCACGACGGCGAACATCACCGACAAGTCGGCCAGGGGCACGAAGAGCACGGCGGCGACCGCCAACCGAATCAGCAAATATCGCGCGCGATCGGCGTCGGGATCACCATCGCCGAGACCGCCGGTCCTTCGGAGCTCAGCCTCGTAGCCCGCGTTATGAACCACCTCGCACAGCTCAGCGGCCTGCGTGTCCTGGCCCGCGTCGATAGTTGCCACTCGGGTGGCGAAATTCACGGACGCCCGAACGCCTGGCACCTTGTTGAGCGTCGATTCGACCCGATTGGCGCACGCAGCACAGGACATCCCGGTGACCTCGAGTTGTATCCGCTGGACACGCACAGGATGCTCATCGGTTGCCGCAGTCGTCAGCGACATCGTGGTTCTTCACCTCCTGCGAAACCGTGCCATACAGATAAGTCGTCACAGCCTGGCCAGAAGTTCCCGGCACTTATGCCTTACGCTCACTATCCGTGGCGACAGGCGGCGACGATGACCAAATTACCCGTCTCGCCAAATCCGCCGGTCGCGGCGACCGCGCCGCGCTTTCGGAATTCATTCAGGCCGCACAGCGCGATGTGTGGCGGACGGTCGCTTATCTGGCCGACCCGGCTAGCGCCGACGACCTGACCCAAGAGACGTTTCTGCGGGCGATTGGGTCCCTCCCGCGTTTCACGGGCCGTTCGACCGCTCGGACTTGGCTGTTGTCGATCGCCCGTCGCGTCGTCGTCGACCAGATCCGCTATAACAGCAGCAGGCCGCGCACCGCGCATGTGGCCGACCTCGACGACGCACTCGGGCAGGGCCGCCGTGGCAGCCGAATCGAGGACATAGTGGAAATCCGTATCCTGCTTGACGCACTGGACCCGAAACGCAGCGAAGCATTGGTCCTCACCCAGGTTCTGGGTCTTTCGTACGCCGAAGCAGCCGAGGTCTGTGGATGTCCCATCGGCACCATCCGCTCCCCGGGTAGCTGACGAGCCGTTAGCCGCGAGGCACCAACGTCGCAGGGATCTGCTGCACCCAGTCGACAGCTCCTCTCTTCCGCGGCGGCCTAAAAAGCGTCATCCTGAATGTGCGTGTACACGCTCATCGTGGGTGTTGCAGGCTCGCGCGATACGCTTTGTAATCCCGATGGGTCGATGAAGACGCCGGTAGGAGGACAGAAATGTCGAGCGTAATTGCAGTGCCGGAGCTGATCGCTACGGCGGCAGCGGATCTGTCCAACGTCGGCTCGACGCTTAGCGCGGCCAGCTCAGCCGCGGCGGCCCCGATAACCGGGGTACTGGCCGCTGGCGAGGATGAGGTGTCGGCGGCCATTGCGGCGCTGTTCTCCGCCCACGGTCAGGGCTTTCAGGCGCTGAGCGCGCAGGCGACGACGTTTCATGACCAGTTTGTGCAGCTTTTGAACTCGGGTGCGGCCTCGTATGCGGCCGCCGAGGCCGCCAACTTCGCTGCGGTGGCGAACCCGTGGCAAACCCTGCAGCAGGATGTACTCAACGTGATCAACGCGCCCACCGAGTTGCTGTTGGGGCGCCCGCTGATCGGCAACGGCACCAACGGGGCCCCGGGGACCGGGGCAAACGGCGGTGCCGGCGGGATCTTGTGGGGCAACGGCGGCAACGGTGGATCCGCCGGCAGCCCCACCCAGACGGGCGGTCACGGCGGGGCGGCCGGGCTGCTCGGCAACGGCGGGGCCGGCGGCGCCGGCTGGAGCGGTACCGGTACCCCCACGAACGGCGGAGCCGGCGGTCACGGCGGGTGGCTGTTCGGCGCCGGCGGCACCGGCGGGGTCGGCGGGAGCACCGTCTCGACTCAAAATGGGGGTATCGGCGGGGCCGGCGGGGCGGCCGGGCTGTTCGGTGCCGGCGGGGTCGGCGGTGGCGGCGGGGGCGGTAATCAAAACGAGGGCGGTGCCGGCGGTCAGGGCGGCGCCGGCGGCCTGCTGTTCGGCTCGGGCGGGGCCGGCGGTGCCGGCGGGATCTCAAACCTTGGCGACGCCGGGGCGGGCGGCGCCGGTGGGGCGGCCAGGCTGTTCGGCGCGGGGGGGGCCGGTGGGGTCGGCGGTGGCACCGTCGCCCCCGCAGGCGTTAGCGGCGGGATCGGCGGGCTCGGCGGTGCCGGCGGGGCCGGCGGCCTGCTGGGCGGTGCCGGCGGGGCCGGCGGCGCTGGCGGGCTCTCGTTTGACAACTTTGGCGGTGGCGGCGGTAACGGCGGCGCCGGCGGCCTGCTGTTCGGCTCGGGCGGCGCCGGCGGAGCCGGCGGGGCCCTAGAGCGCACCTTGAATACCCCCGCCCCAAACACGGGCGGCGGGGTCGGTGGTAACGGCGGCAGCGCCGGCCTGCTATCCGGCTCGGGCGGGGTCGGTGGTGCCGGCGGAGTCGCCTTGGAAGGCGGTCCTGGCGGTAACGGCGGGGCGGGCGGCGCCGGCGCCACGATCTTCGGCTCGGGCGGGGCCGGCGGTGCCGGCGGGGTCGCCTTCAAAACTGCCCTAGCCGGGGGTAACGGCGGTGCCGGCGGTCTGTCCGGGTTGTTCGGCAGCGGCGGTTCCGGTGGCATCGGCGCCCAGAGCGATGGTGGTGCAGGTGGTAACGGTGGTAACGGCGGCAACGCCCAGCTGTTCGGCAACGTCGGTGCCGGCGGCAACCCCGGGATTGGCACTACCGCCGGGGCCCCCGGCATCGGCGGCACCGGGGGATCGCAAAACCTGCTCAACGTGATCAATGCGCCCACAGAAGCGTTGTTCGACCGCCCGCTGATCGGCAACGGCGCCAACGCCGCCGCGGGGTCTGGGTTAAACGGCGGTGCCGGCGGGTTCTTGTGGGGCGACGGCGGCAACGGTGGATCTGCCGGCAACTCCACCGAGGCAGGCGGTAACGGCGGAGCCGCCGGGCTATTCGGCATTGGCGGGTCCGGCGGCGCCGGCTGGAGCGGCACCGGAACCCCCACCAACGGCGGTGCCGGCGGTGCCGGCGGCCTGCTGTTCGGCGCCGGCGGCACCGGCGGGGTCGGCGGGAGCACCATCTCGGGTAACGCCGCGGGTGTCGGCGGGGCCGGCGGAGCGGCCGGGCTGTTCGGCGTCGGCGGGGTCGGCGGAGGCGGCGGGGGCGCCTACACCACCACGGGCGGTACCGGTGGTCAAGGCGGTGCCGGCGGCCTGCTGTTCGGCGCGGGCGGGGCCGGCGGTGCCGGCGGGGTCTCAGACAGCACTAGCAACGCCGGGACCGGCGGGGTCGGCGGGTCGGCCGGGCTGTTCGGGGCCGGCGGGGTCGGCGGGGCCGGCGGGGGCACGGTTAACGGCAGCGTCGGAGGTCTCGGCGGGGACGGCGGGGCCGGCGGCATGATCGGCGGGGACGGCGGGGCCGGCGGCGTCGGCGGCCTCAGCGGGCTCGCGGCAAACCCCGCCGGCGGTGGCGGTAACGGCGGCAATGCTGGCCTGCTGTTCGGCGCGGGCGGCGCCGGTGGCGCCGGTGGCGCCGGACAACTCGGAGGCCACGGCGGGGTAGGCGGGGGCGGCGGTAACGCCGGCGTGCTGTTGGGCGCCGGCGGGGCCGGCGGGGTAGGCGGGGCCAGCTACCAGGGTCATGGCGGTAGCGGCGGCGACGGCGGCGCCGGCGCCATGCTATTCGGTTCGGGCGGGGTCGGGGGGGCCGGCGGGGTCGCCTTCGGTACTGCCGCAGCCGGCGGTGATGGCGGTACGGGCGGGGCGGCCGGCATATTCGGCAACGGTGCTGCCGGCGGTACCGGCGCCCAGAGCGATGGTGGTGAAGGTGGCAACGGCGGTAACGGCGGCAACGCCCAGCTGGTCGGCAACGGCGGAGAAGGCGCCAACATCGGGATTGGCGTTTCCGGCACGCCCACCGCGGGCACCGGCGGCGCCGGGGGGACGCTGTTAGGCATACCCGGGACGAATGGGTTGACATAGCCGGCGACGGTGGGGTCGCGCCGATGCGTTCACGGGTCTGGAGGACCTGAAATCCAGAACCGCGCGCCGGTAAGCACGGCCGCGTGCACCGCTCGTGCGATGCGGGCGCCGAACGCCGAGCGCGGCCCGCCGTATGTCTCCGCAGTCCCGTCCGTCGGGCAGTGCACGACGATCGCGTCCGAGGCGGTTCCGGTGGCCCGTACCCCGGTCTCGTACAACGCCTGCACTTTCGCCTCCGTTGCGGTGGCCACGGCGTTGACGAGGGCCGCCTGAGACAGCCGCACCGGCACGGCAACCACGATGTTGATCGTCCCCACCCGATACTCGTCACCGTCGGTGGGCGGTCGGTACTCGACGGTCTGGTAGTCGGCGAACGCGGTTGTTCGGATGCCGGCCGGCAATTCGCGGCGGAAGTGCCGGTCGGGCGCGGCCGCCCAGGCTGGGCTGGAGAGTCCGACGGTTGCGGTGGCATGCACGCCGCTGTCGGTGGCCAGGTGGTGCCGGGTCACGTCGACTGCGGTGAGCAGCCCGCAGCCGGTGCCGACGAGGTTGAGCGCGCTACCAATCTCGGTCAGGTGGTGGTCCGGGTCGGTTCGGTCGTAATCGAGGGGGACCGTTGCGTTGACCACCCAGTCCCGGGCGCCGATGCCGCCGCCGAGCGGGCCCGACGAGATGCACAGTCGAGGCTCGGCGAATTGCCAGAGCAGCACCGGCATCGGCCGAGTTTGTTCCACCCGCGCGGTCAACCTGGGATGCACGGTCTCATCCTCGCGCGCTGGTGCGGGTTTGCAAGCCACCGTCAGCATCTACGGCGCCAGGGAGCCATAATCCGTTGGTAACGGGTTCGAGCCCCGCCCGCCCCACTACAACGCTATGGACTCAAGCACGGGAGGAAACGGCGGAAGCGGCAAGGGAATCGGCAGCTGCCAGAGCAGGGCCGGGTTCGCCTCGGGGGGCGGCCAGTTGTTGTCGTTGACATAGGCCCACACCTCCCACGGGTTGTCGTAGTAGGCAGCCGTCTCGACCAGGCTGAACCAGTTCTCGTCCGGGTGGAGCAGCCAGTAGCCTGTCCCGACGACGGCACCGCCCACCACCCATCCGACGTAGGTCGTCTGGTAGAGCGGGCCGAAGATCCTGCTCTGCCAGACATGCACCTGTTCGTGATTGACCAGAACGTCGATGGCGCGCGGGCCCGTGCCGAGATTGGTGGTGACGTTGCCCATCGTGGTGACGAAGCCCGGCAGGCCGATGCCGCCGTGGTAGACCTGCCAGCCGACGCTCTGGCTGAGGGCGGGATCGTAGACCGCGGTCGGTTCGAATTGATTGATGATTTGCACGCCGTAGCCCAGGATCGTGCCGGGGAGGCCCCAGGTGTAATCCAGGAGAAAGGCGGCCCAGCCACGCCAGGTGCGAAAGTCGTAAATGCTCAGCTCACGAGCGACCAGCTGATTCAGGTCGTCGATGGCCGTACCAGCCACGCCCGTGCCACCAGGCGCATTGGCCGCACCTAGGACATCGTTCTGCACTTGCCGCAAGATCGAGGCGCTTGCCGCCTCCGCCGTCGCATAAGAGCCGGCCGCCGAGCTCAGCGCCTGCATAAACTGCTGGCCAACCGCGCCGGCCCGCGCGCCGAGCGCCTGGTACTCCTTCCCGTACCCGGCGAACAGCGCGGCTACCGCCGCCGACACTTCGTCGGCCGCGGCCGCGGCGAGCCCGGTGGTCGGAACAGCAGCCGCCCGGTACGCCGCATTCAGCGCCGAGTCGATGCTGTCCAAATCGGCTGCTGCCGAGTTCAACAACTCAGGAGTCACGACCAGAAGTGACACGCCGCTGCCTCCCTATCAATCAACCGATCGATCTGCCGTGAAGTGTATTTGTGGCTCGACTCGCCACGCGCCTTTTCGGCGTGCGGATCATTTCTTGGGTCATTTCAAGCCCATCTAATCTTCCTCGCCATTGACTGCAATGAGGATCTCGGGAGTGCCAGATGCTCCGTCTGACGGGGAAATAGGGGGCACCGCGACGCCGCAGGACACCTCCCTTGGACATGGTCCTAACCCATGAAAGGCTCGCTGATCGATTCGCGTTGGGATGAGCCTCAATCTCTATTTTGGCTGAGCCGGATTCCCGCCCCTGCGAATTGGTTTCGTCGTTGGCGCCGGGCTGTCGGCGAGAATACTGGTCAACGGACCTCGCCGCGGCAAGCAAACGTAATTCATAAGTCCTATACAGCGGTTCCTGAACACGAGGCGAAACGATGTCCACCAGGCGGCTTCGGAGACGATGAGCGGGTTGGAGGACAGCGATGTCGTATGTGGTGGCGGTACCGGAGATGCTGGCTTCGGCGGCAACGGATTTGGAGCGCATCGGCTCGTCGCTGAGTGCGGCCAATGGCGCAGCCGCGGCCCCGACGACTGCGGTGGTGGCTGCTGCTGGTGATGAGGTGTCGGCGGCGATCGCGTCGTTGTTTTCCCGCCACGCCCAGGAATTTCAAGCGCTGAGTGCGCAGGCGGCGGTGTTTCATTCTCAGTTCGCGCAGGCTTTGACGGGGGCGGGGGGCGGGTATGCCGCCGCGGAGGCGGCCAACGCTAATCCACTGCAGGCCGTGTTGGGGGTGATCAACGCGCCCGCCGAAGCGCTACTGGGCCGTCCGCTGATTGGCAACGGCACCAACGGGGCAGCGGGCACCGGCCAGAACGGCGGCCCTGGCGGGATCTTGATGGGCAACGGCGGCGACGGGGGGTCCGGCACGCCCGGAACGGCCTCAACAGCCCCCGGGGCCGGCGGCGCGGGCGGGGCCGCCGGGCTGATCGGCACCGGCGGGGCGGGCGGGGCCGGTGGGGCCAACTTCGGCTTCGGGTCCGCTGCCGCCGGCGGTCCTGGCGGCACCGGCGGGCAGTGGTTCGGCAGCGGCGGGGTCGGTGGGCAAGGCGGGGCCGGCTACGGCAGTGTCCCGGGCGGCACGGGCGGTATCGGGGGCAATGCGATTGGGATGTTCGGTACCGGAGGCGCCGGCGGCACCGGCGGGGCCGGCGCGGGCGGCGCTGGCGGCTCGGCTGCCGGGGTCGCCGGCGGCCAGGGCGGGATGGGCGGCACTGGTGGCGATGGCGGGGCCGCCGGGTTGCTCGGCATCGGCGGGCATGGCGGAGTCGGCGGGGTCGGCGGTCACGGCGGCACCGGTGCAGACGGTTACGACGGTGACACCTACGGCGTCGGGTTTTCCGGCGGTGATGGCGGCTACGGCGGCGACGGTGGCACCGGCGGCAACGGCGGCAACGGCGGGGCCGCCGGCCTCTTCGGCCTCACCGGCGGCGGCGGCGATGGCGGCACCGGGGGCATCGCCGGGACGCCCGGCAACGGCGGCAACGGCGCGGCCGGCGGCCCGGGCGGCCTCTACGGCTACGACGGCGGTGCGGGCGGCAGCGGCGGTATCGCGGGAGTCGGCGGCACCGGCGGCGCCGGCGGCGACGGCTTAACCATCGGCAGCTACGGCAAGACCGGCACGGCACCCATCAACGGCGGTCACGGCGGCAACGGCGGCGCCGGCTACAGCCCCGCCAACGCGGGCGAAAGCGGCGGCAACGGCGGGACCGGCGGCGATGGCGGCGTCCAAACCAGCGTCGGCGGCGGCGTGGGCGGCACGGGCGGCACCGGCGGTGCCGGCGGCAACGGCAACGGCACCGGAAGCGGGGGCAACGGCGGCACGGGTGGCAACGGCGGTGAGGGCCTCAGCGGCGCCCCCGGGGTCGGGGGCTCTGGAGGTGCCGGCGGCCTCGCTGGCAACGACGGCGGCACCGCCGGCAACGGCGGCAGCGGCGGCCAAGGCGGCCTCAGCGACAGTGGCTTGGGCTTCAACGGCGGTCAAGGCGGTCAAGGCGGCCAAGGCGCGGCCGCCAACGGCGGCGCTGCCGGCACCGGCGGCGACGGCGGCCAGGGCGGCACCGACTTGGACTTGGGATCGGGCCATCACAGCGGCAACGGCGGCCAAGGCGGCCAGGGCGGCACGGGCGATGCCACCGACGCCGGCGGCACCGGCGGCGACGGCGGCCTAGGCGGCACCGCCAGCATCTACGGCGCCCCCGCCGGCACCGGTGGCATCGGCGGCACCGGTGGCAGCGCCGGCATCGACGGCACCGGCGGCAACGGCGGCAACGGCGGCCTAGGCGGTTTCGGCAACCACAGCGCCGGCGGCACCGGCGGCCAAGGCGGCCAAGGCGCCAGCGGCGGGCCAGGCGGTACCGGCGGCGACGGCGGTACCGGCGGCCAAGGTGGCACGGGCGATCCGAGCGGCACCCCGGGCGGCGCGGGTAGCCCCGGCACCGCACACGTCGGATCGACCGGCGGCGACGGCGGCGCCGGTGGCTCTGGGGGGCCCGGCTAACTCACCACCGACCTTCACCGGGTCGTAGCCGGCTGTTCGAATCAACCGCTCGACATCATCGGAAACGATGAAGTGGGCCAGCACAATTTCGGCTGGGTCCGATTCGAGCGCGGCCATCTGGTATCTCCACTGATTGGGACTCATACCCCGCTTGCGGCGAAGTGTGCGGCCGACGCTATCAACATCGCTTCTCCTGCACGGTCAGAGGCAGGTGCACACTTGTGGCATGGAGATACCTGAGCTCACCGCCGTCGCGCTGACCGTAGCGGTCCTGTCCCCGCCCTGCTCCCTGAGGCGGGCCCAGGCGTCGACGTCATTGCGGCCGGCGTGATCGCGCACGGCGGCGGGCCTGGACCCGACCCGCACCGCCCGCTGAATGGCCTCTCGGACGTACGCGCGTTCTTTCACACCAACGCCACGCCGCTGTACTTCATCTCCCCGACCCCGTTCAACCTGCTGGGCATCGACCGCTGGGTGCGGAACTTCTACTACCTGAACTACTTTGACTCTTACGAGGGCGCACACCCGCGGGTGTTCGTGCCCAGGCGGCGCGACCGCATTGATTTCGACTGCATGGGAGATGTCTGCAACCACCTGCTGTGCGATCCCGAGACACGGGAGTTCATCGCGGGACGGGGGCCCGGCGGCAAGGCCTGCTTTGTGATGATTGACGAGCAGACCCAGGCCCTCGCGCGCCAGGCGGGGCTCGAGGTTATGGCCCCCCCGGCGGAGTTGCGCCATCGCCTGGACTCCAAGGTCGTGATGACGCGCCTAGCCGACGATGCGGGCGTGCCGAGCGTGCCGCACGTGACCGGGCGCGTTGGCTCCTACGACGAGCTGTCGGCGCTCGCGCACAGCGCAGGACTGGGAGACGACCTGGTCGTCGAGGCCGCGTATGGCAACGCCGGCAGTGGGACGTTCTTTGTGCGCGGTCAGAGCGACTGGGAGCATTGCGCCGGCGACGTGGTGGGCCAGGCGGAAGTCAAAGTCATGAAGCGCATCCGCAATGTCGAGGTGTGCATCGAGGGTGTCGCGACCCGCCACGGCACCGTGATCGGCCCCGCGATGACGAGCCTCGTCGGTTACCCGGAACTGACGACGAGCAAGGGAGCCTGGTGCGGCAATGACATCTGGCGCGAGGTGCTGCCGCCCGCACAGACCCACGCCGCGCGAGAGATGGTACGAAAGCTGGGCGACGTCCTGAGCCGCGAGGGGTACCGCGGGTACTTCGAGGTGGACATTTTGCACGACCTGGACTCCGACGAGCTCTACCTCGGGGAGGTGAACCCGCGCCTGAGCGGCGCCAGCCCGATGACGAACTTGACCACCGAGGCCTACGCCGACATGCCGCTGTTCCTGTTCCATCTGCTTGAGTACATGGACGTCGAGTATGAGCTCGACATCGAGGAGATCAACTCGCGCTGGGAGCGGGGCTATGGCGAGGATGAGGTCTGGGGTCAGCTGATAATCAACGAGACCTCGCCGGATGTCGAGCTCTTCACCGCGACGCCGCGCACCGGTGTGTGGCGCCTCGACGACGACGGGCGGGTTTCGTTTGCGCGCCAGGGCAACGACTCGGCCTCAGTAGATGACGACTGCGAGGCCTTCTACATGCGTGTCGCGGCGCCCGGCGACTTGCGCTGCGAGGGCGCCCAACTGGGCGTGCTCATCACGCGCGGGCACCTGCAGACCGACGATTACCAGCTCACCGAGCGCTGCCTGCGCTGGGTCAAGGGATTCAGGGCGAAGTTCGCCTCAACACCCCTGGCGCCGGCCACGCCGATCGTCTCGCGGCTCGTCGCGCGAGCGTGAGCTTGCGTCCGCCGCTGCTTCCGGCCGGCATCTCACTGGACAACTGGCTGTCGGCGCCCTATTCGCAGTGGTCGTTCCAGCACGTCGAAGACTTTGTACCGACCGCGGTGATCTCGCGCGGAACCGGGCCGGCCGCGGCTTTGCCCGCAGCCAGTGTTCCGGTGGCCGAGATCCCGATGACCAAGACTGACGGGGCGGCCACCACCGTTGGCGCGGTGATGGCGACCACCGCTACCGACGGGTGGGCCGTCGCCTACCGCGGGTCGATGCTGGCCGAGGAGTACCTCGACGGCCTGAGGCCCCAGACCCGGCACCTGTTGTTCTCGGTGAGCAAGTCGTTGGTGGCGGCCGTCGTCGGCGCGCTGCACGGGGCCGGTGCGATCGGGCTCGACGCGCCGGTGACGGCATACGTCCCCGCCTTGGCGAACTGCGGTTACGCGGGTGCGACGGTGCGCCACCTGCTGGACATGAGGTCGGGCATCGCCTTCTCAGACAATTACCTCCACCCGACCGCGGAGATACACCTCCTGGACCAGTCGATCGGCTGGGCGCTCAAGAGCGGTCCGGACGTCCCCTCGACGCTGCGTGAATTCCTGCTGACCTTGCGGCAGAAGTCGGCTCACGGCGGCCCGTTCGAATATCGCTCGTGCGAAACCGATGTACTCGGCTGGATCTGCGAGGTCGCCGGCGGCCAACGGATGCCCGAACTGATGTCGGAACTGCTGTGGAGCCGCATCGGCGCCCAATGCGATGCCACCATCGGGGTAGACACGGCCGGCACCGGACTATTCGACGGTGGCATCAACGCCTGCCTTACCGACATGATCCGGTTCGGGTCGCTGTTCTTGCGCGACGGCGTCTCGTTGACCGGCCAGCAAGTAGTGCCGCAGGTGTGGATTGCCGACACTCTCGACGGCGGGCCCGACTCGCGTCAGGCGTTCGCCGCCAGCCCCGATGACACCCGAATGCCTGGCGGGATGTACCGCAACCAAGTGTGGTTCCCCTACCCGGGCAGCAACGTCGTGTTGTGTCAGGGCATGTGTGGTCAGATGATCTACGTCAACCGCGCCGCGGAGATGGTTGCCGCAAAGTTATCCACCCAGCCGGACTCTCAGGACCCGGAGACGCTGTTGGACACGTTGCGCGCATTCGATGCTGTGGCACAGGAACTGACTGGAATCACCAGTTAACCCGAGGTTCCGCTGACCGCCACGCGATAAGTGGCTGCAGCGTGACGGCCGTGAAGTCCGCTGGAGCAGCAGCCCATGCCGTGGGCCCGGTCGGGCCACCGCGCCCCGCAGCGGCGCCCAGTGCCGTCGGTCCCACGCTGCCGGCGAGGTCGGGTGAGTCATTGTCGATTCTTGGCATGGCCGGTCCCTTCCCCGCCGTTGCGGCTACTGCGTCAGTTTCCCCAGCAGGGTGCGCAGGGTTTGCAGTTCTGCGTCGGTGAGTGCCGCCGGGGCGGCCGGCGTGTGGTCCTTGGCCTCGTGGTCGGGCGCGTCCGCGGCGAGCGCCTCGTGCAGGGAGCGTTTGGCCTCTTTGATCGCGGCCAGGATCGACGCCTTGGCCTTTTTGAGCGTCTGCTTCTGCTCGTCGGTGCCGGTCCAGGTGATCGTGCGGGCCAGATCGGCGGTCGCCTTGAGTTCGCGGCGGATCTTGACGACGTCGGAGAATTTCTCGGCCTGCTTCAGCAGGGCGCGGGCGGTGTCGGCGTTGATTCCGCGCCAGGCCAACAGGTTTCTGCCCAGCTCGGTCAGGGTGGCCACTCCGTCGTCGAGGCTGACCACACCTTTGCCGGCCAGCACCGAGAGCAGCAGCTCGGCCCGATCCTTGGGCGGTTTGATCGCACCATTGCTGGCCTTGGAGAGCCGCTTGACCACCTCGGCGGCATCGGCCGGGCCGTCGAGTAGCAGCGCCGAGACGACGGCGGCCTTCTTGAAGGGCCCACCGAACCCCGGACCACCGGGACCGCCGAAGCCCCCCGGACCACCCGGACCACCCCAGCCCCCGCCGAACCCAGGACCGCCGGCCCCCGGACCGCCCCAGCCCCCGCCACCGAAGCCACCGGGACCGCCCCAGCCCCCGCCGAAGCCACCGGGACCACCGAAGCCGCCGGGACCACCGAACTTTCCTGCACCAAACATGTGAGATTCCCTTCATCGTCAAGTGGTCGCCGTCCGGCGTCACCGTGTCCTACCAACAACCTCCTTGATAACAAGAAGCTTGATAACTGTCAACCTGGTTGATGATTGAGAGCGGCTCTCGGGCCCGGGAGGCGCCGCTTTGATGCCGCTGAATAGAGCTGCTGCGCAACATTTTTGATTTCACACCGGGGATTCAGTCGCCGTTATACTCCGGTCGTGCGAGGATGCCAGTATGGGTGAGGTCAAAGAAGCGGGCGAGGAGCTGCCGCTGGGGTACCTGCTGCACCGGCTGGTGAGCGTGCTGCGCCCGCACGTCACCGCTGAGCTGCGGGGCCTGGGGATCGGGCTCCCCGAGGTCGTGTGCATGCGGCTGCTAGCGATGAACCCGGGGCAGTCCAGCGCCGAACTAGCCCGCAACACCAAGGTCTCCGCCCAGGCGATGAACCAGGTGCTCAACCGCCTCGAAGACGTCGGCGCGGTGACCCGGCCCCATGGATCGGCGGGCCGCACGCTGCCGGCCCGGCTCACACCGGAGGGACGCAAACTTCTCAAACGCGCCCAAGCCGCCACCCTGCTCGCCGATGACCAGCTGCTGAACTCGGTCTCCACCGCCGAGCTGCGCCATCTCAAACGGATTCTCTACAAAGCTGGCGACTGCGCTAACGACGCCGCAGCGCCCTCACCACGGTGACGCCATGAGTGAGACCACGACGTGCGCGATCGTCGGCGGCGGTCCTGCCGGCATCATGCTGGGACTGTTGTTGGCCCGCGCCGGGGTCGAGGTGACCGTTCTGGAGAAGCACGGCGACTTCCTACGCGACTTCCGGGGCGACACGGTCCATCCGAGCACCATGAGCCTGCTCGACGACCTCGGTCTGGGCGCGCGGTTCGCCGCACTGCCCAAGAGCATCATCGAACGCGCCGGGCCCGACGTCGACGGACACTCGATGACCCTCGTGGACTTCACCCGTCTGCGCCACCGCCATCCCTACGTGGCCATGGTGCCGCAGTGGGACTTGCTCAGCCTGCTCGCCGAGGCCGCCGAGGCGGAGCCGAAGTTCACGTTGCGGATGAACTGCGCGGCCACCGGTCTGCTGCGCGAGGGCGACAGGGTCACCGGGGTGCATTATCTCGGCCCCGACGGGCCGGGCGAGTTGCACGCCGAGTTGACCGTGGCCTGCGACGGGCGCACCTCGGTCCTGCGGCAGGCGGCGGGGCTCATCGCGCACGAGTACCCGGTGCCGTTCGACCTGTGGTGGTTCCGGCTGCCCCGGGAGTCTGGCGGTGAGTACTCGTTGATTCCGCGCACCGCCGGCGGTCGCATGGTGATCATGATCCCGCGCGAGGGCTACTTCCAGATCGCCTACTTCATTCCCAAGAACGCCGACGAACGGTTGCGCGGCGAGGGCCTGGCGGCCTTCCGGCGCAATCTGGCCGAGCTGATCCCCGAGATCCCGACCGACGCGCTGACATCGTGGGACGACGTCAAACTCCTCGACGTGCGGCTCAACCGCTTGCACCGCTGGTACACCGACGGCCTGCTGTGCATCGGTGATGCCGCCCACGCCATGTCGCCGGCCGGCGGGGTGGGGATCAACCTCGCCATCCAGGACGCCGTCGCCACCGCACGGCTACTGGCCGCGCCCCTGCGCGCCCACTCCGTGCGCTCCCGCGACCTCGCCGCGGTGCAGCGCCGCCGCACCCTGCCCACCGCCGCCATACAGGCGTTTCAGCGCGCCATGCACCGCGGAATGTCCCGGCAGACCGGCGTCGGCCTGCAACTGCCCGCGGCGCTGCGGACCGTGTTCGAACGGCTGCCGGGCCTGTCGGTTGTGCCGGCCTATCTGGTGGGCGTCGGCCTGCGACCAGAACGCGCCCCGGCCTTCGCACGGCGCGACGAGCCCGGTTAAGACCCGCATCCGCCTGGGTCCGCCGGCATCGCCGACGGCTGAGGTGATCCTTTTGCGATTGTTAAGCGACTGCTGCGCGGGTGGAGTACAGGGCGGCGGCGCGGGCGTCGTGCGTAGGCTGCCGGGTTATGGCGACGAGATGGGAGTACACGTGGTTCACCACCGGTACTCACCACGATGATGTGACCGCCGTACTCGGATGGGCGATGGAAAGAGCGAACCACTACGGCGCAGATGGATGGGAGTTGATTAGCTATCAATTCCGAGAGAACGCAGATGGCGTCTTCATATCGGCCATGTTGAAGCGGCCCTTGTAGCCAGAGTCTCGCTGCAAAGAGCGGTGCGGATGCGCGGCGGTTGGTCAACTTCGACGTGGCGGTAAGTTCGTACGCGTGAGCCAAGACCGAGTTCGTGTGCAGATAGGCGCCAGTGGCGTGGCAACGGTGACGATGGTGCGCGCCGACAAGCACAATGCGCTTGACCAAGCCATGTTCGAAGGCTTGATGAATACAGCAGGGCAACTGGCAGAAGACACTTCGGTTCGCGCGGTGGTGCTGCACGGTGACGGGAAGAGCTTCTGCTCGGGCCTGGACATTGCAAGTTTCATGTCCGGACAGGGTGGCACCGGCGTCCTGCTGGACCGCGACAGCGACCGGCTGGCCAACTTCGCCCAGCGCGTGGCTTATGACTGGTCCTTGGTCCCGGCGCCGGTCATCGCCGCGATTCACGGAAATTGCTTTGGTGGCGGCCTGCAGATCGCGCTGGGCGCAGACATCCGGATCGCCGCGCCGGAAGCGAAGCTGTCCATCATGGAGATCAAGTGGGGCCTTGTTCCCGACATGGGCATCACGCAGACACTCCCGCGACTAGTACCTATCGACGTTGCGAAGGAGTTGACGTTCAGCGGCCGCATCGTTTCTGGGAGCGAAGCTTTGGCGCTCGGGTTGGTCACTCGAAATAGTGACGATCCGCTGGCGTCGGCGCTGGCACTTGCAAACGAGATCGCGCAAAAATCTCCCGATGCCGTCCGTGCGGCCAAGCGTCTCTACGACGAGACATGGGTCAGTGACGACGCCGCCGCTGCCCTGCGACGCGAATCCGAGCTGCAAGTCGATCTGATTGGCAAGCCCAATCAGATCGCCGCCGTTGTGGCCGGAATGTCGGGGGAGCAGCCGGTCTTCGTCGACCCTGCTTCGAGTTAAGCTCGCTGTCCATGGGTGCACTGGAGGGCCGGGTCGCGTTCATTACCGGAGGGGCACGCGGGCAAGGACGCGCGCATGCCTTGGCGTTAGCCGCCGAAGGCGCAAACGTCGTCGTCGCTGACGCGCCTCGTCCGATGAATCTGACGTATCCACTGGGCACCGAGGACGATCTTCGGGGCACCGCCAAAGACGTCGAGGAGCTCGGCGGCCTCTGCCTTCCGATCGCGATGGATGTGCGCGACGCCGCCGCGGTGAATGCCGCCGTCGCGGAAACCGTAAGCAGCTTGGGAAGTCTCGACATTCTGGTGGCCAACGCCGGGGTCGTGAGCACCGGACCGCTGGAAGAGGTGACCGATGAGATTTGGCACCAGCTTGTGGACACCAATCTGACTGGCGTGTTTCACACCCTGCGCGCCGCGATACCGGTGATGCGACGGCAGCGTTTCGGCCGGATCGTCGTCACCTCGTCAATGGGCGGCCGAATGGGCATCCCGGAGCTGGGGGCGTACAACGCCACTAAGTGGGGAATCATCGGGCTCGCGAAGTCCCTGGCTTTGGAGGTCGCCAAGCAGGGCATCACCGTCAACGTCATCTGTCCGACCACGGTGCATACGCCAATGGTGCAGCCCGTTGGCGGAAACGATGTTCCCGACGAATTGGTCCGCCGGATGATGAAGGCAAATCCGATTCCCCAGCCGTGGATTGAGCCCGAAGACGTCAGCCGCGGGCTCCTCTATTTGGTCACAGATCCTGGAGTCGTCACCGGCAGCGTCCTGGAGATCGCCCTGGGCGGAAGCGCTCGAATTCATTGACAAGGTGCCGTCGGTAACTTATCGCCACCGAAGAGACTGGGTTCGATTGAACGCGGCATTAGAACCCGGAGTCGCCGCCCCCGCCCGAGTCGAATCCGCCCCCGCCAAAATCGGACCCGCCAAAGTCGAAGCTACCACCGGAATCGGATCCACCGGACCCGCCGAAATCGAAATTGCCACCAGAGTCATAACCGCCGCCGGAGGATGAGTCCTGGTAGCTCCCATCGAAGCCGACGTTTCCCTGCTGGCTGTCGTAGTCGTTGCTCTGGCCGCTGTCATAGCCCGCATTCGCCGTCGCCGAATCTTGGCCCGCCTCAAAGCCGCGTTCGTAGTCGCCACCCCAGTGATCGTCCAGCAGCGCATCCATCAACAGGACATCTGTGAGGGCCCAACCCCAACCAAGACCCCAAAATGGGTAGGGATAGAAGCCGGGGTAGAAGAACATCCCGTTGCAGTAGCCGCCCCCGTAATAGTGCTGATAACCCGGCTGTTGCGCGGTGGCGTAGTTGTTGTTGTTGATCGTCACCGTCTTACCGGTGTCAGGGTCTTTCGTCTGCACGGAGGCCTGCTTGCGGTCCTCCTCCGGGACTGAGGTCACGGCAACGATGTTCAGCTTCCGGTTCGCCTTGGCCACGGTGGACCGCACGACCCCGAGGTGTGCCCGGGCTGCGGCGTAGTCGCCTGCCTGGTACGCCTTGCGGGCGGCGCTCAGGCTGGAGTTGGCCTTCAGCGTCTCAGCGCTGATGTCTGGGCCGCTCGTGGTGACCATCGTGTTATCGAGATCGCTGACGTCGGATTCGGCGGCGATCAAGTCCTGCTTGACCTGCTCTCGCGCCTCTGCGTCCTTGCGGCGCTTACGATTTCGTGCGGGCAACCAGATCAGGCCAACCACCAGGGCAAAGACGGCGATCAGCATTACCCACATCCACGTCCAGT
>Ga0182012_10002852_pt1 | contig 18578 bp, 13 predicted proteins | sample 612S2SmetaG_FD_120486 | JGI IMG/M metagenome (GOLD analysis project Ga0182012, IMG submission 120486) | Permafrost microbial communities from Stordalen Mire, Sweden - 612S2S metaG | ecosystem: Environmental > Terrestrial > Soil > Wetlands > Permafrost | place: Sweden: Stordalen | collected...
CATGGAGGTGGGCCAGTTCACCTATTTCCAGCAGGTCGGCGGCATTCCGGTGACGCTGCCGAGCTTCGAGATGACCTACGGGCTGGAACGGCTGGCGATGTATGTGCAGGACAAAGACAACGTGTTCGACGTTGACTTCAATGGCGCCAAAGGGAATCAGCGTGTCAGCTACGGCGACGTCTTCCTGCGGGCCGAGCGGGAGTACAGCGCGTTTAACTTCGAGTTTGCCGACACCGCGGTGCTGTCGCGGCATTTCGCCGATGCCGAAGCGGAATGTGCGGCGCTGCTGGATCGCAGGCTGGCGCTGCCGGCCTACGACCAATGTATCAAGGCGAGCCATCTGTTCAACCTGCTCGACGCCCGCGGGGTGATCAGCGTGACGGAGCGGGCGAGCTATATCGGGCGGGTTCGGGTGCTGGCGAAGGGGTGCTGCGAGGCGTGGGTGGCGGGAGAGGCGGCGTGAACGCGAAGCGCGGCGCGACAAGGATCTACATGACATCCAGCTGCGGAGACCCTACTTCTACCGGCGTGGCGATTGACTTTACCAAGGCAGGTCCATGGGCGCGCAACTGAACATAAAAAGTGCGGACGCCTACCGACTTGCGTCGCTTGTGTCCGAATTGGACCGAGAGCGGCGCGAGCGTAATATTGAGGCGAAGGTTGCCCGTATGGCCGCCGGAAAGGCAATTCGAGCTGTTATGAAGGAACCGATCACGTCCCACCGTAGGTGTCTGTGCGACGAGAACGGGTTTTCGCGATGAGTCGTTTCGACGAGTTTCCGCGCGGCTTCGTGATCGAGATCATGCTGTTCAAGGGCAACGACTTCTCCCAGACCGACGTCGAGCCGGCCCTGAAAGACTGACCATGCCCGAGTTGTTCCTGGAACTGTTCAGCGAGGAAATCCCTGCGCGCATGCAGCGCGGCGCGGCCGCGGAGCTTGAGCGGCTGGTTGGCAGCGGTTTGGGCGCGATCGCCCCGGCGAACGTTGCGACGTGGTTCGGCCCGCGGCGGATCGCGCTGCGTGCGGATGTCGCGGCCGAGGTCGCCGCGGCTGCGTCGACGGAACGCGGGCCTCGGGTGAGTGCGCCGGAGCAGGCGCTGACCGGCTTCCTGCGCAAGCACAACGCCAGCCGCGAGCAAGTGCGGCAGGAAGGCGACTACTGGATTCTGGAGAAGACCGCCGCCGCGGTCTCGGCCGCTGCGTTGATCGCCGGGGTGGTGCCCGGACTGCTGCGCCGCTTCGCGTGGCCGAAGTCGATGCGCTGGGGCGGCAGCAGCGGCTTCGTCTGGGTGCGGCCGTTGCGGCGTATCACGTGCCTGCTGGACGGAGCGGTGGTGCCGTTCGACCTGCGCGACGGCGCCGATGACGGGCATGGTCTGGCCAGCGGCGACCTGACCGAGGGACATCGGTTTCATGCCCCCGGCGCGTTCGCGGTGACCTCGGCGGCGGACTGGCGGGAGAAACTGACCGCGCGGCGCGTGCTGGTGGATGCCGCCGACCGCAAGCGTGTCATCGCCGACCGGCTTGCTGGCCTGGCGGCGGAAAAACACCTGACGGTGGTGGACGATCCCGGCCTGCTCGACGAGGTGGCGGGACTGGTCGAGTGGCCGGTGCCGCATCTCGGGCGCATCGCCGATGAGCATATGGATTTGCCGCCGGAGGTGATGCAGGTCTCGATGCGGGTCAACCAGCGCTACTTCGCGCTGCGAACCGCGGATGGCGCGGCGGCGCCCTGGTTCGGCTTTGTGGCCAACATCCAGGCCGAGGACAACGGCGCCGTCATCATCGCCGGCAACGAGCGGGTGCTGCGCGCTCGGTTTGCCGATGCGCGGCATTTCTGGGATCTGGACCGGAAGGCGATGCTGGCGACGCGGGTGCCGGCGCTGGACAAGGTGACGTTCCAGGCGAGGCTGGGCACGCAGGGGGACCGGGTGCGGCGGCTGGTCAGGCTGGCCGGGTTCATCGCCGAACGGGTCGGCGCCGATCCGGCGCTGGCGGCGCGGGCGGCGGAACTGGCGAAGGCCGATCTGGTCTCCGGCATGGTCGGCGAGTTCCCGGAACTGCAGGGCGTCATGGGGCGGTATTACGCGCTGCATGACGGTGAGGCGGCGGCGGTGGCGGATGCGGTCCGCGACCATTATGCGCCGCGCGGGCCGGCCGAAGCGGCACCCTCCGCGCCGATCTCGGTCGCGGTGGCGCTGGCCGACAAGCTGGACCAGTTGACCGGGTTTTTCGCTATTGGCGAGAAGCCGACCGGATCTGGCGATCCGTATGCGCTGCGCCGGGCGGCGTTGGGGGTGATCCGGATCATCCGGGAAAACGGGCTGCTTGTGCACCTGCGGGCGCTGCTGGCCGGGGCAGGGGCGGACGAGGCAGGCGCAGACGCGGTGTTCGGGTTCATCGTGGAGCGGCTTGTGGTGCAGCTTCGCACCGACGGCGCGCGCTATGACGTGCTGAACGCCGTGTTCGCGGCCAAGGGGCTGGGTCCGGGTCATGACGACGACCTGGTCGCGATGTTGGCGCGGATGGAAGCGGTCGCCGCGCTGCTGCAAACGCCGGACGGCGCAAATTTGTTGACCGCCTACCGCCGCGCCGCAAACATTCTGCGGATTGAGGAGCGCAAGGACGGGCCGTACCAAGGTTCCGCCGATCCGGATTTTTTCCGGGAACAACCGGAGATTGACTTGAATCAAGCGCTGGCCGCCTGCGATGTCGTAGCGTCTCTGCTGGATGAGGAAGCATATGGTCCAGCAATGAGCACAATGGCCCGTCTGCGGGCGCCATTGGACGCATTTTTTGAGAAAGTGACCGTAAACGCGCCGGATCCGGACTTGCGACTGAATCGTTTACGTCTGCTTGCCCAGGTGCGATCTATCATGGATCAGATCGCTGATTTCTCCCGTATCGAAGGCTAGGTGGGATCCGACATGTCCAAATGGGTTTACAGCTTTGGTGCCGGTCACAACGAAGGCCGCGCAGAAATGAAAAATCTTCTTGGCGGGAAGGGCGCCAATCTTGCGGAAATGGCCTCGATCGGCCTGCCCGTGCCGCCCGGCTTCACCATTTCCACCGAAGTCTGCACCGCCTTCTATGACAACCATCGCAAGTATCCCGATGACCTGAAGGGCCAGGTCGATGCCGCGCTGAAGCTGATCGAGAAGGCAATCGGCCTGAATTTCGGCGACAAGTCGCATCCGCTGCTGGTTTCCGTCCGCTCCGGCGCCCGTGTCTCCATGCCGGGCATGATGGACACCGTGCTGAACCTCGGCCTGAACGACGAAACCGTCGAAGGACTGGCCAAGGCCGCCGACGATCCCCGTTTCGCCTGGGACTCATACCGCCGCTTCATCCAGATGTACGGCTCCGTGGTGCTGGGCGTCGATCACCACCGGTTCGAAGAAATCATCGAGCACGCCAAGCTTGATGCCAATGTGGTCGAGGATACCGCGCTGAGCGCGCAGAATTGGCGCGAGGTTGCGGCCGGCTACAAGGATCTGGTGCACCAGGAAACCGGCAAGCCGTTCCCGCAGGACCCGCAGGAGCAGTTGTGGGGCGCGATCGGCGCCGTGTTCGGCTCGTGGATGAACCACCGCGCCATCACCTATCGCCGTCTGCACGACATTCCCGCCGCCTGGGGCACCGCGGTGAACGTGCAGGCGATGGTCTACGGCAACATGGGCGAGGACTGCGCCACCGGCGTGTGCTTCACCCGCGATCCGTCCACCGGCGAGAACATGTTCTACGGCGAATACCTGGTGAATGCGCAGGGTGAGGACGTCGTCGCCGGCATCCGCACGCCGCAGCCGCTGTCGATCGGGGTTGCCAAGCCGGGCGAGATCCCGCTGGAAAAGGCCATGCCCGCCGCCTACGCGGAACTGATGGATGTGCGCGCCAAGCTGGAAGCGCACTACAAGGACATGCAGGACATGGAGTTCACCGTGCAGCAGAAGAAGCTGTACATGCTGCAGACCCGCAACGGCAAACGCACCGCCGTCGCCTCCCTGCGCATGGCGGTGGAAATGGCGCATGAAGGCCTGATCGATGAGGCCGAGGCGGTGATGCGGGTCAATCCGTCGTCGCTGGATCAGTTGCTGCATCCGATGCTGGACCCGAAGGCGCCGCGGATACTGCTGGGCAAGGGGTTGCCGGCGAGCCCCGGCGCGGCCTCCGGTTCGGTGGTGTTCAGTGCCGATGAAGCGGAATCGCGCGCCGCCAAGGGTGAGGCGGTGATCCTGTGCCGGGTTGAAACCAGCCCCGAGGACATTCACGGCATGCACGCCGCGCAGGGCATCCTGACCACGCGCGGCGGCATGACCAGCCACGCGGCGGTGGTGGCGCGGGGCATGGGCCGGCCCTGCGTGGCGGGCGCCGGCGGCATCAATGTCGACTACAACAGCCAGGTGCTGTCCGCCGGCGGCAAGCATATCCGAGCGGGCGAGATCATTACGCTGGACGGGGCGACGGGGGAGGTGTTCGTCGGGCCGGTGGCGATGATCGAACCGGCGGTGTCGGGCGATTTCGGCACGCTGATGAAATGGGCCGACAAGCACCGCCGCATGGGTGTGCGCGCCAACGCGGAAACGCCGGTGGATGCCGAAACCGCGCGCAAATTCGGCGCCGAGGGCATCGGCCTGTGCCGCACGGAGCATATGTTCTTCGATCCGGAGCGCATTCTGGCGGTGCGCCAGATGATCATCTCCAACACCGAAGCCGGCCGCCGCGCCGCGCTGGCTCGACTGCTGCCGTTCCAGCGGGAGGATTTCCACCAGCTTTTCACCATCATGGCGGGGTTGCCGGTGACCGTGCGGCTGCTGGATCCGCCGCTGCATGAGTTTCTGCCGCACGGCGAGCACGAGCTGCAGGAAGTTGCGGACTCGCTGGGCACGGACGTGGCTTCTATCCGCAAAAGAAATGATGAGCTGGCGGAAGCCAACCCGATGCTGGGTCACCGCGGCTGCCGGCTGGGCGTGACCTATCCGGAAATCTACGAGATGCAGGCGCGGGCGATTTTCGAGGGTGCGATCATCGTCGCCAAGGAAACCGGCAACGCGCCGCACCCCGAGATCATGATCCCGCTGGTCGGTATGAAGAAGGAACTGGAGATCACCCGCGCGCAGGTGGACAAGATCGCCGCCGAAGTGTTCGCCGAGACCGGCACGACAATCGAGTACAGTGTCGGCACGATGATCGAGTTGCCGCGCGCGGCGCTGCTGGCCGATCAGATCGCCGAATCGGCCGACTTCTTCAGCTTCGGCACCAACGATCTGACGCAGACGGTGTTCGGCCTGTCGCGCGACGATGCGGGCAAGTTCCTGCCGCAGTATGTCGAGGCGGGGATTTTGCCGAAGGACCCGTTCGTTTCGATCGACATCGAGGGTGTGGGCGCGATGGTGCGTATGGCGGCGGTGAAGGGCCGGGCGACGAAGAACCATCTGAAGATGGGGATTTGCGGCGAGCATGGCGGCGATCCGGCCTCGATCGCGTTCTGCGATCAGGTCGGGCTGGATTACGTGTCGTGCAGTCCGTTCCGGGTGCCTGTTGCTCGTCTTGCGGCGGCGCAGGCGGCGCTGGGCGCGGCGAACGACCGCACGGCCTGATCCACAATCCGGGCGGGAGGCAAACCCGTCCGGCGTTACGGCGGCTTCTTGCGCTACGCGGCCCGGTCCATCGCCCTGCGGCCGCCAGCCATCGGCGCAGGCGGCGGCATTTCGCCAGGCAGGTGATTGTCGGAGGCGCGGCGCCCGCGAATACCGGCGACGAAGCTGTTCATCTCCGTGGTGAGTTCGGCGGCCTGAGTGGACAGGTCGCCGGCGGCATGCAGCACCCGCTCCGCCTCCGCGCCAGTGCCCTTTGCCGCCTCGCTCACATCGCCGATCGTCCGGGTCACCGCCTGCACTGCCTGCGAGGTCTGGCTGACATTGCGGGCGATCTCGGCCGTTGCGGCGCCTTGTTCCTCGACGGCCGAGGCGATGCCGGTGGCAATCTTGCTGACGTCGGAGATCGTCGCGCTGATCTGGCGGATCGCCGTCACCGCCTCCAGCGTCGCGCTCTGGATACGGCCGATCTGGCCGGTTATCTCCTCGGTGGCACGGCTGGTCTGGGTCGCCAGACTTTTCACCTCGCTGGCGACAACGGCGAAGCCCTTGCCGGCATCGCCGGCCCGAGCGGCCTCGATTGTGGCGTTGAGGGCGAGCAGGTTGGTCTGTCCGGCGATGCTGCTGATCAGGCCCACGACGTCGCCGATCTTCTGCGCACCCTCGGCCAGCGCCTGCACCGTCGTGTCGGTCCGGTGCGCATCCTCGGATGCCTTGCCGGCCATTTTCGCCGATTGCGCCACCTGACCGCTGATCTCGGAGATCGAGGCGGTCAACTCCTCGGTGGCCGACGCCAGGGCCTGCACACTGATGTTCGCCTGTTCCGCTGCGTCCGACACGACCGCCGCCTGCTGCCCGGAGGTTTCCGCCGTCGCGGTCATCGACCGCGCGGTCCCCTCCAGGTTCGACGCCGCCGCATTGAACCGGACGGTCAGACCGCCGACGGTTCCCTCGAAGCTGCGTAACAGCGATTCCAGCCGCACTGCCTTGTCGGCTGCGACGGCATGCTCCTGCTTTACCGCTTCGGCCGCCCGCTTGGCCGCGACAGCGCCTTCGCGCAGCGCCTCGATGGCTATTGCCATCCGCCCGATCTCATCGGTGCGATCGCGTTCGGCGACGACGACGTCGTATTCGTGCCGCGCGATGCGGTCGATCACGTCGGTCATCGCCACCATCGGCGAGACGATCCGCCGTAACAGGGCCGTCAGCACGCCGGCCAGCGTCGCCAGGACGACTGCAAAGCCGATGCTGACGGCGATAACACTTACCAGTGCCTGCTGCTGGTGTGCGCCGGTGCGCGTCTTGGCAACCGCCAGCGCCGCATCCCTGATCTTCAGCGCAGCCAGGCCGCCGGGTACGGTTTTCGGGCCGAACTCCGCTGCCGTCATGGTGTATGGTCCACCGTGACGGCCGGCCTCGACCATCGAACGCTGAATGGCATCGACGGTTTGATACGTCTCATACGCCGCGTTCACAGTTGCCTGAAGGCCCTCGACCATCGACAGGCGCTGGGCGATCGACTGGATCGTGCGCCAGGTCGCCGCCAGATTGGCGTCTACGCCGGCAAGCCGCTCCAGAAGGGCCGGCGGCATCGGGGTCGAGCTTTGCAAAACCACCAGCATCGGGCCGGTGCGGCCCGACATCAGGCTGCGGACGTCCCAGCTTCGCCGCGCCATTTCCACCAGGTCCATCATCATGCCGTCCTGCTGGGCGGCGGCGACGTCGCCGATGTCCAGGGCATGCGACAGTGCCTCCTGCGGCGCCATGGTGCCTCCGATATAGGCGGCAAAGAACGACGGATCGCGGGCGATCTTCGGGACCGTGATCGTCGGATCGACCTTCTGCCGCCATTCAGCGATGCTGCTGCGCAGATCGCGGATGATCGCCAGTTGCTCCGGCACGCCGGCGTAGGACAGCGAGCCGATCAACTGCGCGGTTTCCGTGATCGCGGCGTCGGTGGACTGCCTGGCGTCAGCAAGCTTGCGGCGTGTATCGTCGCCGGCCGGTCCGGGCGCCATCATCGCATCGACCGAGATCACGCGTTCGACCGCCATCCGCTCCGGCACGATCAGCAGCAGCCGGGCGACATCAACGGCATTGTCCACCCGTCCGGCAAGCCGGTACTGTGAAATCGAGGCAGACAGCAGCCAGACGCTGACGGCGGTGGCCATGAAAGCGAGCAGCGACATACAAACGAGGAAAAAGGTTTTGATGTGCACGGCACGCCCCAGCAGCGGTTCGGCCGGCATTCTGGCGGAAAAGCGTGAAGATAGTGTTAATGGCTGCCTTCACGAGGCCAGTCCATACTCTACTTCCGCCGTATAGACCGAGGCTTCCTTGCCCAATTGCGAACTGAACAGCGTAAAGTGCTCCACCGGCACCGGGTCGGCCCGGAAAAGATTGTGCGCCTGCACGTAGGACACCAGTTTGCCCTCCGGCACGTTATCGAGCCGCGCCAGCGTGACGTGCGGCTGGAAGCGGCGGCGTTCGGGTTCGAGGCCGCAGCGTTGCAGGGCGGTCTCGATCTTGTTCTGCAGGTGATCGAGTTGCGGGTTTCGCTCCACCCCGACCCAAAGTGCGGTGCTGCGGCCACCCTTGGCGAAGGTGCCGAGGCCAGCCATGGTCAGCGTGAAGCCTTTGGCGCGCAGGCCGGTCAGTGCCGTGTCGATGTCCTCGGCGCGATGGCCGGGGGTTTCGCCGATGAAGCGCAGGGTCAGGTGATAGTTCTCCGGCGGCACCCAGCGCGCACCCGGCAAGCCGAAGCGGGCCAGCATCGCAAGCTGTTCGCGCAGCGTCCAGGGCAGGTCGAGGGCGACAAAGAGTCTCATCCTGTCAGTCTCATGCAGCCATACTCATGCAGGATGAACTTCAGCGAGCAACTGTTCCACTAAGGGCAGGATTCGCGCAACCTCATCCTTCACCCCCTGCGCATTGGGATGCAGCCCGTCGGCCTGGATCAGCTCGGGATGCAGCGCCACGCCTTCCAGGAAGAACGGGTCATAGAGGACCCCCGGGCGCTTGCCGATCGTGTCGAACACCGCCCGGAACGCTTTCTGGTAGTCCGGCCCGAGGTTCGGCGGCGCATACATTCCCGTCAGCAACACCGGAATATGCTTCGCCGCCAGTTTGTCGAGGATGGCGGTCAGGTTGGCCTGCATATCCTTCGGGTCGAGCCCGCGCAGCCCGTCATTGGCCCCGAGTTCGACGATCGCCGCGTCGGCGCCGTCGCCCAGGGTCCAGTCCAAACGAGCCAGGCCGCCGGCGCTGGTGTCGCCGGAGACGGCGCCGTCGATGATTGAGACATCGTGGCCGTTCGCCGCCAGCGCGCGCTGCAACTGGACCTCAAACCCGTCGTCGTGCGGCAGGCCGAAGCCGGCGGACAGGGAATCGCCCAGGACGAGCAGGCGGGGTGGGGCAGCGGATGCGGGTCCCGCAACGGTTAACACCATTGCAATGGCGTAGCAGCCCTTCCGCCACCATCGTGCGCCACAATATAGAGGGCCAATGGATGCCATTCCGCTTTCTCCGCTGTCAGCCGACGCCAATCTGCCGCTCGTGCGGATCCGGGACCTTCGCCTGACGGTGCCCTCGGCTGCCGGGCCGGTCAATATATTGCGTGGGGTCGATCTCGAGCTTGCCAAGGGGGAGGCGGTGGGTCTGGTGGGTCCGTCGGGGTCGGGCAAAACCAGCCTCCTGATGGTCCTTGCGGGCCTGGAACGCGCCAGTGGGGGCAGCGTTTCGCTGGGCGGGCAGGAGATCACGCGCCTGAATGAGGACGCGCTGGCGAAGCTGCGGCGCGAGCGGGTGGGCATCGTGTTCCAGGCGTTTCATCTGATCCCGACGATGACGGCGCTGGAGAATGTGGCGATTCCGCTGGAACTGGCGGGTGTGCGGGACGCCGAGGCGCGGGCGCGGACGGCGTTGGATGCGGTGGGGCTGAGCCACCGGCTGACGCATCTGCCTGGGCAGTTGTCGGGCGGGGAACAGCAGCGCGTGGCGCTGGCCCGGGCGTTTGCGCCGGAGCCGGCGTTGCTGCTGGCGGATGAGCCGACCGGGAACCTGGATCATGCGACGGGGGAGATCGTGATCGATCTGCTGTTCGCGTTGCGTGCTCGGACCGGGGCGACCTTGTTGTTGATCACGCATGACCGCGATTTGGCGGCGCGCTGCGACCGGCAGGTGCATTTGTCGGACGGGCGGGTGGATGAGGCGGTGGCGGTTTGATGGTGCGGGGTCCGAGGCAACGCCGGCATGGGACGCGGGTCGGCGATTCAGTGCCAAGCCGCCAAGCCGCCAAGACGCCAAGGTATTCGGGTCATGATACCCGGCGTAGCGGTTGGCTGGGTTCCCGGCGTCCTGGCGTCGTGGCGGCTTGGCGCTGAGCTGGATTTCGTGAGCACACGCGACGTGACCTCATGCTCGCGCTGACCATCGCCCGGCGGGAACTGCGGGGCGGCGTCCGCGGTCTTTGGATTGTGCTGCTGTGTCTGGCGCTTGGCGTCGGCGTGATTGCGGCGGTCGGGACGCTGCGGGCGGCAGTGAATGGCGGGCTGGCCGCGGACGGGCGGGCGCTGCTGGGCGGCGATCTGGAGGTTGATGGCGGGTCGCAGGCGCTGCCGGCCGCGTTGCGCGAGTGGCTGCATAAGCAGGGCGCGACGACGTCCGACGTGATCCAGATGCGCTCGATGCTGGTGGCGCCGTCCGGTGAGCGGCAACTGATCGAACTGAAAGCGGTGGACGCGCGATGGCCGCTGGTTGGCGAGGCCACCGTCGCGCCCGACCAGACGCTGGCCACGGCGCTCGGGCAACGCGACGGCGCCTATGGGCTTTTGGCCGAACAGATCGTGCTGGATCGGCTTGGGTTGCATGCGGGCGACACCGCGCGCGTCGGCACCGAAACATTTCGGGTTGCCGGGACGCTGACGCATGAGCCTGACCGGGTCGGCTCGGCTGCCATTCTTGGGCCGCGCGTGCTGATTGCGGCGGCGGCGCTGCCGGGGACCGATCTGATCACGCCCGGTGCGATGGTGCGCTACGCGTTGCGGCTCACCGCGCCCGATCCGGAACGCCTTGCCGCGGCGATACGGGAAAAATTCCCGAACCAGGGGTGGCGGATTCGTGACCCGTCCGATGCCGCGCCCGGCGTCAACCGCTTCATCGACCAGACGGCGACGTTCCTGACGCTGGTTGGGCTGACCTCGCTGCTGGTCGGTGGGATCGGCGTCGCCAACGGCGTGCGCGCCTGGCTGGATGCGCGGGCGCGGACGATCGCAACGCTGCGCTGCCTGGGGGCCTCGGCGCGGTTGGTTTTCGCGGTGTGCCTGATCCAGGTGCTGGCGCTGTCGGTGTGCGGCATCGTCTGCGGCGTGGTGGCGGGGGCGGTGCTGCCGCTGGTGGGTGCACGGTTCCTTGCGCCGATCCTGCCGGTGCCGCCGGTGCTGGGCGTGTATCCGGCCCCGCTGCTGCTGGCGGCGACGTTCGGCCTGCTGATCGCGCTGTGCTTCGCGCTTTGGCCGTTGGGCCGGGCGGCGCGGATTCCGGGGGGCGCACTGTTCCGGGAGGGGCTGGTGCCGGAGGCGACGCGGCCCTGGTTCATGCTGATCGCGGTGAACGCGGCACTGGCACTGGCGCTGGTTGGGTTGACGGTCGGGACTGCCTCCGACCGGATGTTCGCACTGTACTTCTGTGTGGGCGCCGGGCTGACCCTGGCGTTATTCCGAGCGGGGGGATTGGCGGTGATGTGGGTGGCGCGGCGGGCGCCGGCGTCGCGGCTGCCCTCGATCCGGCTTGGTGTCGGGAATCTGTACCGGCCCGGCGCGCCGACGCCGTTGCTGCTGCTGTCGGCCGGGCTGGGGCTGTCGACGCTGGCTGCGGTGGCGCTGATCCAGGGCAACATGCAGCACCAGATTCAGGAGCAGTTGCCGACCAACGCACCCAGCTTCTTCTTCGTCGATATCCAGAACGATCAGTTGCCGCGCTTCGAGTCGATCGTGCGTGAACAGCCCGGCGTGCAGGAGATGCATCAGGTGCCGTCGCTGCGGGCTCGGATCGTCGCGGTGAACGGCGTGCCGGCGGAGCAGGTGGATGCGACTCCCGAGACGGCCTGGGCGTTGCGCGGTGATCGCGGGCTGACCTATGCCGCCACGCCGCCGGATGGCACGCGCCTGGTCGCGGGTCGGTGGTGGGCGGCCGATTATGACGGGCCGCCGCTGGTGTCGATCGATGCCCCAATGGCGAAAGGCTGGCATGTCGGGATCGGCGACATTATCCGGGTCAATGTCCTGGGCCGCGACATCGACCTGAAGATCGCCAACCTGCGGGATATTGCCTGGCAGTCGCTGCGGATCAATTTCTTCATGGTGGCCAGTCCGGGGCTGCTGGCGCATGCGCCGCACACCCATATCGCCACCGTCCGGATCGCCGATGCGGGGCAGGGGGCGTTGCTGCGCGCGGTCACCGATGCGTTGCCGAACGTCACCGGGATACGGGTCGAGGACGTGCTGTCGGCGATCGCGGCGCTGCTGGATCAGGTTGCGGCGGCGCTGACCGCGACCGGGGCGCTGACGCTGCTGGCCGGCAGCTTCGTCCTGGTTGGGGCGATGGCGGCGGGGCAGCGGCGGCGGGTGCGGGAAGCGGTGATCCTGAGAACCCTCGGCGCCACGCGAGGGCAGATCAGGGCAGCGTGGCTGACGGAATTCGGCTTGCTGGGTCTGGTGGCCGGGCTGATTGCTGCGGTTGTTGGATCTGTCGCAAGCTATGGGGTTGCGCATTACATAATGCACACGGACTGGATTTTTTTGCCTGTAACACTCATTTACACACTTGCGGGAGCACTCGCACTCATGCTGCTGTTTGGTTATGCTGGGACAGCGGCGGCTATACGGGCGAGGCCGGCGTCACTCCTGAGGAACGAGTAGCGCTTGCATCAGGCTTCGTCCGGTACCGCTGACGTACCAGATTTGTGACTGCCCGGTTGGCGAACCCTGCGGACACGGAGTTAGTGTCAAGGACGCGCCAATCGATTACAACAAACCCGGGCTGATGCCCGAAAGGAACAGGGAACCATGGCTTACAGTCCGCAATTCGGGGCCTACCCGCGGGCATCCGCCGCTACCACGGCTGTCTTCGACGCCGGGCTGCGGGCGTATATGCTGCGGGTTTACAACTGGATGGCGTCCGGCCTGCTGTTGACCGGTGTGGTCGCATACGGCATCGCCAACACCAGTTTGATCGACGCCTTCTATCCGCTGGTGCAGACCCCGTTCGGGTATGCGCATCATGCGACGGCGCTGGCGATGATTGCCGTGTTCGCACCGCTGGCCTTTGTGCTGGTGTTGTCGCTGGGGGTGAACAAGCTGTCCACGTCCGCGGCCCAGGCGCTGTTCTGGGTGTTCTGCGCGGCGATGGGCGCCAGCCTGGTGAACATCTTCCTGATCTACACGCAGGAATCGATCGTGCGGGTGTTCTTCATCACCGCCGCGACCTTCGGCGCGACCAGCATTTACGGCTACACGACGAAGGCTGACCTGACACGCATGGGCAGCTTTTTGATGATGGGGCTGTTCGGGATCATCATCGCCAGCCTGGCGAATTTCTTCTTCCACAGCAGTGCGCTGCAGTTTGCTATCAGCATCATCGGCGTCGTGGTCTTCACCGGCCTGACCGCCTATGACACGCAGCGGATCAAGGCCAGCTACCTGCAGTTCGCCTATGCGGAAGGCGTGGATGGCGCCAACAAGCGAAGCGTCTATGACGCACTCAGCCTGTATCTGAACTTCATCAACCTGTTCATGCTGCTGCTGCAGTTGCTGGGCAACCGCAACAACAACTGAACCGGCTGGTCAGCCCCCTGCTCAGGCGGGGGACACGCGAATATCGGAAGGGGCCTCGCGGCCCCTTTCGTGTTCGGGCGTTATTGCTTCTTTCTCGCCGCCACCGCGGCCGCTTTGCGAACGGTCGCCGCGCTGGATGGCATCGGCTCGCAGATTTGCACCGAACCCGGCACCAGGTCCTTGCCGGCGGCATACTCGGTCAGCACCGTGGTTGACGGCAGCGCCAGGACCTCATTGAAGATCAGCCCGTTGCGCGGGCAGAAATCGCCGCCGAGGTCGCTGCCCTGACGCGACATGGCATTGGCCAGTTCGGTGACGAAGCGGTCGTGTTCGGTCTGCCCCATCTTGCCGTAGCGATGCTGGAAGTAGGCGCTGATCGCCCGCTCGTTGGCTTGCAGATCGGCCTGGTAGCGATGAATGAACGCATTGTACTGGGTGTCGTCATGGCACCCGGTCGCCAGCACCATCAACTCGCTGCGCAAGGCCTGGATCTCGAAGGCTGACTGGTCGGACACAGACGAGCATTGCTGTTCCGCCAGTACCGGCTGGACGGACAGCAGGGTCAGCGCGGCGACGGCACTCACGAATCGGCGCATACAATTCTCCTCCTGCGATTTCGTCGGCTGAATAGCCTGCGCGGACTCGCGCCGCCATAGCCAAATTTCCGAGATCTGGTTGTGCTGGATCAAATTCATTCGCGGATTGGTACTGTACTCGACACTGAGCACTTCCTAAACGGTCGTTTGATCGCTATGGACATGTACCGGCCAGCAGCGGGGCAACCGCGCGGCCGAGACGGGGTTGACGACAGGACGCCATGATTGCCGAGCGGGCATCCTGGGAGGGTCTAGGTGTCTGAGATTACAGTCCGTACGCCTGCGCATCGCGGGCGCTGGGTTCAGTTATGGCTAGGCGTGCTGTGCATGGCGTTGATCGCCAACCTGCAATACGCCTGGACCCTGTTCGTTGACCCGATGCACGTGGCACGCGGCTGGAGTCTGGCGGAGATCCAGTGGGCGTTCAGCATCTTCATTGCCACCGAAACCTGGCTGACACCGGCCGCCGGCGCGCTTGTGGACCGGCTGGGTCCACGCTTCGGCCCCGGCATTGCCATCGTCGCCGGCGGGCTGTTGGTCGGCGCCGGCTGGGTGATCAACGCTTACGCCGATTCGCTGACGCTGCTTTATACGGGTGCGGCGATCTCGGGCACCGGTGCCGGCGCGATCTATGCGACCTGTGTCGGCAACGCGGTGCGCTGGTTCCCCGATCGCCGGGGCCTCGCCGTCGGACTGACCGCGGGGGGGTTCGGTGCCGGCGCGGCGCTGACGGTGATTCCGATTCGCGAGACGATCGCCATCGCCGGCTATGCTCCGGCGTTCCTGTGGTTTGGCATCGGCCAGGCGGCGGTGCTGATCGCGGTCGCCTTCGTGTTGCGCGGACCAGACCAGCCGGTTGTCGTTCGCAGCGCGGCGCGGGCCCAGGTGCAGCAGAGCATCGGCAGCAGCAGCACCTCGCAGATGCTGCGCTCACCGGCGTTCTGGCTGCTGTATGTCATGTTCGTCGGCGTTTCGGCCAGCGGCCTGATGGCGACCGCGCAGCTTGGTCCGATCGCCAAGGATTATGGCCTGTCCGACACCGTGATGCTGTTCGGCGCCAGCACCCTGAGTGTGGCGCTGGTGATCGACAACGTGCTGAACGGGTTGGCGCGGCCATTCTTCGGCGGCCTGTCCGACCGGATCGGGCGGGAGAAGACGATGGCGCTGGCCTTCACCCTGGGCGCGCTTAGCTACTGGCTGCTGGCGGTGGCCGGCCGGTCACCCTGGGCGTTCGTGATCTGCGCCGGATTGATTTTCTTCACCTGGGGGGAAATCTTCTCGCTGTTTCCGTCCACCTGCACCGACACGTTCGGGCCGAAATACGCCACCACGAACGCCAGCCTGCTGTACACCGCGAAGGGGACATCGGCGTTCCTGGTGCCGCTGGCGAACGTGCTGAAAACCGCGACCGGAAGTTGGGAACCGGTGTTTCTGGTGGCGGCGCTCAGCAACGTGGTGGTCGTGCTGCTGGCGGTGATTGTGTTGCGGCCGCTGCGGGCGAACCAGATCCGCCGCGCCAGGGTCGTGCCGATGCGCACCGCCGGGTCGATTTAGCCGCCGCCCTCCTGGCTGACGCGCGCATGCCGATGTGCTACCGGCTCGGCATGACGAACGGCGAGCGTGTTGCACTGGGTAGCCTCGCCGCGGGCTGCGCGGTGCTTGGTTTGAAAGGCGCCGCCTGGTGGCTGACGGGCAGTGCTGCGCTGTATTCCGACGCGCTGGAGAGTATCGTCAATGTCGCGGCCAGCCTGATTGCCTGGGGTGCGCTGCGTTTCGCCGCGCGCCCGGCCGACGCGAACCATCCGTATGGCCATGACAAGGCGGAATTCTTCGCCGCGGTGATCGAGGGCGTGCTGATCATCGTCGCGGCGCTGCTGATCTTCAACGAGGCGTGGCACGCCTTCATACGGGTCAGAGCACTGGACACGCCGTTCCGCGGCGTCGCGCTGAATGCCGCGGCGACGCTGATCAATGCGGCGTGGTGCTGGGTGCTGATCGGCGCCGGCCGGCGGCTGCGCTCGCCGGCACTGGCGGCGGACGGGAGGCATCTGCTGGCCGATGTGGTGACCTCGATCGGGATCGCCGCCGGCGTGCTGCTGACGGTGTTCACCGGGGCGCTGATCCTCGATCCGCTGCTGGCTGCGGCCACCGGCCTGTATGTGCTGTGGTCGGCGATCAGCATGATCTCCAGTTCGGTCAACGGGCTGATGGACAGCGCGCCGGAACCGGCGGTGGTGAAGCGGATCACCGAGCTTGTGGCCAACAGCGCGGCCGGTGCGATCGAGGCGCATGATCTGCGTACGCGTCACGCCGGCCGGCTGACGTTCCTGGAATTCCACCTTGTGGTGCCGGGCAGCATGACGGTTGCCGCCGCGCATCAGATCTGTGACCGGATCGAGGACGCGCTGAAGGCGGAGATGGGCCACCTGATGATCACCATCCATGTCGAGCCCGAGGAGAAGGCCAAGCACGCCGGCGTTCTCGTGGCGTAAGCATGCCGGCTTATGTTGGCCGGTTGTATTCATCCATCTTGACTCGCGTCATGGTGATGCGTAGAACCGCCGTCTTCCGCCAAACCGGCCCCGATCCTTGGATCCGGGGAGCGGCTGGCTCTCTAACGTTGTGATCGAATTACGCATGGCCAATACCGCATCGGCGCGCAAGCGCATTCGTCAGACTGCCACTCGGACTGCTCGGAACCACGCGCGGAAATCGCGCATGCGAACGTTTGTCAAGAAGGTTGAGACCGCTATCGCCAGCGGCGACAAGACGGCGGCGGCGGTAGCCCTGCGCGATGCGCAGCCGGAGCTGCAGCGGGCGTCGGGCAAGGGGGTGATTCACCCCAACACGGTGGCGCGCAAGCTGTCGCGCCTGTCAGCCCGGATCAAGGCGATTCCCAGCGCCTGACTCCGGGTTCCGGTCGGCCTGCAGGGGTTGACCGGTTCGGGCCGGACGCGCATGATCCGGCCCAGCGTTTTCTCACAATATTGCTATATGCTCTGTTTATACTTCGGGAGCGCTGATCACTCGCTTTAAAGGCGTGTGGGATCCCGGCAACGATTAGTAAGCGCATTTGTAATGTTATTTCGTTTATTTAGATTTGATTAACCCACGCCAAATTCCGATTGCCTCGATCCTAAACTCTGACATACTTGAACCCGTCAAGCGGACAGCAGTGAAAGTAAGAATTAGACCCACCTTGAGGGGTGGAAAAACTGTGTCTTTGTGGACCAAAAACAGGGGCGACGGGTGGCCGTAAAACGGTCAGACAGGAAAAATCGATCTAGCTGCGAAAAACAACGCAGGGGGAGTTTTGGATGACCACGACTGAGTCTGAGATCGTGGCAATGCCATCGCTGGGCAGCCAGTGGACGCGAATTCGAGCACGATTGCAGGCTGAGGTGGGCGAGGTCGAGTATCGCACGTGGCTTCGCCAGATGGCCCTTGCGGGGTTGGACGGCGATGAGATCACGGTGACCCTGCCGACGCGCTTTCTGCGCGACTGGGTGTCCACCCGCTATGGCGACCGGTTGCGCGCGATGTGGCAGCAGGAGAATCCGTCCGTCCGCCGCGTTGATATCCGGGTTGGTGAGGCGCCGGTCGAACCGGCTGCGCCGGCCGAACGGGCGGTTATTCCTCAGGCGGTGCGCGAAACGATTCGAGATTCGTCTCGTGAAACGATACGCGATGCGTCGGTTCCGGTGCGGCCGGTGGCGGCCGTATCCGGCTGGCCGGACGACCGGTCGGAGTCGCGGTCCGACCTCGCCGCGCCGCTCGATCCTCGGTTCACATTCGAAGGTTTCGTTGTCGGCAAGCCGAACGAATTCGCCTATGCCTGTGCGCGCCGGGTCGCCGACCATCCGTCCAGCCCGGGTTTCAACCCGCTGTTCCTGTATGGCGGCGTTGGCCTGGGCAAGACTCATCTGATGCACGCCATCGCCTGGGAGTTGACCGATCAGTCAACCACGCCCGTATCGGTTGCGTATATGTCGGCCGAGAAATTCATGTACCGGTTTATCGCCGCGATCCGCAGCCAATCGACGATGGAGTTCAAGGAGAGTCTTCGCAGCGTTGACGTGCTGATGATAGATGATCTGCAATTCCTGATCGGTAAAGACAATACACAGGAAGAATTCTTCCACACGTTCAACTATCTGGTGGAGCAGGGCAAGCAGATCGTCGTTTCGGCTGACAAGTCGCCGTCCGACCTGAACGGGCTGGAGCACCGGCTGCGCACCCGGCTGGGCTGCGGCATGGTCGCGGACCTGCATTCCACGACGTACGAACTGCGGCTTTCGATCCTGGAGGCGAAAGCGGCGCGCGCCGGCGTCGCTGTGCCGGGGAAGGTGCTGGAGTTTCTGGCGCACAAGATCACGTCCAACGTGCGGGAACTCGAGGGTGCATTGAACCGTCTGGTTGCACACTCCAACCTGTTCGGCCGCGCCATCACCTTGGAGGGCACGCAGGAAATTCTGCATGACATCCTGAAGGCGCACGACCGCCGGGTGACCATCGAGGAAATCCAGCGCCGCGTGTCCGAGCACTGGAACATCCG
>Ga0182012_10002853_pt1 | contig 18575 bp, 22 predicted proteins | sample 612S2SmetaG_FD_120486 | JGI IMG/M metagenome (GOLD analysis project Ga0182012, IMG submission 120486) | Permafrost microbial communities from Stordalen Mire, Sweden - 612S2S metaG | ecosystem: Environmental > Terrestrial > Soil > Wetlands > Permafrost | place: Sweden: Stordalen | collected...
CCGGCGAGTGGCGCTTGCATCGAGGCACCGATCATCGCCGCCGCACCGACGAGCGCAAAGGCCCCGATGGGCGTGCCGGGCCACAGATGGATCCACGCAGCTCCGAAGAATGCGCCGAACACCGCACCCGTCGCCAGGAATGGTGTGAATACGCCACCCGCTGCGCCACTGCCCAACGTCAAAGCGGTCACGAAGGGCTTCAGCGCGAACAAGGCGAAGAACAGACCCAGACCTCCCACGCCGAGGAAGGCCTCGTGTGCCATGTCCTTACCGTTGCCAAAGAGTTGCGGATACCAGATACCGAGCACGCCCACGATGAGAAAAGCGAGGGGCATCACCCAGAAGATCGACGCCCCCTTGGCGCGATAGTGAGCGCACCAGCCAATGACACGTACGTAGGTCACTGAGAGGAGTCCGATGACGACACCGGCGATCAGGGACCAGACCATCAATGAACCACTGAAGCGGTACGAAGGAATGTCGGGATAGGTGGCCCCGCTCGGTAGGTATATCCACGCGACCATCGTCGCGATGAGCGAACACGCCAGCGCCGGCAACACGGTGGGAAGGGCGAAACTCCCGAGCAGCACTTCGGCGGTGAAGATCGCACCGCCCAGGGGAACGTTGTATACCGCGGCGAGTCCCGCGCCGCCGCCACAGGCGACGAGCAGTCGCTTCTGGGTGGACGAGAGTCTCAACCAGTGCGAGAGCACGCTGCCCGACGCGCCACCCATCAATTTCGGTGCAGCCTCGCGCCCAATGGACGCACCCATGCCGATGACCACTTCGGACGTGATCGAAGTGAAGAAGCTGCGCCGGATACCCAGTTCTCCGTCACCATTCCAAAGTGAATCGTCGATCTCGGCACTCTCGTGTCGCAAGTAGCGACGTATGAAGTACCACAGCACGGCGCCGACGACACCGGCGAGGACCAGCGTTATCACGCGGTGCACATCAGAGGTGCGTGCGACGGCCGATTGATAACTTCCCGAGTGGTAACCGAAGGTGACTCGCTCACTCATCGCAAGGATCCACATGAGTAGGTCACCGAAGAGTCCCGTCGCCACGCCGGTGAGCGCTACGGCCAGCCAGAACCTGGGGGTGAGCGCGGCTTGTTCTTGGGTGACGTTGGGCTGCTCCATGGCGCCACGACCCGAAGCGATCCGGTGTTTCAGCACCGGCGGAGGGACTCGAAGCCGCTCGTTCTCTCCCTCGTGCTTGTGGTTCATCTGCCTCTCACTACTTCGTGTTGTCAATCGTAACGGTGGCGACGTGAGGACCTCGTTCGCCACGACGAGGCGCGATTCAGCTGCGAGAATTGCGGTCTCCAGTCTTCTCAACTTCTGCACTGGAAAATGTCGAATAACTAACGAGGTCGCGCCGTCATCGCCATTCTTTCGCGGAACAAACGCGGTGACTACTCGACGTACTCGCTTATCGCGAGACCGCACGAGGCACACACGGTGGCGCCACCGCTCACCGCGCCACAACGTGGACACAGCAGGTTCGCGAAGCACGCGGAGTCGCCACCGCCAGTATCAACTCCGAGTTCGAGCAGGTCGCGGGGATCGTCGACGATGTACTCGGCACCGCTCGTATCGAGTTCGTCGCGCGAACCGTAACCCCAGAGCACCCCAATGGGCACGACGCCGTGGAAGATCGAAGCGAGAACATCTTGCTGACGGTCGCCGACCATCCAGACCCGACGACGTCGAGGAGGCTGAAAGAACTCGAGCACCTCATTGAGCACTTGCTTCTTCGTGGTGAGCGAATCGTCAAAGCTCACGCCCGCGATGGTTCGAAAGTACGACGCCACGCCCAAGGTCTCGAGCATCTCGTGAGCGAAGTCCACCCGTTTGGCGGTCGCCACGCCCATGAGGACCTCACTCTCTTCGAGCACGCGCAGGGTCTCGTGGATACCTTCGTAGAGTTGGGCCCGCTGAACGCCGAATCTCCCGTAGAAGTCCCGGTAGCGGTCGACGACCGGTCCAAGAGCGTCGCCGTCGATGCCCAGACTGCGAAAGGACTCCTCCAGCGGAGGTCCGATCAAGTGACGTAATTCATCGTCGCTTCGCGCAATTCCCAATTCGTCGAGCGTCAAACGAAACGAGTAGAGAATTCCCTCCTGGGAGTCGGCAATGGTGCCGTCAAGATCAAAGATCACGAACTCGGGCAGCGAACTCACACCACCATCATTGCGCGTTTCGCATCGACCCAGTCCACGCCCGGTCCCTGAAGGGTGACCTTCAGCGCCTTGCGAGCACCTCGACATTGGGAACGACGAACACGCCGTCCTCGTCCTCGGACCATTGACGAAACGACTCAGCCATTGACGAGAGTTCACCCTCGTCGCTAAAACCGTAGGCCAGGGCCTGATTCGCGAAATCGCTGAGACGTATCCGGTCGGCCCACAGGCCTCCCCACCACGCGCGCTCTTCGGCTTGGTGAAAGGTCCAATTCGACGACGTGACCTTCGCGTCCTCGAATCCCGCCTCGTGCACCCAGGTCGCAAGATAGCGTCCCGCATTTGCTTGGGCGCCGTTCGCCGCAGTCACGCGTTGGTAGAGATCCATCCAGGCGTCGAGTCGAGGATCGTCGGGGGCCCACACGATGGCGCCGTAGTCCACGTCGCGCACCGCGAGCAGGCCTCCGTCGACGAGCACCCGTCGCATCTCGGTGAGCGCCGACACCGGATCGCTCAGGTGTTGAAGAACCTGATGCGAGTAGACGACATCGAACGTCTGGTCGTCGAAAGTGAGATCGTAGACGTTGTCGACTGAGAAGCGAAGGTTCCCGATCCCCTGGTCCTCGTGGAGATTCTGGGCGACTTCAATCACGTCGGCGGCGATGTCAATGGCGTCGACGAGTCCCGGAGCGACCCGCCTCGCGAGGTCGGCGCTTATGGTTCCTGGACCGCACCCCACGTCGAGAACCCGGGCTTCGGCAAAGAGTTCTGGCAGGAGGAACGCTGCCGAGTTCTCTGCGGTGCGCCAGCGATGACTGCGCAGCACCGACTCGTGGTGCCCGTGAGTGTACTGATCCTCGGTCATCGTGCCTCTTCGAGCCAACGTCCGAGCACGACGGTGTGCGCGTCGTCGTAGCCGATTCGTTCATAGAAACCTACTGCCGCGGTGTTCGTGTCGCGGACCATGAGCTGGACTTTGGGAACGTCGCGCTCGACGAGCCACCGTTCAGCAGATTGCATCAAGAGCCGACCGACCCCTCGCCGCTGGTGGGACGGAGCAACAGCCACGTAGTAGACCCAGCCACGGTGACCGTCGGCACCCACCATGGCGGTGCCCACCAGCTCATCGTTGTCCAAAGCCCCCAACACGCTCGACGTCGATCCCCGGAGTGCTCGAAGAAAATCTTCGCGTGGATCGTTCCACGGCCTAGTCAGTCCCACCAGTTCCCACAAGTGCACGGCGGATTCGAGCGTCGTCTCGTCGAGTTCCTCGATTTTCATCCACTTATCGTAGAGTCTCCACTCTCTCGCGGGAAGCCCGTGTTCTAGCCTGAACGAATGGACTCCGATTGGGCTCTACAAGCTCGCCTCTGGATAGTCGGAGGATACGTCGTCACCTTCGTGGCGAGCGTCGTCGAGTTCATCGGGCAGTTCTCCTCATTCACGCACGGCGGACTCACGGCGACCATCGCCGTCGACGTGACGCTCGGACCGGTTGTCGCCGCGGGCTCAGTGTGGACGTGGTGGTGGCTTTCGCAGTTGAAGGTCACCGATGACGAACAACGAGGAATCGTCCAACGCGGTATCGGCGGATTGATCGTGCTGTTGATGGCCGAGGGCACGATGTCCTTTACCAGCTTCACCTCCCTCGTAGCCGTCCAGTCGGTCCAAACCTGGGTGCTCGCAGTATTCCTCTTGATGACCCTGGGCGAAGTCGCTGCCGCCATTGGTTTCTTTGCCGCTCTCCTGGCCCTGCGCGCGACCCGAGACTCTCCTTCGATGCCCTCCGATCTCGAAGACTGGGATACGTAAAATTTGTCAAACTAATTTGACATTTAGCATATTGTCAATCTAAACTGACGATATGGCAGAAAGAACTATTCCAGACACGTTGGAGTTCGCGGATCCGGCTCAGGGTTTTCGAGCTTCGCTCGCACTGCACGGCCTCGCCGAAAGGGTTGAGGCCCGTTCGGTAGAACTGGCTCGCAAGAAAGGTTGGGCGTGGCAACAGATCGGCGAGGCCCTCGGGGTGACCCGCCAGTCCGTGCACCACAAGTACGGAAGGGACCAGGAATGACTCGCGCTCACGACTCGCAGACGTATAACCCTGTATCGACGTATATCGTTGCGTGCGAAGAAGCGCGCCAACGCGGTGATCGGCGCGTCGGTACTGACCACCTGCTGCTCGCACTTCTGCGCGATCCGCACATCGAAGACGCCGTCGGGGTGAACCACGAGCAGGCCAGAACGGCGCTCGTGGGACTTGATAAGGAAGCCTTGGTCGCCATTGGTCTGCCCACAACGTGGGACGTACCTCCTCTGTCAGAGCACGCCCTGGCGCCACAACCCTCACTGCACAAAGCATGGAAGATTCACATGAAGTTGAGTCCATCGGCGAAACGGGCATTGAGGGAATTCGGCCCGCGGATGCGCGTACACCTGCCTACGTCGCCTGAGCAACTACTGGCCTCGTTGCTAGAGAACAACCCGCCCGACCCAGCCGCAGTCCTGCTCAACGTCCTCGGCGTCGATTCACTCGCGCTTCGTCAACGCCTCAACGACAAGCAGGACGCGTAACGGGTTCATCGGTGACCACGCGGTGTGAAGTTGGCAACGTCGCAGCTGACATCGTGGACGAGATTCACTCGCGCCCCTCGAGAGAACCGTGACCTCACAAACTCCAGAGGTTCTCGCGGTTCGCCGCGCCTACAATGTTTGAAGCGAAGGAGGAGGAGGAGTGCGTATCCTTATCACGGGCGCCGGACGAGCAATCGGTGCCGCGACGGCGACGGTCCTGGCACAAGCCGGCCACGAGGTGATCGCGACCGCCCGCGACGTCGCATTGCTCGACTCGCTCGACGTTGCCCTGCGTCTTGCCCTCGACGTCACCGACGAAGTGTCGATTACCGAGACCCTGGTTCGCGCAGGCGACATCGACGCGGTGGTGAACAATGCCGCCGCTCACGGCCAAGGACCCCTCGAGGACTACCCCATCGAACGCCTCCGCCTTATTTTCGAGACCAACGCGATTGGCCCTATTCGACTCGTCCAACACCTCCTCCCATCCTGGCGCGAGCGCGGCAGCGGCGTCATCGTCAACATCAGCTCAGTGCAGGGAAGGGTCGCCACGCCACTTGAGGGGGCGTACGCCGGTTCAAAGTACGCACTTGAGGCGATGTCCGAAACTCTGCACTACGAGATGCGTCACTTCGGGATTCGAACCGTGATCATAGAACCGGGCTACATCGCACCGGGAATGAAACCCATGCCCAAGGGTGAGCGAAACCCGGCCTTCGCGGATCTTTGGCAAGAGTGGGAGAATACCGACTCCAAACTCAATGGTCCCGACGGCCGTCCCGGACCCGAGATCGTCGCTCGTGCGGTGCAAGGCGCGATCGAAGACGAGACCACCCCGCTTCGAGTCCCGGTAGGCGCCGACGCGGAGCTCATCCTCTCCACCCGTTCACAACTGAACGACCAGGACTTCGAGTCCCTGATGCGCCAAACTCTGAACCTCCGCTGGTAGTGGCGCCAGGCCACGACGTTTGCGGTGGCGTCAAAACCAAGCGACGGGGACTAACTAGCGAATGATCGAAGCCAGGTGCTCGCGCACCTGAGGCCATTCCTCTCGGGTGATCGAGAACATCGCACTGTTCCGGTAGCGATCCTGCTCGCCTTGCACGAGCGAGGGTTGCCATGATCTCAAGACGCCCTCGAAGGTCGCTCCGAGTCGCAGTATCGCCGCTCTGGAACGCTCGTTTCGCGCGTCCGTCTTGAGATCGACGCGCGCCACACCCCACGTCTCAAAGGCGTGACGCAGCAACAAGAACTTGGCCTCGCTGTTGATGCCGGTGCGCTGAGCGGTCGCTGCGAGCCAGGTGCCACCAATCTCGACCGCGTAGGGCAGTTCACCCTCGCTTCGACGACGTAGCGTCATGAACCTCGTCGCACCAACCGCGCGCTCACGGGTCACGTCCACTTGGGCGAAAGGGACGACCAGTCCCGCCTTCCAGTCGGCGAGAAGGTCCTCGACGAAGCGCACCATACCCGCGTAATCCTCGGGAACCGGCGTGAAACTGTACATCGAACGGTCAACCTGACACGCCTCGACGAGGGCTTCTACGTGCGACGAGGTTAAGGGCTCGAGGCGTACGTACCGTCCGACGATTTCGGCGACGGCGAGTTGCTCGGGCATATGACAATTCTCACACAGCGTGATGATCGCCAGGGCCGGGATCTACACGGCGTAGTGCGCGACGTTCTCGAGCGTCCTTCGCCCAACCCCCAGATAACTGGACCGGCCCCTGACGCCCAGTCCGAGGCCGACGAACATCGTGCCGAAGAGAGCCGCCCAACCGAGTGAACGACGGATCAACGCCTCGTCGTGCTCGCCGTAGGCGTCAAGGAATTCAGGAAGCAACTCCGGCGCTAGCAGCATCCACGCGCCCGCAAGATCGCTCGCCGGATCACCCGCGCACAGGTCGCCAAAGTCCACCACCGCACATAGTGAACCGGACCGCACGATCACGTTCGCGGGATGCATGTCACCGTGAAGCCACGTCGGGCGCCCCTCAAAAGGAGGCGCATCCAGAGCTTCTCGCCACACACGGCGCACCTCGGACGAATCGACCAATCCTTCGACGAGCACGAGGCGTTCTTCCATCTGGTCCGCTCGATTCGCGAGTGGTACCCCACGCCAAGGATTATTCGGCGCGTTGCCGGGCGCCGGCACGTGCAGCGCGCGAAGGAACGCACCCAGACCTTGCGCCGAGGACGACGAGGTGACCGCCCCGAAGAGGTCACCGGGCGTGCCCTCGAACCATGTCGTCACCACCCAGGGCCACGGAAACGTGTTCGAGGGAGCACCGACCCCCAATGGTCGCGGCACCGGTAACGGCAGGCGTGGCGCCAGTTCAGGCAGCCACATGATTTCATTCTCGAGCAGGCCGACGGCTTCACTTCGTCGCGGGAGTCGAACGAGGTATTCCTCGCCCAGTCGCCACAAGACGTTGTCGAAACCTTCGTCCACTCGCGAGAGCACTAAGTCGCTCCACTCGGGGAACTGCGCTTCGAGCAGACTCCGAAGGGCGCGCTCATCGAGCACGTTGCTCGCTTCGGGCCAGGTCATGGCATAACGGTACACAGCACCAAATCACCGGTCATTGGACCACGTTCTAGTAAGGATCCACCGGTAGTTGCTCGTCCTGGCGCTTACCTAGTCGAATGCCGGCCGACTGACCACGCTTCGCAGCGAGCACCGATCCGGTGACCGCCGCGAGTCCAAAGTCGGGCATGTTGGCGTAGACCGTCTCCACGGTCGCGTCCGAAAGCAGGACCGTCTCGTGGAAGATGCCGACTGATCCGTTCGCCTTCACCCGTCGATTGAACGCGCGCCACGCCGGCAGGTGGAGATTCTGCGCCGCGCGAGCATACGCCTCAAGCTTCTCGAAGGACTCCCAGTACTGCCACACCAGAATCACTCGTCCGGAGACGAAGGTCCGAGGCTTTCCCACGAGACCGAGTGCGGGTTGCCGCTGCAACTCAATGAGCATCCGTGGCATCGCGAGAGCGACGGGTAGCCATTTCCGAATTTGCCAGAGTCGATTAATCCTCATCCCAATCAGAAAGAGAACGACACCATCGGCGCCGACTTCAGCGGAATATCTTCCTTTGTTCACGTGTGCCATCGCCGAAGCATAACGATGTATGACGGAGGCTTGTATGGAACACTTGACCACATTCGTGTCGATTTTCGTGACGTTGTAGAACACTTGACCTTAACGACCACCAGTCCTCATTGGTTGTAGAACGACTGGCTTCAAGGAAATATTCGCGAAACGATTACGACCCGTCCGAGACGAAGAAGACATTCCCATCCGGATCGACGATACGAGCACCCCAGGCACCCCACGGCGTCATCTCGGGTTCTTGAGTGAACCCGACGCCTCGTTCGCTCAGCGTGGCGTACTCCGCCCTCACGTCATCCGAAGAGAAATAGACATTCGTCAATGTCGGCGTCTCGGGCGTAGGGCACGCCATGCCGTAGAACCGGCTCTCCCCCAGGACGATCCCGGTCGAATGACCAGGTGGCACCACACAGACGAATCGGTAGTCCGGGCTCATCTGATTGTCAATGCTCGCGGTCCATCCGAGCTTGTCCACATAGAACTCCAGGGCCTTTTCGATGTCGCTGACAATCACCACAGAAGCGAACACGTGCACGTCGCCCTCCCTTTTCGAGTACTCGATTGGTCGCCGAGTTCCGCTCACTCTATTGGCGAAGACTCAGTCCCGCAGATTAAGTGCGTGCGACTTCTGCTGGAGGAGGTCGACTATCCGCGTCGCGGTCGCTTCCTGGTCGTGGTCCGAATTGTCGAGTACGTGCGATTCAAAGGACCCGAGTCTTGAGTACTCCTGGTACATGTGACGAATCGGACCCTCCTCGGCGAGGGCGTTCTGATGGCGGGCTTCCTGGCGTCGAGTAACGGACCGGTCAAGACATTCCTCAAGTCCCGGACGAAGCACGACGTAGGACACCGGCACCAAGAGCTTCATGAGTTCGTCGCGCACCACGTGCATGTACCAGGGTCCAATGATGCCATCAAGAATGGTCGCGTAGCCCGCGTCGGAAAGTCGAGCCGCTGCCGCCAGCGAGGCACGTAGCATCGCGATGTTCTGATGCTCCGCCTCGTTGTCCCAGGCGGGGATACCTCCATTCACGACCGTGTCCCAGAACCAGTCGGCCTCGATGACCACCGAGGGGTCGAAATGGGAGGCGACGAGCTGGCTCACGGTTGTCTTGCCCGCACCCGGAGGGCCGGTAAGAATCAGCAGGAATCCATCGCCCATTTGCTCCAACCTAGACCCGATATCAACCTCCAGGATGAGTCAACACATGAGTTGTCTCACCACCAGGAGCTCGGGAGAGACGATTTCTCTAGGGGCGTTCTCTTGTCTACGCTGCCATCGTGACCTCCTGGCCCCACGAGACGCTGCGTCGAACGAAGTCGTCTCTCCTTCCATTGTCAAACCCAAGTCTCGCGCCCTCGATGCGCGCGTACATGAAGGACGTCGCACCTTTCCTCGGCATCAGGGCCGGCGAGCGTCGCCGCGCTCTCCATTCGGCGTGGCACGACCTCGAACCTCCAGACAGTGACCAACTCGGCGAGGCGTGCCTCGCTCTCGTCGGCCTGAGGGAACGAGAGTTCAGTTACGCCGCGTACGACTTGATCGCCCGGTACCTCGACGCCGCTGATGAGACCTTTCTCATCGAATTCATGCAGGACCTGCTCACTACCAAGCCCTGGTGGGACACCGTCGACGGTCTGGGGACCGCAGGCGTGAGCCCCTTGTGCCAACGTTACGACGCGCGTGAGATCGTGTACCTCTGGTCACGGTCTGGGGATCGGTGGCTCATTCGCGCTGCGATCCAACATCAACGTGGTTGGAAACACGACACCGACATCGAGTTCGTCCTGGAGCTCTGCCACGTCCACGCCATGTCGCGAGAATTCTTCGTGGCCAAGGCGATCGGCTGGGCTCTACGCGACCTCGCGCGAATGGACGCGCAGTCGGTGCGGCGTTTCCTGCACGAACACCCTGACCTCAGTCCCGTGGCGGTTCGCGAGGCGCGTCGGGGACTTTCCACGTCCTAGTCATCGATAATCGAATCCGCGACGCGGACCAAAGAATTCCACGTCGCTCGGTCCAACTCCCAGAGGAGACTCAGGCCGGAGTGCCCGGGTACTCGCATGTCTCGTCTGATGGCTGCGACCCGACGAAATCCCAGTTTTTCGGGCACCCGCATACTGGCGAGGTTCGTCGCGTCCATTTGGATCTCCACGATGTTGACCATCGGCAGGTACGCGAACGCCGTAGCCACCAACAAGCGGGTCGCACGACTCGCGTAGCCGCGTCGCGTCCGCGAGGTTCGCACCCAGTAGCCGATGCCGACTCGATCAGGACTACTCAATCGGTACAGGTTCGCCATTCCGACCAACGTGGCGTCGCGTTGGTCGACTATGAAGTACCGCCAATCCTGATTGTCGTCAAAGAACTTGATGTGCTCGTCCATGGCCGACCCGTAGGTGGTGAGGGTTACCTCCTCTTGGGCCCAGAGGAGCCAGTGGTGCAGTTCCGTCCAGCTCTCGTGAATCGCCTGGACCGCGAGCACGAGGTCATCGAAACCGCAGCGACTCAGTTCGACGACCTCGTCGGCCAGTCGATTCGGTACCAGCGCCATCGAGTCACCTCTCTGTGGACGATCTCGGCTACGAGTTCCTCATGTCAAGTTTCTCACGACAAGTTTCTCACGACAAGGCACCAGCGAGGTCAGCGAGGATGTCCTCGATGTCTTCGATACCTACGCTCAGGCGCACAAGACTGTCGGGCGGCTCGAGTGTCGAACCAGCGGTCGAGGCGTGGGTCATCACCGACGGCAGTTCGATCAAGCTCTCAACGCCACCGAGGGACTCGGCCAACGTGAAGACCGTCGTCGACTCGCAGACCTTCCTCGCCGCGCCGGAGCCGCCCCTCAGCGTGAAACTGACCATGCCGCCGAAGTCACTCATCTGCACTCGGGCGATTTCGTGACCGGGATGGTCAGTCAAACCTGGGTAATACACTCGCTCCACCGCCTCGTGCCCCGCAAGGAAATCGGCGACTGCTGCGGCGTTCGAGCAATGACGCTCCATGCGAACGCCCAATGTCTTGATGCCTCGGATCAACAAGTAGCAATCGAGCGGTCCGGGGACCGCACCTATGGCGTACTGATGGAACTTCAACGCGGTAGATAGTTGGTCGTCGTTGGTCGCGACAAACCCGCCGATCACGTCCGAATGCCCACCGATGTACTTGGTCGTCGAGTGAACGACGACGTCAGCGCCATGCGACAGGGGACGCTGCAAGAAGGGTGTGGCAAAGGTATTGTCGACGACCAGCCGCGCTCCCTTGTCGTGTGCCACGTTGCCCAGCGCCTGAATCGACACGACGTTCAGCATGGGGTTGCTCGGCGTCTCCACCCAGAGGATCTTGGTCGTAGGACCAAAAGCATTTCGCACGGCATCCAAGTCGCTCAAGTCGACACACGTGACCGTGAGGCCCCAACCTCCATAGATACGTGTGAGCAATCGGTACGTCCCGCCATACGCGTCATTACCCAGGATTACGTGGTCACCCGGCGCCAACGTGCGTAAGAGGGCATCCTCGCCCGCGAGTCCCGAAGCGAATGCGACGCCGTACTGGGCTCCTTCGAGATCGGCCAGACACGCTTCGAGAGCGGCTCGGGTCGGATTGTCGACACGACCGTAATCGCTGAACCTCGGCACGCCGACGCCGTCTTGGGCGTAGGTCGAGGTGAGATACACCGGCGGATTCACCGCTCCCGTCGACGGATCGGGCTCGGAGCCCACGTGAATGGCTCGTGTATTGAATCCGCTCACTGCTCGCTCTTCTGTTGGAGAAAACCAAGAATGTCACTGCGGGTGAGCACCCCTACCGGGTGCCCGCCATCGAGGACCAGGACACCAGCACTCGAACTGAGCTTCTTTGTCAGGTCGGTAACGCTCATGCCCACGCCGACCATGGGTAACGGCGGGTCCGCGATGTCCTTTACTCGAAGGTCGAGCACTGACGAGTCGCGCGTGGTGGCTTCAAGTACACCAAGCTCGCTGAGCGAACCAGACACTTCCTTCGCCGCAAGGGGAAGTTCATCAGTCACCGTCACGAGCAACTGCGAGACGTCGTTCTGACGCATCACGGTGATGGCGTCGCGCACGAGTGCGTCTTCAGTGACGAGCACCAGGTCCGCGAGTGCATCGGGCTGACGCTTCAATTTACTCGTGAGCACATCGCCCGCGTCCATCTCGTTGTGCGGACGCAGGAAACCCATGTCACTCATCCACGCGTCATTGAATATCTTGGAAAGGTAGCCGCGTCCCGAGTCGGGAATGAGAACGACGACGACCGCGTCGGCGGGTAGCGTTGCCGCCACTCGCAATGCCGCGACCACAGCGGTACCCCCTGAACCACCGATCAGGATGCCCTCTTCGCGGGTCATTTGTCGGGCCATGGCGAACGCGTCCGCGTCACTTACCGCGACTACTTCATCGACAACGGACGGATCGTAATTCGCGGGCCAGAAATCCTCGCCCACGCCTTCGGTGAGATACGGACGCCCCGCCCCGCCCGAATACACCGAACCCTCCGGGTCTGCGGCGATAATTCGAATGTTCGGATTCTTTTCCTTGAGATATTTCCCAACGCCGGTGATGGTGCCACCCGTGCCCGCTCCGGCCACGAAGTGCGTGACGCGGCCTTTGGTCTGCTCCCAGATCTCGGGTCCGGTCGTTTCGTAGTGCGCACGGGGATTGTTGGGATTCGAGTACTGGTCGGGTCGAAATGAGTTCGGCGTCTCCTTGGTGAGTCGTTCAGCAGTCGAATAATAGGAATCGGGGTCCTCTGGTGCGACGGCGGTGGGACAGACGACGACTTCGGCTCCGTAGGCGCGTAACACGTCGATCTTTTCGGGCGCCATCTTGTCGCTCATGACGAAGATGCAGTGGTAGCCGCGCTGCGCAGCCACAATGGCGAGCCCGACACCGGTGTTGCCGCTGGTCGGCTCGATGATCGTCGAACCCGGTCCGAGGAGTCCGTCGCGTTCTGCCGCCTCGACCATCGTGAGCGCGGGCCGATCCTTCGAACTGCCTCCGGGGTTTGTCGTCTCTAACTTGGCGATGACGTCGCACGACACGTCACGCCCAACTCGCCCGAGTTTCACCAGTGGCGTGTGACCGATTAATTCCAGCGGGCTCTCCGCGACGTCCATGTCAGAGTGGTGCATAGTTTTCTCTTCCGTCTGGCGCTTCGAACTTCGAAGTAAGTCTTCGGTCTCCTCTCACTCTAAATGACTTTTCACCGACCAGAAAAACAGTGGCGGGGAAATCAACCAGCCTCCACCCGTCCGATTATCACCCAGCGAACGTTGAACATTCTTCGGGACTGAGAAAATCACCTCACTTGACGAGGAAGATACCAAAGCCGTCGTAGCCCTTGCTGCCCACGGTCTGCACGACGGTACCGTCGAGACGTGCGTCACTCGCCGCGAGAGCGAGGAAGGCACGCACACCCTGGACTCTCTCGTCGATGCTCGAAGGGTTGACGACCTCACCGTCGCGTACGACGTTGTCCGCGACGATCAACGTCCCCGGGTGTGAAAGTGCGAGAGCGTGTTGCAGGTACTGCGGATAGCCCTCCTTATCGGCGTCGATGAACACGAAGTCGAAGGATTCGACCTTCGACGCAATGAGCGCTTGCAGTGTCTGAACGGCCGGCCCGACGCGCACCTCAACGAGACTGGAGAAGCCCGCGCGCTCGATGTTCTTTCGTGCGACCTCGGCATGATGCGCTTCCAGCTCGAGCGAAACGAGTTGCCCATCAGTCGGCAAGGCTCGCGCCAACCAAATGGTGCTGTAACCGCCGAGCGTGCCGATCTCGAGAATTCGCTTGGCTCGGTGACTCTGCGCGAGAATCTCGAGGAACTTGCCCTGGTTCGGGGCGACGTTGATTGGTGGCAACCCTCCGGCGTCGCTGTCGGCCAGAGCCGCATCGAGCACCTCGTCCGAAGGCGTCAGCAGGTCCACTACGTAGTCATCCACTTCGGTCCATTGATTTTGTGTCATGTCCAGAGTCTCTCAGACCACGACCCGCAATCGCCAGGGCCAATCACGTCGAGGTCGAAGCTACGTGGCTAGCAGAGATTGGTGAAGCCACTCGTCGCGAGCATCGCGCGCAAGATCTCGTCCTCATTCTTCTCAGCCGCCAGGGTCTCAGCGGTCGCTGGTCCCTTCGCGAGTGCGTTCGCCGATGGACCCGGCGTGTTCCCGTTGTTGAGTACTCCCTGCAACGCCTGGGTGTACGCCGAGGAGACGACGCCGTGATAGCACCCGATGGACGAGCGCACGCCCTTCACGTTCTCCAAGACGTAGTGGTACACCCCGTGGGGATAGCCCGGCACCGGCGAAAATATTCCGTTGCACGCGTCAAGCGCGGACACCGGCACAGTCGTGCCGTTCATGGCGACGTTGTCGTAGACGCCGTAACCGTCGAAGGCGAAACCGAGGATGAGCGGCACTTTGGAGGCGGCAGTGTCCTCGAGGACGCCCGTTGACGTGGTGCCGGCCGTCGAGATCACCGACGAGACCGTCGGACTCGCGCCGGTGGCGTAGGAGACCAGACAAGAGGGCAAACCGTGATAGTGATACTGCCCTCCGGGTCCGGGGTGACCGTCACAGTCGTCGATGAAGGAAGCACTCACGCCGTTCTGGGTCGCGACGAAGTTATCGCTCGTGGCGACGGTTGAGTGATTCGCCTCGTAAGGGTTGTAGAGTGCGGCGCCGTCCAGCATGATCCCAATGGGTCCCTGATTCGTACTCGTAACGGTCTTGGAGTATTTCGGCGTGAGTGGCAGGACGTAGTCGTAGTTCTGATTCTTCAGTATTGAAGCCGACGAGACGATGGAAGCGCCGGTCGCACTCACCGCCAGCGGATTTGATGGGACGGCGTAGTTGGTCGCGACGAAGTTCGAGGCGGGTTCGCCATCCGATTTGAAGGTCCACGATCCGTCACCGAGAGTGACCGACACGTTCGAGGTCCACTTGACGAGGCGCACGGCTGACTTCTCACTCTGGGAAGTCGTCGCACTCGCCCTCGTGGCGGCTCCCGCGACGGACGACAAGCTCGTGGCCGTCAGCGCTACCACGAGCAGGGCCCCAGTTCGCCCAACGATTTCTCGGATGCGTCTACTCACGTTGCTTCGCTTCCTTCGCGTTATTCATCAGTGGCCACGTTCGACCAGTGTGGCAGTGGCGATACAGTACCGGACATCACGTCCGATCCGAACGATTTCTTTGGGTCGTCCGCCCACCGGTTCCTCGGGACGTGCGGACCCGACCTCGCACGGGTCACAGCCCGCCGGTAGGTTTGTCCCATGGAACCTCGCCTCTCGATCATCACGCTGGGCGTCACCGACCTCCAGCGTTCCTACGACTTCTATTCCAAGGGTTTGGGACTACCAACGACGCGAACACCTGAACAAGGAATCGTCTTCTTCCAGACCTCGGGCGTCACGCTGGCGATCTACCCCTACGAGGAACTCGCTCAGGATGTCGGGCCCGATTGGAGCGGCCCGCGCTCGAAGTTCCCCGGCGTAACGATTGCTCACAATGTGCGAACCCGTGAGGAGGTTGACGCGGTCATGGAGACCGCCGCGGGCGCGGGCGCGAGCGTGGTCAAACCAGCCGCAGACACCTTCTGGGGTGGATACTCGGGATATTTCAGCGACCCTGACGGCTATCTCTGGGAGATCGCTTGGGGCGCCTTTGAGTTCAATGACGACGGATCTCTGATCGTCACCTGAACCACCAGAATTAGTTACCAAGCGAAAGTGTGGGGTTCAATCGGTGCCTGCGAAGCGTGCGTACTTCGAAGAAGGAAAGAAGTCGGTCTTCGCCATTGCCCTGGAGTGGCCCGGATGGGCTCGACGATCCGCGACGCCAGAGCGAGCGCTTCAAGAACTCACCAACTACCAGCAGCGCTACGAGATGATCGTGGGGAGCGCCCTGCCCGCGGGACGAATCACGATCATTGGATCGGTCCCGGGAAACGCCACCACCGACTTTGGCGCACCCGGGGTCCTGGGGCCCTGGGACGAGAAGCCAGCCTCGAAGAACGAGAGAGTCCGTCAGATCCAGATCCTCGAACGATGCTGGCAGTATTTCGACCGTGTCATCAGCGGCGCGCCGAACCAATTGACCAAGGGGCCGCGAGGTGGGGGGCGTGATCGCGACGAGATCGTCGAACACGTACGAGAGACCGAGCGGGCCTACGCGCCCAAGATGGGACTTCGGATTCCTCCGCGTACCGCGTGGCCCGAACAGCGAGCAATGCTGGTCGAGCACCTGAGCGAAGGTCAGCTCGGCCACGCGTGGCCCCCGCTCCACGCCGTGCGCCGGTTGGCCTGGCATATCGTGGACCACGCATGGGAGATCGAGGACAAGAGCGTCTGATCACCGGCGTCGCCGGGGTGCTACTTCGTCGAGAGTCGTTGAAGGAACTCTTGGACGCCGTCACCCTCGAGGGCCGCCAAACCGTGCGGACGACCGGTCAAGGCGAGCAGCAACGAGACCGTCGGTCCTTTCACCAGGGGTCCTGTGCCGTGGGACCAGTCACTGTCCGAACTCTCGATTCGCAGACCGGTCGTGAGCCCTTTCTTAGTGAACGCACCTTCCGCTTTCTTGGTGAAGAGGAAGTCGAGTACCAGGTTCGACGTCTCATCAGGAACCTCGAGGGATCGATAGGTAGGGATGGCGATGTCGTAACCGTGGATGACGACGTCAGTGAGCGGTGCCTCGGGACCGAAACCCGGTGGCGTGAACTTGTTCGATGCCTCTCGGTGCAGCAGCGCCACCAATTCGCCCGCAGGCACGTCCTTCTGGGAACGGGCGTAGCGATCCGAGAGCAGCGAGAAGTTACCCCTCGCTTTGATCACACCAAAAACGAGTGACGGGAACCCGAGGTTGAAGGGCATCGTCAGGTGGGCCACGACGTCGTGAACCGTCCATCCTTCGCACAACGAGGGCGTTTCCCACTCCTCAGCACCGAGGCCGTCCAGTACTTCGACGAGGGCCAGTCGTTGGTTGTGAATCTTTGTAAAGAGGTCGGGCACGCGAATACTCTAACCAGTGCGTCAACGCAATCTGACAGGAACCTCACGCAGACAGCAGCTTGCTTCTCGTTTTCGCTCCCTCATACGAACAGCGAGCCCACGAGAATGGTCAGCAGGGCTACCGGTGGACCAATCGTGACGAAGGTCCGCAGCGAAGGACGCGCCCCTTCGCCGCGAGCGAGTCGAAACCAGAGCATTGACGACAGGGATCCCGTGACGAAGATATTGGGGCCGAGATTGAGACCCAGCAGCAATGCGTACGGATGGGCAATCGACTGACCAGAGAACAACGACGCCGCGGGGAGGTTGTTTATCACGAGGGACGTTCCGGCCCCAATAAGCGACGTGGCCAACGAAGACGTGTGCGCCACCAAGTGTCCCACGCGATGCCAACTTCGCCCCAACCATCCCACCAGGACCGCCAGAGCGAAAAGGGGTGCCAGCAACAGCGGACTGGTGACCAGGAACGAATCACGAACCCGCATCGTTCGCGTCACCATAACTTCGTTGCCGGCGGCCACGATGCCGATGGCCAGCACCGGTAGAGCTGGATCACGCAGGACGAGCATGGCGATGACCGAGAGCGCCACCGCCAAGGTACCGAACCGGAACCGTAACGACACATTGACGCGCGAAGGCGCTGTCACGTCGCCGCGCAGGTGGCGACCGCGCCAGAGAGCCACGACCAGGATCGTGATGAAAACCGCGCATACCCAGGGAAGGAGCATGTGCGACGCGAAGGTCGTTCCCGCCACCGAGCGACTGGAGAAGACCAGCAGATTGGTGAGATTCGAGCCGTAGAGCAGCAATGAGGCCGAGTTCGTCATCAGGATCGCGCCATAGAGAAACGCCGTCTCGTCAACCTTGGAGGATCGAGCGGCCTGCAACGCCACGGGAGTCATGAACACGATGGCCGTGTCCAGATTCAGCGTCGCGGTAACGAGCGCCACCGCCACCATCGTGACGATGAACACGCGTAACGCTCCACCGGGTGTCCGGGCAATCAGTCGACCAAGCCATTTGAAGAGACCCTCGCTCGCGGCGCCGTGACCAACGAGCAACAGTCCCATTACAAGAACGAACGGTTCCCATGAGTTCTCCAGCGACTGGAGGAATTGCTCCACAGTTGAACCCTACGGGCCACCGGAACCCAACCACCGAGCACGCGTCTTCTCACGAAAGGACCACGCCGACGGCATGCTCACCCCATGAGAAAGGGAACGCCATTCTTCGGCACGGGCGCACGACGAAATTCGTAGGGGGAGAGCCCCTCCTTTCGAGCAGCAAACACCCGCGCGACGCCCGTATGTGCGACCAGGAGTCCGGTGCCGCCACGTTGAAGTAGCTCATCCAAGGCCGCGGTGACGCGAAGCCAGAATGCATGCGGATCCTCGGATCCGAATCGCGACACCATCTCCTGGGTGCTCACGTCTTGATACGCCATCCCGCTCATCGTCCCCATGTCGTATTCAGCCACTCGTTTCTCGACCTCCAGATGAATATCGCGGTTCAAGGCGTCGCGAACAATCGCCGCCGTCTCATAGGCACGAACCAGAGGCGACGTGACTATCCACGAGATGTCGTCTGGCAACTGGTCCAGCGCTCGCCGAGCTTGCATTTGACCTCTGACGGTCAACGGCGAATCTTCGCCGCCTCCGGCGTAGCGAC
>Ga0182012_10002854_pt1 | contig 18573 bp, 18 predicted proteins | sample 612S2SmetaG_FD_120486 | JGI IMG/M metagenome (GOLD analysis project Ga0182012, IMG submission 120486) | Permafrost microbial communities from Stordalen Mire, Sweden - 612S2S metaG | ecosystem: Environmental > Terrestrial > Soil > Wetlands > Permafrost | place: Sweden: Stordalen | collected...
TTCGCTCTCATAGCTGTAGCCGACGGCGCGATTGAACAGCGCGCGCTCGACGCGCTCATCGGCTTTCACCTTGCCGACCTTCACCGCCCGGCAAAACTTGGGATGCCGGTTCTTCCAGAGGTAGATGGTCCGCGTCGTCACGCCGAAGAATTCGCCCAGTTCGAAGTCGGTCGCCCCGAGTTCGCAGAGCTTCCTGGCCTGCGCTGCGAACTCGTCACGATAATGCGGCGGACGGCCGAGGATGGTGGCATCAGCATTGCTCATCGGGAATCACTCCGCCGTTGGGAAGTTGGTCGACTGGCCGAACTCGGCCTTGAGCGGGTCGGCATCGGCCTTGAAGCCCGCGCTCATCTGCTTGATGCCGGTAGGGCTGGTTGCGGTGGCTCGTATTGTCATGGGCTTGGGTCCTGTCGTCGTGAGGTTGTTGGGCGGCAGCGACGTTGCCGCTGCCGTTGGGGTGGCGATGGCTGGCGGCCGCATGGCCGCGGCATGGCGGATCGCGCGGTCGATTTGCTGCGCGTTGGCGGTCGGATCCGCCGCGGTCATCCGGCCGTTGAAGCCGGGCCTTCGATCTTGCTCACTGAAGTCTCCACCACGAAAAAAACCCGACGCGAACGCGCCGGGCGATGAAGAGATGTTAGAGATCGCGGACACAAGCCGCCCGGCGGGTGAAAGGCGTACCGACCGGGGCGAAGTCAAATCTGTGTCGTGGTTCGGCGTCAACGCGAGATTTTCGGCCGTTCACAGCTTACGCGGGCTGTGCGCAACCGCAGGCACCGGCGCGTAGGGTGCGCGCTGGCATCGCCTTTAGCCCGACGCAAGCACAACCCGGATCGCCCGCCGGCAAGATCTCAATCCCGGGGTGTGCGCGGATACGGCGTTCCGTCTTTCCGGTAGTAGCCGGTCACGCCGTCGGGTCCCGCTTTCAATTCCAGATCGATGTCCGGATAGGTCGCCTGATCGCCCGCCGTCCGGTCGCCGATCACGAGGAAGACGGCATCGGCTTGCGTGAGATTCAGGAAATGATGGCCGTCGCCTGTTCCGGCCGGAAAGCCGATGCAGGTGCGCGGCCCCACGGTTTCACGGCCGGCGTCGGTCACGAGCACGAATTCGCCCTCCAGCACGTAGACGAACTCGTCCTGCCTGGAATGAGCGTGCCGCGCCGACGACTGGCCACCGGGCAAAACCCGAATGAGATTGACGCCGTAATTCTTGAGCCCGGCATGATCGCCCAGCCGCCGATTATAGCGCTTGCGCTGTCCCTCCCGGAACGGCTCGGGATAGCCGGATGCATTGCTCTCCGGCACATCGGCTGGTTTGAACACCTTCGATCCTCTTGCCATGGCCGCCTCCTTGCGAACCGTGCAGACTACCGGGATGGGCCAGCACCAACAAGATTACGTGTCGTTCAACCAGGGGGCCTCGTGATGCGAGCAACTGCGCCCCGCTCAGGCAGGGCGCCCACAAGGGGCGCCCCTACGTATGTCGATCCCCTGTAGGGGCGACCCTTGTGGTCGCCCTCTTCGCCCCGGCAAAATGGCGGCCGGAGCGGCCGTTGCCCTTGCGCGCGGCAGGCTTTGCCGCGATCATTGTCATCGCGGCGACACCGGATTTTGATGCACATTTTCGCGCGGCTTTGCTTTCCTTCTGCTGCTCGCCTGATGGAGCGTTCGAGATGGCCATACGGCGCGGATCTTTGACGATCGTCGTGGTCGCCCTCTCGCTGATGCCGGGGGCAGGGGCGCCCGGGACGGAGCAGGCCAGCGCACCGCTTTCGTCAAGCGCGTTGCAGGAAATTGCCCGGCTCGAGGCCGAGATCGACCGCATCGAGGCGCAGACCGTCGAGCGGTTGGCGGCGCCGCCCGACAACCAGGTGCAGCGCATCGAACTGCTCGGCAAGTTGCTGCTCTATGACAAAAATCTGTCAGTCAATCGCAACGAGGCTTGCGCCTTCTGCCACATGCCCGAAGCGGGCTTCAGCGGCCCGCTCTCGGAGCTGAACCGCACCACCGGATCATATCCGGGTTCGGTGCGGACGCGCTTCGGGGACCGACGGCCGCAGACCCACGGATATGCCGCGCTGTCGCCCATGCTGCATTACAATCCCGGCCAGGGCGATCTGGTCGGCGGCAATTTCTGGGACATGCGCGCGACCGGCCGCCGGCTGGGCAACCCGGCCGCCGAGCAGGCGGAGGGGCCGCCGACCGACCCTGTCGAAATGGGCCTGCCGGATATTGCCTGCGCGGTCTATCGGGCCTCAGAACGCCCCTATCGAAAGCTGTTTGAAGGGGTGTGGGGAGCCCAGGCCTTCGCGGTCACCTGGCCGGTCGACGTCGAGCAGGCCTGCGACCGGCCTGGGCCGGCGGCGGCCAGCGATCCGCTGCCGGTTCATCTGGATCCGGTCGATCGCGGCCGCGCCAGCGCCACATTCGATCAGATGGCGCAGTCGATCGCCGGCTATGAGGCCTCCGCCGAGGTGACGCCGTTCACCTCGAAGTTCGATGCGGTGCTCGCCGGCAAGGCGCAATTCACCGCGCAGGAGAAAAGCGGATACGAGCTGTTTCGCGGCAAGGCGCAGTGCAATGGCTGTCATCGCGACGGCGGGCCCGGCGAGGATCCGTTGTTCACCGACTTCACGGCCAGCAATATTGGAACTCCCGCCAATCCCAGGCTGCCGTACTATGCGGAAGACCAGCCGGATGCATTCGGCTATGTCGCCAACCCCCGTGGAGCGGCCTTCGTCGACGGCGGCGTCGGCAGTTTTCTCAGCTCCGGGCATCTGTTGAGCAACCCCTCGGCGGTGGATGCGCGATGGCTCAAGCTGGCGCCCGGCAACCAGTCGCGCGTTCAGACGCCGACCTTGCGCAATGTCGACAAGCGGCCTCATCCGGCCTTCGTGAAGGCCTACGGACATAACGGGTATTTCACCAGCCTGAAGCAGATCGTGCATTTCTACAACACGCGCGATGTGCTGCCGCGCTGCAAGCCCCATGACGCCGGCGAGGGGACCACCTGCTGGCCCGCGCCGGAATCGACGGTCAACATCAACACCAGCCGTGTCGGGCACCTCGGCCTGTCGGATGCGGAAGAAGATGCGCTGGTCAGCTTCATGCAAACGCTGTCGGATGGCTACGTGCCACCGAACTGATGTTGCGTTGGATCACGTCCGGTCGGCGCCGCCATCGCCATCGTGCGAGCTTCAGCAACCGCGGCAGATATGGTTGATCTTGCGATCGACGGCCTGCTCTTTGGTGGTTGGTCCCATCGGGCCCTCGGGCGCGCTGCCTCGGCGCGGCTGATGGTGGGGTGGCAGCCGCACAAAATGGCGGTGGTGCCGGGCGTGTCGTCCGGTGACGGCGCTGCGGTCTTGCGCGAGGGCGGAAGGCCCGACCAGCGTTGTGAGACATACCATTCCGATGATCAGTTTTCGCATGTCACGCGTCCAGTCCGACGATGGCTGTGGCCGCGAAGCCAATCGGCAGGCTGCGCCAGACCGATCGGAGAGTCGACCTCCGGCGGCGTTGACAACTGTCACGGTTGGGTGACCGGACCTCGGTATCGATTGTTTCGGCATGCAATTCCTGAAAGCCATGAGCGCCCTGGGCGGCGGAATATTGCAGGCGGAGGCGACTTTGGCGCCGTAGTGGCGTCAACTGCCATGTCGTACACCCAGTCACCCGGTAAGCCGCCGTCGACCGCCGCCCACCATCCACACGCCAAGGAGCACCTCGATGTACCACACAATCCTGATACCGACGGACGGATCGCAGCTTTCCCTGAAGGCTGTGCTGCACGGCATCGCCTTGGCCAAGCGGATCGGCTGCAAGGCGATCGCGCTGACGGTGCTGCCGCCGTTTCACACCTTCACGACCGATGCCGAGATGATCGAGGATACGCCAGCCGACTACGTGCTGCGGATGCGGCAACAGGCCGAGAAGACGCTTGGCGCGGTCGCTGTCGCGGCGCAGGCCGCGGGCGTCGCATGCGAACTGCTCCAGGTCGAGCATGAGCACCCCTACCAGGCGATCATCGATACCGCGGAAACGAAAGGCTGCGATCTCATCGTCATGGCCTCGCACGGTCGCCATGGATTGGCCTCGATCCTGATCGGCAGCGAGACGGTCAAGGTGCTCACCCATTGCAGGATCCCGGTGCTGGTCCATCGATAGACCTGTCGGATCTTGCCCCGGGAGGCCGGGCAGCTGGCACGATATTCGCAAGAGATGATCCAGTGTATCGCGGGTGGCCGGTGGCGGAACTGTTCCGCCGAATTCGCAAGCATTGGAGAGCACGTGGGCGAAGTTGTTCGATTGATCCCGAAGCCTGATCTTGAGCGGGCCCGTCTGATTCAGGAGGCCCGCGCGATCTACGAGCGGATTTTCCCGACGGAAAAGCCCGCCAGCGAGCGGCGGGCGCCGAAGGATGGAGCCTGCCGCACGCGGTGTAAATCGCACGAGGGTTAACCGGGCCGAGGACGGCTGCCTTCCGTTATGGCGGTGGGCGCCGCCGGTGGTTCCGAGGGATGACGAGGTTAAGCTTAACGACGCGATGGGTAATAAGCGGCATCGCTGGATGCCCGGATTGTTCGCCGAGCAGATTGCCAACGCCGGAGGGTGAACGCAATTCCAGCGGCGCGTCACGTGGACGCAATGACTACATTGGCTTCGATGCTTCCTCGTTCGAGCGTGTGAGGAACGCAGGGCGGATTGGAGCTACTTCATCCACCGCTTGAGGGTTCTTCACCTGCGGGCTCGGGTCGGGAACCCTATCGTTGCAGATATGGATGAAGATTCTGCGCCGGATGTGAACTGCATCACCTCGAAATGAGAGCATCCATGATTGGCTACTACCGTAGATTAAACAACGGAGAGCCCACATGGTCGATACTTCTCAGCTTTACAAAAACTTTGCTCATATCAATGCACTCGTCCATCAGACCCTGCCGGGCGGCTTCGGCATGGGTGGCGGCAGCCGGTATCAGCACGGCATCCAATCATGGGCCGTCACCGGGAAATCGGCTGACGACGCCTGGTATTCCTACTACATGGTGGAAATCGACAGCATCCTGTTCACATCCGTGGATGGCACGTTCAAGCTGCACGAGTATAATTACGACTGCCATCTCGTAGATCCCACTGGTCTGATCGTTCCAACGACCGAACTGATCGCGGTCACGCCCGACACTACGCAGGGTTCGACATCGTACACGACGTCGATGAGCGAGTCGTTCTCGGCCAGCGGCGGCTTCTTCGGCGCTGACCCGACTGCGACCATCGGTGGGTCGGTGACGTTCGGACACAGCGTGTCGCGGAGCATACCGGACATTGGCATCAATAACCGGAGCATCACCAGCGACGGGCAGAACGCGTCCTGGACACTTCAGGTCGCCGGCGAGGCGCCCGCCCAGCATGCGGCAATGGAGTTTACCGCGCAAATGTTGTTCCGCGTTCCGACCAAACCCGGACCGCAACCCAACTATGGCGTGAAGCTCGAGTTCAATTCGCAGGTGTTCGATGACGACGAAAACGGCACCGGCTATCACGACCGGACGGTCACAATGATGATGCCTCAGCTCGGGACCACCAGGTTGGTGGAATGGGGCGATCGCGGCATGTATTGCGTGCCGAAGCCCGAAATCATCAAGCTGATCACCCCGGTCGTGCCGTAACGCGCACGGTCACCACGGCGGGCCTGCGCTGCCTCTCACAAACCGCGCGCAGTCCTGGCCGGAGCACCCCGAAACCCGACAGCAATTGTAGGAGCCCGCAATGGGAAAGATGCAGGAAATGCTCGACTTTGTGAAATCGTCGCCCCCGGACGTCGCCAGGATAGCCCTTTTGTATCTTTCTATCCAGGACCAAAGGACCATCTGGGACGCGTTCAACGAGCTTCAGAAAGAGAGGCCACTATCCTCGGAAGAGAAATCCGCGATGATCGTCGTGGGATCCGAGGTCCTGGCGGACGCCAGGAAGGCGCTGGCAGAGTTTGAAGCCGAACATGGTTTGGATCCAGCACACGGATTCAATATTGAGGCGCCGCTCCCCCCACTGATCGAAAATGATGCCTGGCACCTCGGCGCAGAATTGAAAGCCGCGCTCGAGGCCAAAGAGGACAGCGACGCTCCGCCTGAGCTCGAAGATGGCGGCCATCAAAATGGTGACGGACTTAACGGCGGCGACGACAATGCCGGGGATCCGAGCGGTCCCGACGACGATCACAAAGAGGCGATTATGGATGGGGAGCACGTCCGCTAGCCAAGGATCGCCAGGGCATGGTCCGGGCGTCTGACGGTGCGCCCGGACAACACAGTGCAGCGCTTGGGGCGGATCGTGATCCGCCGTCATGCATCATCACAACGGCGAGTTTTGCCTTGGGCCGCTGATCGATGGATGAAGCGGGTTAAGCCTGATCAACCGCCTCGCGCTCGGGGTCGGCGTTCATGGCGTCTTGGCCGGCTACCCCGCGCAGTTGGATCACCATCGCGATGACGTCGGCATCGACCTTGAGCAGGTCGAGATCCCGGGTCATCTCCCGCAATTCCTGACCCTTGCGCGCAAGCTCCTCCGAGACATCGACGGCCATCTTGCGGTCGGTCACCCCGCCTGAGCTGGAGATGAACATCTTGGCCTTCAGCCACTCCAGGCGCGCACGCTGGGTGTCGCGGGCGAACTTCTGTTCGACATATTGGCGGCGGGTGCTGTGGTAGGCGCCGATCAGCGCCGGTTCGGGCATGCTCCAAAGCTCTTCGACGGAGATCGTCATGATCACGTTGGCCCGTTTGCAGTCAGATCGTCATGCCGGGGGCTGCCTGATCAGCTTGTCGGGGTCTTCGCCGTAGGGCGGGGCGTAGATCACCAATAGCTTGATGCGTTCGCTGAGGACCTTGATCGAGTGGAACACGTGCGGCGGGTAATACAAGAGATCGCCGGCCCTGACATGATATTGCTTGCCGTCGATCTCGGCCATCGCCTCGCCCTCCAGCACATAGGTGGCCTGCTCGAGGTCGGGATGGGCATGCGGCGGCGAGCCCTCGTTGCGCGCGATGTCGCCGAGCGCGATCTCCAGATGCTTGGCGCCATTGACCAGGGGGCCGATCAGGCGGGTGTTTGTGGTGCCGGTGTGATTGGCCGGGCTATAGGTCGGCATTTCCGAAGGCCGGATCACGTAGGGCGAGCGTTCGAGCGCAGTGTCTGACACCTGTTGTCCTTTCGTTGCCGCGGCCGCCCAGCGGTCGCGCGTTGAAGAATTATTGTTGCCCGGGAACGGGCTCTGCGCCTGCCGGCAGCTCGATCGCCGAACCCTGGCGGCGGCCGATCCCGTAGAGCGCGATGCCCGCGACCATGCCGAATACCGCGACGCTGCCAAGGCCCCAGGTGAAGTTACCGGTATGCAATTTCATGTAGCCGACAAACCATGGCGCGAGCCATCCGCCGAGAATGCCCACGGCGCTGATCGCGGCCAGTCCGCCTGCCGCGGCGGCGCCCGACAGGAACGAGGGGGCGATGGTCCAGAATACCGGGGCAAAGGACAGCGTGCCGGATACGGCAAGGGCTAGCGCCGCGAGCTGCCATAAGGAGTGATGGACCAGGACCGACAGCAGCAGTCCGGTCCCGCCCAGAAAGGTCGCCAGCGCGGCATGTCCATAACGCTCGGCGCGATGGTCCGAGCGCCGGCCCCACCAGATCACAGAGATCAGGGCACAGGCACTGGGAACGGCCGCGACGAATCCAGTCTGCAGGTTGGTCAGGCCAAAGCCTTTCACGATCTGCGGCAGAAAGAATCCGACGGCGTTGTTGAGGCAGACGTTGGAAAAGTAGATCGCGCCGAGAAAGAGCACCCAGGGATTGGTCAGCGCCTGCATCACCGAATAGCTGCGCCGCCGCTCGCGCGCCTTCAATTCGCTTGAGAGCCGACCGGCCAGCCAAGCCCGCTGTTCCGGCGCAAGCCAGGTGGCATCGGCGACCCGATCCTGGAGATAGAAGGCGACCACGGGCGCCAGCATGACCGCGGGCAATCCCTCGATCAAATAGAGCCATTGCCAGCCGCGCAGGCCGAAGGCCCCGTCCAGCGACAACAGCATGCCCGAGATCGGCGAGCCGATCATGCCGCTGATCGGAATGGCCGCGAAAAACAGCCCGAGGACCCGGCCACGGTAGGCCGCGGGAAACCACAGCGTCAGGAAATAGAAAATCCCCGGCTGGAAGCCGGCTTCGGCCACGCCGAGCAGGAAACGCACGGCGTAGAAGCTGTGCTCGCCCTTGATGAAGGCCATCCCCGTGGCGCAGAGTCCCCAGGTGAACACGATCCGGGCGATCCAGCGGCGCGCCCCGAACCTGTAGAGCATCAGGTTCGAAGGCACCTCGAAGATGAAATAGCCCAGGAAAAAAAGCCCGGCGCCGAAGCCGAACATCTCCGGGTTCAGCTTGAGATCGCCGTTCATCTGCAGCGCGGCGAAGCCGACATTGACGCGATCGAGAAAGTTGACGAAGTAGCAGAACATCAGGAACGGGACGATGCGGCGCATGACGCGCCGCATGGTGCTCTGTTCGAGGTCGCCCTGTTGGAGATCGGTGCGGTCCGCCGCGGCTGGCGCGGTCTGTTCCTGACCCTGCTTCAGGACGCGGTCCATGGCTTCCATCCCTCGTTGCGCCACCTTGGCGGCCGCGCTCAGCCATCTGTTTGGCGAAAGTGTATTCGCGATGCCGAAATTGATATTCCGCGCCGTCTTTTGTCAATAGCCGCATTATTGTATAAATCGTCGGATTCCGTGTCTGCTTGACAAACCGAATGCCTTCTGGAAATTCGGTAGTGCGAAAGAATTTTATCCCCCAGCGGCACGCTTCGAAGCGCGGGCGGGGAGATCGGCAAACGGGAAGGGGGAAACCTTGAGCGCAGCGACCCAAGAGTTGTGGCGGCTGGTGCCGGAGCAGCCTTCGGGTCCGCTGAGCGGCGTCCGCGTGCTCGACCTCACCACCGTCGTGATGGGGCCGTCGGCGACCCAGCATCTCGGCGATCTCGGCGCCGACGTCGTGAAGATCGAAACCGCCGGCGGCGATTCGATGCGCTGGATCGGTCCCTGGCGGCACCCCGGCATGGGCCCGATGTTCATGAACGCCAACCGTAACAAGCGCAGCGTCGTGCTCGATCTCAAGACGCCGCAAGGCAAAAGCGCGGCGATGGCGCTGGCGGCGCGTGCCGACGTGCTGGTCTCCAACGTGCGCCCGCAGGCGCTTGGCCGTCTCGGGCTCGACTATGAGGGCGTGCGCCAGGCCAACAGCCGGATCATCTTCTGCGCCGCGGTCGGCTATGGCTCGGATGGTCCGGAGGCCGGCAAGGCGGTCTATGATGACCTGATGCAGGCGGCCGCCGGCATCGCCGGACTGTTTGGCGCCGTCGATGGCGCCCCGCGCTATGCCCCGGTCAACATGTGTGACCGTATTGTCGGTCTCTATGTCGCCAATGCCGTCACCAGCGCGCTCTATCACCGGGCGATGACCGGTGAAGGGCAGGACATCGAGGTCCCGATGTTCGAGACCATGGCGCAATTCGTGCTCGCCGATCACATGGGCGGCGCGGCCTTCGTGCCGCCGGCTGGTGCCATGGGCTACAAGCGGCTGCTGTCGCGCTCGCGCGGGCCCTATCCAACCCGGGACGGCCATCTGTCGCTGGTGGTCTATACCGACCGGCATTGGCGGGCCTTCTCCGGCATCGTCGGCTGCCCCGACCTGATCGACACCGACGCGCGCTTCAGTTCGCAGGAAAGCCGCACGCTTCATGCCGAGGATGTCGGCCGCTTCCTCGCGCAGCACCTGCTCGCCCGCGACAACCGCGAATGGCTGGAGCTCCTGCACCGCGTCGACATTCCGGCCTGCCCGGTCAATTCGATCGAGCAGTTGATCGAGGATCCGCATCTTATGGCGGTGGATTTCTTCCAGGAGATGGAGCACCCCACCGAGGGCAAGGTAAAAGTCTGCCGGCATCCGGTCCGGTTCGGCCGTTCGCCAGCATCCGTTCGCCGGCTGGCTCCCAATCTCGGTGAGCACAATGCCGAGATTTTTGCTGCCGAACCTGCCGGCGCGGCCACCTCGGCGGCACCCGATGCGGCGACGGAAGTCGCGTCGTGAACGGCGCGCGACGATGCCGGGTGCTTTTCGGAGATCAATGCCATGACTGACAGCGAAAGTGCGGAGATCCGCTGCGAGCGCAAAGCATCCGTCCTCTGGATTTGGATCGATCGGGAAGCGCGTCGCAACGCCATCAATCCGGCTGTGATCGCGGGCATCCACGCCGCGGTTGCTGGCGCCGCGGCCGATCGCGATCTGCGGGCGATCGTTCTGACCGGGGTCGGCGACAAGGCCTTCTGCGCCGGGGCCGATCTGAGCGCGGGCACCGATACCTTCCAGGCCATGCCGGACGAGCCGACCACCGATTTCGGCCGGCTGGCGCGCGCCATCAAGGCGCTCGGCATTCCCCTGATCGGACGCGTCAACGGCGATTGCGTCGCCGGCGGCATGGGCCTGATGGCGCTGTGCGATCTGGCAATCGCCTCCGACAGAGCGCGGTTCGGGCTTCCGGAGGTCAAGGTCGGGGTGTTTCCGATGCAGGTGCTGGTGCTGTTGCGCGGCATGATGCATGCGCGCCACATCAACGAGCTGTGCCTGACCGGAAAACTCATTGCGGCGTCGCGGGCGCTCGAGATGGGGATCGTCAACGAGGTGGTCCCACCCGGTGAACTCGACGCGCGGATCGAACAGTGGCTAGCGCAACTGCGCTCGTCGTCGCCGGCCGCGATGCGGCGCGGCAAGCAGGCCATCTTTGCCATGGAAATGATGGCGTTCCACGAGGCGCTGGCCTTCGCCGAGGCCCAGATCGCCATGGCCGCCAAGGGCGCGGATGCGATCGAGGGGTTGGCAGCCTTCAACGAGAAGCGCAAACCGCGATGGGCCGAGGAGGGCAGGTAGGTGAGCGAATCCGTGAAACCTATTGTTTCCGAGCGTTGCTCTATCGCTCCCTCTCCCGTTCTTTGCGGCGGAGGGTTGGAGTGGGGGTGCGTCAGCATAGACACCGCCCGCGTTGGCCCCCACCCCAACCCTCCCCCGCGCGAAAGAGCGCGGGAGAGGGAGCGCAGCAGCGCAAGCTTCGATATCATGCGAATTTCGGAAAGGCTGGTCTAGGTGACATCTCAGCGACTGGTCCGGATCGGCGGCGCCTCCGGCGCATGGGGCGACAGCCCGCGCGCCATTCCGCAATTGCTCGGCGCAAGAATCGATTACCTGATGATGGATTATCTCGCCGAAGTCACGATGTCGCTGTTGGCGCGGGCGCGGATGAAGGATCCGGCCGCGGGCTTTCCGCCTGATTTCATCGACTATCTGCGCGATGCGTTGCCGGAGATCAGCCGTCGCAAGATCCGCATCGTCACCAATGCCGGCGGGGTCAATCCGGCCGGTTGCACGGCGGCGCTGCGGGCGATCTGCAGCGAGATCGGGGTTTCGCTGGCGATCGCCGCGGTCGAAGGCGACGATGTGTTGCCGTTGACCGAGAAACTTCGCGCCGAAGGCACCGTCGAGGACTTGACCGGGCTGGCTTTGCCGCCGCGGCTGTTGACGGCCAACGCCTATCTCGGAGCGCTGCCGATCAAAAGCGCGCTCGATCGCGGCGCCGACGTCGTCATCACCGGACGCTGCGCCGACAGCGCGCTCGCGCTGGGCATCCTGATGCATGAGTTCGCATGGTCGCCGTCGGATTACGATCTGCTGGCGGCGGGAAGCCTGGTCGGCCACCTCCTGGAATGCGGGCCGCAGAGCACCGGCGGTCTCTACACGGATTGGGAAGAGGTGCCGGACTGGCCCAATATCGGCTATCCCATCGCCGAGTGCAGCCCGGACGGCCGTTTTGTCGTCACCAAGCCGGCTGGTACCGGCGGACTGGTCACGCGCGGCACTGTGGCCGAGCAGGCGCTTTATGAGATCGGCGATCCCGCCGCCTATATCCTGCCGGACGTGATCGCCGACTTCTCACAGGTGCAACTAACCGAGCAGGCTGTCGACCGCGTTCTCGTCACCGGGGCGCGCGGACGGCCGCCGACCGATCTCTACAAGGTGTCTGCGACCTACCAGGACGGATTTCGCGCGGTCGCCACCATCTCGATCGTCGGCATCGATGCCGCGCGAAAAGCCCGGCGCACGGCCGAGGCGCTGCTGGCGCGCGCGCGCCTGACCTTCGCGGAGCGCGCGATCGGCGATTTCACCTCCACCCATATCGAGGAAGTCGGAGCCGATGCCGCCTATGGCGGCGACACCGGCGGCAGCCGCTCGCGCGAGGTGCTGTTGCGCCTGGTCGTGCTGCACCGGGATCGCAAGGCAATCGATCTGTTCGCGCGCGAAGTCGGTTCGGTCGGGATCTCCTTTGCCCCCGGCACCACCGGCATTCTCGGCGGCCGGCCCAAGCCGGCGCCGCTGATCCGGCTCTGCACGTTCTTCGTCAAGAAAACCGCCATGCCTCGTCCCCGTGTCATGCTGGGAGACGAAACCATCTCGGTCGAGATTCCCTCCGGCAGCCCCGCTGTCGGCGTTTCCAGCGAGCCGGCCGCGCCGGATGTCGATGTCGCCCCGGCGGCCGCCACGGTGCAGGTGCCGCTGATCAGGCTGGCGCTGGCGCGCTCCGGCGACAAGGGCAATCTGTCCAATATCGCGATCATCGCCCGCGATCCGGCCTTTGTGCCGGTCTTGCGTCGCGAGGTAACGGCCGAGCGCATCGCGGCGCATTTTCGCGCGCTGGTCGATGGACCGGTCCATCGCTATGAGGCGCCCGGCATTGGCGCCCTTAATTTCGTGCTTGAGAATGCGCTCGGCGGCGGCGGGATGGCCTCCTCCCGCCTCGATCCGCAGGGCAAGGCGTTCGGACAGATGGCGCTCGAGATGACCGTGCCCGTTCCCGTGAGCCTGCTTTCGAAGCTCAAATCGGCGCCAGCCTGATCGAAGGATCGCCTGAGCAGGCGCTGCAGATGCCGACCTAATTGGCGCGTGATCGCCTGGCGGCGAGTTCTTGCGCCTGCTTGATCTCGCGGTCGATCCGCCGTTGCACTCGGTGCGCGGCAATGCCCTGTAGATTGGTTTCGGTCTTGCCGTTCTTGACGGTTTCGCCGATCTGGAACTGCCATTGCCACAAGCCCGGCTGAGTTTCGGCAAAGCTGAATTCGATGCCCTGGTAGTTCATGGTGTGTTTGACGGCAACAGGTTCCTTGTCGCCTGCTCTGCAAGCGGCAGGGGCCCGCCCTGGACGCCTGCCGGGAGCACCAGACCAAAGAGCAAGTTCGTCCGATGAGCAGGTCTCCGGAAGGCCCTTGCGTTCAGCCTTCGACACGATCTCAACGATGTGTTGGCAATTGTTGCACCGCAAGACGTTGCGGCCGGATGACCGGAAGACCGGCTTCAGGTTTGAACATTGCATCGTGCCCGTCCGGCAGCGCGTGCATCGCAAATCGACCATCGATCCGAGCCGGAAGCTTCGGGTTTGGGGCATCAGCAATTATCCCTCTCTTGGTGGGCGGGGGGACGCTGGAAACGCTCTCAATTGCCAAATGGATGCTGGGTCAGGCCGCAATGACGATAAAATGCCATACCTGCTGCCGCACTTTTGTTCGATTTTGCTCATGATGGAAAATTTTGTCGCGAGGGTCGGGGCAGCAGCGTCGTCCTCCGTGATGTGGTTTTCGTTGGGATGCCAGGCTCGCGCAAGGACGCGCCCTGGAATGACGCCGGGAAGAGACGAAGCGTCAGAACCAAGACACGGGTTCATGGTATAGACCAGCATTTTCCGAAGTTCTCGACATGACGGCATACTCCGCGGCCCTCATCCTCTCTGGATGAAGTCGGAGAGCTTGGATACGACGGGATTAAATGAAATCGCTCGGCTACGCGACTTCGCGGCGCATCTCCAGGCGGCTGCAGGCGTCGACCAGCAATCCGGCCATCCAGTCGAGCCGCGGTCGGATACGCGATACCGGGCCGGCGATGGTGACCACGTAGTTCAATTCGTTCCAGGCAAATACCGATGACAGCGTCATCACGCCATCCTGGCTCTCTTCCTGGTTCAAGAACCAGCCGCGCCGCCGGCCGGCTTCGATGTCATCGCGCAGCCCCGCCTTTGAGGTGATGGTATTCTTGGTCAAGGGCTTGAGCGTCAGCGACTTCAGGCAGGAGCCCAGATCCCGTTCGGAAAGCACCGACAGGATCGCCTTGCCGCCCGAGGTTGCGTAAAGGCTTCTGACGCGGTCGCCGACATTGGCGCGGAAGCGAAGCGGATGGGATGGTTCGAACGTCAAGAGATAGGTCGCGTCAAGGCCGGTCACCTTGGCCAGCAGGACCGATTCATCCAGGCTGTCGCGCATCGCTCGCAGCAGGATATCCGCGCGCAACGCGATCGGATCGTGATCGGCGATCATCCGGGAGAGATCGAGCAGCCGGCGGGTCGGATAATAGCCGGCGCGGGGCGCAAGTTCATAGATGTAGCCGCGGTCCTGCAGCGTCTGCAGCACGTCGTGGCAGCTCGAGGCTGGAATTTTGAGCAGCCTGGAAATATCCGACAGCGACAACGGGCGCTTTTCTTCGGCAAAGAGTTCCAAAAAATCGAGCGTTCGTTCGACTATTTTCGACATGTCATTCGCGGGATCAGCGGAGAGGACGGCACGGCGCGGGCTTCAGAGTGGGCGGGTGGACCATGGTAGTGACCTCCCGCCACGGCCCGCCCGGGACCGGGCGGCGAATCGTCATGATTGGCGGAGGCGAGGCCCGTGTAACATGATGGCCTCGATCATTCACGACCGTATTTGATGCTGAGCCGCGCCTTGCCGAGCGCATTCATGTTGATGAAGAAGCCGGCCTGCGAGGCGGTCGCCGCCGGGGCGAGGTCCAGTTTCTCGACCTTGAGCGCGTAGAGCGTGAAGTTATAGGCGTGCGCGGCACCCTTCGGCGGACAGGGACCGCCCCAGGCGGCATTTCCGGTCATCCCTACATAGTCGTTGGCGATCTGCCGGCTTCCCGGCGGCAGCTTCGAGCCGTCGGGCGTGCTGGCGCCGGCCTCGAGCGAACTCACGCTGGCCGGGATATTGATGACCACCCAGTGCCAGATGCCGGCACCGCCGGTCGGCGCATCCGGATCATGGACCATCAAGGCGAAGCTCCGGGTGCCCTCGGGAGCCCCGCTCCAGCTCAAGGGCGGCGACAGGTTCTCGCCCTGGCAGCCCATTCCCTTGAAGACGAAGCGGTTCGGCATCAGCTGATCCGGCCGCATCTCGGGGCTTTCGAGTTCGAAGGCATGGGCCAGCGCGCTCATGCCGCCGGCGATGAATGCGGTCGCGCACAGCGCCGCTGCCGCCAGTCGAACACCGGGACGTGATTTGCGGGGGAGGCAGGTACGCATGAAGTACACCCTGAGCTTTTTAGGAGGCTCGAAGATCCCCGGCACGGCTCTGGGCTGGCGGTGAAAGCCGCCTAATGAGCTCCTTCAACGAAGCGCCCTCCCGAAACCCGGGTAGAAATAATCTTTGCCCTGACGACAAAATACTGCCGGCAACTTGAAGTCAAGCTGGTACCGGCAGCCCGGATATTGACGATAAGATGCTATATTTCAATAGTTTATCCGGATGGCGCGGCTTCAACGTCAGCAATATTTTTTCGCTGTAGCGACAGTTGATATGCAAACGCGAAATAGTTGAGGGCGATCCACGCCGCTCCCGAGCACCGGATCGGCTCTTTCGGATCGAGTGGGGAGGGGGGGGTTGCGGTTTCAGTGACGAGCGATCAGGACGTAGTTGTCGGAGCAAGCCGTGAGCCCGCCATGGTCCCGCGTTCGCCGGGCAAGCCGGGAGGGGTGGAGAAACACCACCGAGATAACTCACGCGGGTGGCGCATCATGGCCGGCATCCGATCATCTGAGGATACATCGCAACATGGCTGATTTCCACGGCGTCTTTCCCTACCTGGTTTCGCCTGTCGATGCCGACGGGCGCGTCCGCACCGAGGTGCTCGGCCGTCTCTGCGATGATCTCATCGCTTCCGGCGTGCACGGGTTGACGCCGCTGGGCTCGACCGGCGAGTTCGCCTATCTCAACCCTTCGCAGCGCACCGCAGTGGTGCGGACCACCATCGCGGCGGCAAAGAGCCGGGTGCCGGTGGTCGCCGGTGTCGCCGCGACCTCGACGTCGGAGGCGGTCGCCCAGGCCAGGGCCTATCAGCAACTCGGCGCCGATGGCATTCTCGCGATACTCGAGGCCTATTTCCCGCTTGGCGATGCCCAGGTCTACAGCTATTTCCGCGCCATCGCCGAGGCGGTCGACCTTCCCGTCGTGATCTACACCAATCCGAATTTCCAGCGTGTCGACCTGACGCTCGAGGTGATCGCGAAACTCGCGGCGCATCCGCGCATCCGTTACATCAAGGATGCCTCCACCAATACCGGGCGGCTATTGTCGATCATGAATCGATGCGGCGATACTTTAAGCGTATTCTCGGCATCGGCGCATATTCCGGCGGCGGTGATGCTGATCGGGGGTGTCGGCTGGATGGCGGGACCGGCCTGTCTCATTCCCCGCCAAAGCGTCGAGCTCTACAATCTCTGCATCGCCGGTTGCTGGGACGATGCCATGAAACTGCAACGCCGATTGTGGCGGCTGAACGAAGCCTTTGCGCGCTATAATCTCGCCGGCTGCATCAAGGCCGGGCTTGCGATCCAGGGCTACGAGGTCGGCGATCCCGTGCCGCCGCAGGCCGCGCTCACCGCCGACGAACGCAAGGTGGTGGAGGCGGTGCTGCGGGACATCGGGTGAGGGCGGGCGCCGTCATTTCGCATCGCAGCGACTTGACGCGATGTGCCAGAAGAAGACGACGTGCCGATAAAAGTTAGCCAACAGAAAGCGAGCTTTTGCGCCTTTCCAGCCAGATTTTCTCGGCGAGTGTCGGATTCAGCGAAAGAGCGGCATCGTAGGCCGCGCCCGCCTCGGGAATGCGGCCGAGGCGACGCAACAGATCGGCGAGAAGCACTTGAAACGGTAAAAAGCATTGAAGGTTTTCCATGGGAAGAGCCTCCACCTCATTCAGCGCGGCCTGTGCTCCGACAACTTCGGAAACCGCAACTGCTCGGTTGAGCCGGACGACAACATCATCGCGAAAACCCAATAATTGATCATAAAGGGCGAGAACCTCCCGCCAAGGCGGTGGCGTTGCCAGGCTCTTGCGGGCGCACCAAGTCCCATGGATCGCAGCTTGGAGCGCTCTGGGCCCCGCCGGTGCCAATTTCAGCGCGCTTTGCAGATATCCCTCCCCCGCGTCTATCAAAGTAGGTCGCCATCGCGCCGGGTCCTGTTCCGAAAGAGGCACCATCGCGCCATGATCATCCTGGCGTGCCGGGCGTCGCGCCTCTGCGAAACGGACCAGCGCCGCAAGGGCGAGGGCTTCGGGCTCATTCGGAAGGAGTTCGGCCAGGACCCGCGTCAGGTCCAGAATTTCCGAGGCATAGCCGGCGTGGGCGCCCGCCCCAGCCGCATCTTCATAGGCCTTGGCATAGGCGATTTCGAGCGTGGTCAAAACCGCTTCAAGCCGCTCGATCCAGTCGGCGGGACGCGGCATATCGAACGGCACTCCGGCATCCGCTATCTTGCGCTTGGCTCGAACGAGACGCTGCGCCAAGGTGGTTTCGCCAATGAGAAATGCGCTCGATATTTCCTGAACCGAGAGGCCGCAAACCAGTCTAAGCGTCAATGCAACGCGCGCATCCGGCGCTACAGCGGGGTGGCAGCAAATGAAAATCAGCCGCAATCGTTCATCTGGAATGGCCGCGCAATCGTCCGTCTCCGGTATCGCAGTCGAGGATTCCAGCGGCAAAAATTCTGAAGCCAGCCGCTCCCGCGTTCGCTGACGTCGAAGGGAGTCGAGCGCGCGACGTTCCGCGATCCGATAAAGCCATCCGCCTGGATTGTGTGGAACCCCGACACTTGGCCAGGCTTCCAAGGCTGTTACGCACGCCTCGGCGAAGGCGTCTTCTGCCAAATCCAGGTTGCGAAAACGGGCCGCGAGCGCGGCGACGATGCGCCCACTCGCTTCCCTGACAACGCGTTCGAGAGCCGCGTCGTTCACGTGCCGCCCAGGAGTGGACGGATTTCAATTGAGCCGTCTTGAAGGACCGGGAGCTTTTTCGCGATGGCGATGGCCGCATCGAGATCGGGCACGTCGATCAGGTAATAGCCTCCAAGCTGCTCCTTCGTTTCAGCGAACGGCCCGTCATGCACTGTCTTTGCGCCACCTCTCGTGCGCACGGTGGTCGCGGCGGCAGTCGACTTAAGCCCTGCTCCACCCACCCGAGCGGCTCCCAACTCTTTATTGAAAGCCATATGCTTGCCGACGATTTCTTGAATGGCGGGGCCGCTTTTGTCTGGTCCATACAGACTTTCATCTTCGTAAATCAAGAGCATGTATTGCATTTGGTGCTCCTCAAGTTTGGCGAGGCGGCATTGATTGCAACCTCCACGCCATAGTCGTTCGGGAAATGCCTGAATCGACAAGCTATCAAAAAAAA
>Ga0182012_10002855_pt1 | contig 18568 bp, 10 predicted proteins | sample 612S2SmetaG_FD_120486 | JGI IMG/M metagenome (GOLD analysis project Ga0182012, IMG submission 120486) | Permafrost microbial communities from Stordalen Mire, Sweden - 612S2S metaG | ecosystem: Environmental > Terrestrial > Soil > Wetlands > Permafrost | place: Sweden: Stordalen | collected...
CAGAATTCCATCGAACACTTTCTGGTGCAACAGGCGCTTGAGCCTTTCCTCGCCGAAGTCACTGTCCAGCGTGAAAAAGAGATTCAAACTGTAGCCCGCCACCTGAATCTCAGCCTGAACGAGCTGATCCTGCGCCAGAATCTCAAGCTCGCAGACTTGCTCGCCTTGCAGGAAAATGGCGACACTAGCCCGCTACTGGCCGCAAACACCAAACAGGCGCAGGACCGGCTTGATGAATTGTTTGCAAGACTTGAGGGTCGTCATCGAGAGCTTGAAAAGGAGCGCAACTGCACCATCAGCGACATCAAGCGTCACGCCACTGCCTGGGTGCTGCCGCATCCGGATCGGGCAACGCCGGGCCTTGCAGCCATGGTGCGCGACGACGAGATTGAGCGCATCGCCGTGGAAGCGGTGATTGCTTTTGAGAATGCCAGGGGATACGAGGTTGAAAGTGTGGAGCAGGATAACCGGGGATTCGATCTCGTCTCCCGGCGTCCGCATCCTGAGGACCCGAAGACGGCCATCGACGTTCGCTTCATCGAGGTCAAGGGGCGTGCAGGAGTGGGCGAGGTTGCCTTGACGGGCAACGAATACAGGACGGCGCAACGGCTCAAGAAAGATTACTGGCTCTATGTGGTCTTCAACTGCGGGAGCACGCCAGCCATCAGCGTGGTTCGCGACCCGGCGCAGCTGGATTGGCAGGCGATTATGAAGGTTGAGCACTACCAGGTGAAGCCACAGGCGATACTCAACGGGGCCATCAGCCTGGAGGACAATGGAATTTAGATGACCCAAAAGTATCCAAAGCGCCTTATCGAAGTTGATCTACCCATCAAGCGCATCTCGGCCCATGCCCGGCGGGAGAAGTCGATTCGCCACGGGCATATCTCCACGCTCCATATATGGTGGGCGCGCCGGCCGCTTGCGGCATGTCGCGCGGTCATCTGTGCGTCTCTCTGGCCGGACCCTGCCGATCCACTTTGCCCGCAGGATTTTCGGGACAAGGCAGCGAAGATCATCTTCGACTTTGCGCGCGCCGCCGCGAACAACAAGGGGCTCGGTGAAAGCTGTGACCACGAGACCTGGATCAAGTGGCAGGCACTGGCGAAGACAGCCGGACTCAACAGCAGGAACGAAGCGCATCTGAACATCCTGCGCTTTGCATTGCTCGATTTCATTGCGGACTTTGCGAATTGGGACAACTCAACGGTGAAGGACTACCTCGACACGAGCCGTGCTCTAACGGAAGCTGCACACGTGGCGATGGGTGGCGAACCTGGAACCCGGCCACTTGTCGCTGACCCTTTCGCCGGCGGCGGTTCAATTCCGCTCGAAGCCTCGCGCGTCGGTGCCGATGCTTTCGCCAGTGACCTGAATCCAATACCGGTACTTCTGAACAAAGTTGTCCTCGAGTACATTCCCAAGTATGGCCAGCGCCTCTCTGATGAGGTCCGCAAGTGGGGCGATTTGATCAAGCAGGAAGCCGAGAAGGAAACTGCTGCGTTTTATCCGAAGGATGCCGATGGCGCAACGCCTATTGCTTACCTTTGGGCTCGGACGATTCGCTGCGAGGGCCCAGGTTGCGGCGCAGAAATCCCGCTTGTGCGTTCGTTCCTCTTGGGAAAGCGAGAAGAATCTGCAACAGGCTTACTTCTTGAAGTCTCAAAATCCAAGAAACAGATCGAATATAAGCTCTCATCCTCGAAGACTCCGAGTGCCTTCGCAGGCGGAACACTCCGCCGTGGTTCGGCAACTTGCCCAGTTTGCGGCTACACGGTTCCAGGGGAGAGAGTGCGAAAGCAAGCTGCGGATACAAAGGGGGGTGCTGACGCAGCCCGCCTCCTTGCGGTCTATTGTGACTCGCCTTCAATGGGGCGCTTCTATCGAGAGCCTATTGGCCGGGATCTGGACGCCTTTTCAAAGGCATCTGTTGTCGTCGCGGCAAAAAGACGGATAACGCTCGAGGACGGGACACCCGAAGTGCCGAACGAAGAGCTTCCGTACCTTCGAAGCATATTTAACGTCAATTTGATCGGAATTGATAGCTGGGACAAGATGTTCTCGTCGAGACAGCTTGCAAGCCTACTCACCTTGACGGCTCTTGTCCGCAAATGCTTCTTGAGCATTGAGGGAGGAGATAAAGAGTTTGCCGCTGCGGTTGCAACAGTTCTCGCGCTTGCGGTTGATAGACAAGCCGACTATTCGAGCTCAATCTGCACTTGGGTACAAGGTGGAGAATTCGTAGGGCATACCTTCGCACAGGGGCAATCTCTGCCAATCAAGTGGGATTTTGCAGAAGCAGTGCCATTCGCCTCTGGATCGGGATCCTGGGACGGTGCGGTGGGGTGGGTCACGCGAGTCCTGGACGAAGTCGCAGCTGCGCACTCTGCGGCAGGAACATCTCAAAGGGCGTCAGCGACCGACCAGGCTTTGCCTGATGATTCTGCGCAGTTGGTCTTCACCGATCCTCCCTATTATGATGCGGTTCCCTATGCTGACCTTTCAGACTTCTTCTACGTTTGGCTAAAAAGGTCGATCGGCACGATTTACCCCTCCCTCTTTCGAGAGAACAGCAGCCAAAAGGACGGAGAAATTGTTCAGCTTGCGGAGCGCAACCCAAAGTACGCTTTTAAAACAAGGACCTACTTTGAGCTATTGATGTCACAAGCACTTGGAGACAGTCGTCGCGTTGCTGCGCCGTCGGGGCTCGCCGTCGTGGTCTTCGCGCACAAGGAGACATCCGCTTGGGAAACCATGCTTCAGGCAGTAATTTCCGCAGGTTGGGCAGTTGTGGCTTCCTGGCCTATCGACACTGAGAGATCAGGTCGCCTGCGCGCAATGGGCTCAGCCGCACTCGCTTCCTCCGTCCATCTCGTTTGCCGTCCACGTGAAGTTTTTAGGGATTCATTAAACAGAGGTGATGTCGGCGATTGGAGAGATGTCTTACAGGAGTTGCCACGTCGGATCCACGAATGGATGCCGCGCCTTGCAGGTGAAGGTGTGGTCGGAGCAGACGCGATCTTTGCCTGCCTTGGTCCAGCTCTCGAAATCTTTTCCCGGTATGCGCGCGTCGAAAAAGCCAACGGAGAGGCTGTCGTTCTCGGGGAATATCTAATCCAGGTGTGGGCTGCCGTTGCGAAGGAAGCGCTCGCTTTGGTCTTTGAGGGGGCTGATGCCACCGGGTTTGAGGCAGATGCACGGTTGACCGCCATGTGGCTTTGGACTCTGAAATCACCCGATTCAAACGGTAATGCCGAAGAAGACGACGATGAGGGCTCCGATGAGGAGTCAGAAGGCAAGAAGAAGAAGGCTAGCGGATTCAGGCTTGAATTCGATGCAGCGCGCAAGATTGCCCAGGGCCTTGGCGCCCATCTGGAAAGCCTGACGCATCTGGTCGAGGTCTCGGGCGATCAGGCGCGATTGCTCCCCGTAGCAGAGCGGACCGAGCACCTCTTCGGGAAAGACGAAGAGGAACCGACTCGTGTGGGCGGCAAGAAGAAATCGTCCGCGCAGTTGAACATGTTTGCCGAGTTGACCGAGGCGGAGGACGCCGAGGTTGCGTGGAAAGAAAAGACAGTAAAGCGCGTGGGAGAAACTGCTCTCGATCGTGTTCATCAGGCAATGATTCTGTTTGCCGCCGGACGCGGGGAGGCTCTAAAGCGGTTTGTGGTGGAAGATGGCGTGGGGCAGGATGGAAAGTTCTGGCGGCTGGCCCAGGCGCTGTCGGCACTTTATCCCACCGGCACAGATGAGAAGCGCTGGGTAGACGGCGTGCTGGCCCGCAAGAAGCAGTTCGGTTTCTAATGAAGTGAACTTACGCCGAGGAAAGGCAAGAGAATGGCGCTGAAGCCCTGGTACAAAGTCGTCACGCCGAGGGAGGACCTGAGAGACGGGAAGCCCCTGGATGCCTCAGAGTTTGCCGTCCATCTGGACCAGGTGAGGGATGGGCGCGCGCCGGCGGTCTATCAGAATCCGGAGCGTTTTTTGGAGCGCACCTTTCTGACCAAGGGCCTGACCGGCGTGGCCGCGGAGGTTCTTCGCCGGCTGTCTGGCGAGAGGACTGAGACCTCCGCCGTCTTCAACATGACAACGCAGTTTGGCGGCGGCAAGACCCACGCGCTCACCTTGCTGTATCACCTGGCCAACAACGGACCGAAGGCGAAGGACTGGCTGGGCGTCTCCCGCTTGCTGCAGGTGGCGGGAATCAACGCAGTGCCTGCCGCCAGGGTTGCGGCATTTGTGGGGACGGAGTTCGATCCCATTGCTGGCCGCGGCGGCGCTGACGGAACTCCCATCCGCAAGACTCCCTGGGGTGAGATTGCCTTTCAGCTTGGCGGGGCAAGCGCCCTTGCCGTGTTGGCGGAACATGAAAAACAAATGGTGGCGCCGGGCGGCGACGTGATTCGGGCATTCTTGCCGGCGGACCAGCCCGTGCTGATCCTGATGGATGAGCTGATGAACCTGGTGAGCCGCAGCCGCAAGAGCGGCATGGCTAGTCAGCTCTACAGCTTCCTACACAATCTGACGGAGGAAGCGCGCGGGCGCGACAACATGGTGCTGGCGGTTTCGATTCCGGCGTCGGAGTTGGAGATGAGCGCCGAGGACCAGTCGGACTACGAGCGGTTCAAGAAGCTGCTGGACCGGGTGGGCAAGGCAGTGATCATGTCGGCGGATTCAGAGACGTCGGAGATCATTCGCCGGCGACTCTTTGAATGGGATGAGAATGCGGTTACGGCAGACGGCCGAGTGCTGCTGAACCGCGACGCGATTGGGACATGCAACGAATTTGGCGACTGGGTGAAGGACCATAAACAACAGGTTCCGGAGCAGTTCAATTTTGATGGAGCACGGGAGGCATTTGCATCCACATATCCATTTCACCCCAGCGTTCTGTCGGTCTTTGAGCGCAAGTGGCAGGGGCTGCCGAGATTTCAGCAGACGCGTGGCATCTTGCGGCTCCTGGCGCTGTGGGTCTCGCATGCGTTTCAGGACGGGTTCAAGGGTGACCATCGTGATCCGCTAATTGGGCTGGGGACGGCTCCGCTGGACGATCCGCAGTTCCGCGCAGCCATGTTCGAGCAGCTCGGCGAGCATCGGCTTGAAGCAGCGGTTACGACGGACATCTGCGGAAAGAAAGATTCTCATGCCGTCCGCTTAGACAACGAGGCCGTAGACGCTATCAAGAAATCTAGGCTGCATCGCAAGGTGGCGACGACCATCTTCTTTGAGTCGAATGGCGGAATGGCCCGCGCAGAAGCGACAGCTCCGGAGATTCGCCTGGCGGTTGCGGAGCCGGATCTGGATATCGGCCATGTGGAAACAGTGCTGGACTCGCTGACGGACGCCTGTTACTACCTGACGGTCGAGCGCAACCGCTACCACTTCAGCTTCAAGGAGAATCTGAACAAGCGCTATGCCGATCGCCGCGCGAATATCAAGGACGACACGATCGGCGACCGCGTTCGCACGGAGGTTCAGACCGTATTTGCAACGAGCAACGGGATTGCGCCGGTGTTCTTTCCGGAGAACAGCGGGAAAGTACCGGACAAGCCGGCTCTGAGCTTCGTGGTCCTTGCGCCAGAGCAAACGATGGAAGATGAGAAGCGGGCGAAGGCTTTCATCGATGGCGTGATTCGCGAGCACGGAAGCTCATCGCGAACATACAAGAGCGGGCTTGTTTTCATTGTCGCCAACTCTGCCAGCACGCTGAATGAGAGTGCCCGCCGGGTTTTGGCCTGGGAGGAGATTGAGAAGGAATTGCCGGGCATGAGCGTGGACAAAACGCAGATCACGCAACTGGAAGAGAACATCAAGAAGTCCAGGCGCGATCTGAAGGAAGGCGTCTGGCGGTGCTACAACAATGTTGCGCTGCTGGGAAAGAGCAATGAGGTTCGGTTCATTGACCTGGGGAACATGCATTCCAGCGCCGCGGCATCGATTATCCAGTTCATCATCAATGAGCTGATGCATGTTGACGAGATCCAGACCGGCATCGGGCCGAGTCTGCTTGTCCGCAACTGGCCGCCTGCGATTCCTGAGTGGAACACAAAGGCAGTTCGCGACGCTTTCTTTGCATCCCCGCTTTTCCCGCGCCTCCTGAATGCAGACTCCGTGAAGGAGACGATTGCGCGTGGGGTGTCGAACGGGCAGCTGGCCTATGTAGGTAAAACGGGGAGCGGGAAATACCAGCCGTTCAACTTCAAGCGGTCAATCACTGCTTTCGATGTCGAGATCTCCGAAGAGATGTTCATTATTACCAAGGAGAGTGCTGAGGCCTATGAGCAGGCGGCAGCTCAGCCGCCGGCGCCGGCGCCAAATCCGACCCAGACGCTGTTTCCCCCTGGCGAATTGCCCGTGAATCCGCCGAAACCGGCTAATGGACCTGGCGAGCCAGTGCCAACACCAAAGCCAACTGGTACGCAGAGTGGGCCGGAGCCAGTTCAGCTGACGTTGGGTTTGAGCTGGTCTGGCGAGGTGCCATCCCAGAAGTGGATGAACTTCTACACGAAGGTGATTACGAAGCTGGGCATTGGGAATGATCTGAGCCTGAATGTGAATGTGAAATGCAAACCCCATGGCGGGGTGTCGATGCAGAAGATCGAGGAGATCAAGAGCGCGCTGCGGGAGTTGGGGTTGGATGACAATCTCACTGACTAGGATTGGGCAATCTGATGCAGCAGGACTCGGTTTCCCCAGAAATCCTCATCAGATTGGCTACTATACGTAGGGCCGAGGCAATGCCAACCGCCCATCCCTCTGAGCAGCCAGATTTATGAACGGCGTACTTGCGAGGACTAATCAGAGCGCAATGAGCGAATTTGCGACTTGCTTCAGGCGAGCTGGATAACTGATTCGTACTGATCTGTGACGCTGATTTGCTTGATCAATGACTCTCGGCACGGCGATAAGGGATTGGCGCGGAATTTCGCTCAGAGAAGGGTCGGAAATGTGCCAAATGTGTGCGACGCTGGCAGCACTCTATCCGCAAATCGCACGCACAACTGGACGATGGGCGCCTTGGGGATACTAACCCGCGATCTCAAGTGCCGCTGATCACTCTGTGGAGACGTTGTAATCTCGAACCGGCGACATTCAGCTTGGGAATATGGCCGTCAATTGAAAACAAAGAACATGGCGTTCACCCGATCTCGTTCTGGCGATAGAGAATCCGGGAGTTTTCAAAAGCGTCGTTCTACAGAAATCGAATAGAGCAGAAATGGAGCAGGCGGATTGCTGCACACTATTGAACCAAGATGTTGGCTGCCGCGCTTGCCAAAACATAGAGGTCCCTAATACTACAGTTGTAGATAGAAGATTGGCAGTGGAGAGCCGCGTTTCTGATAATGGTAGCGGAGAGCGTGAAATTGATGTCGTCTTCGCCATTGGGACCAGCGCAGTAGATGCTCAATGCCGTGCCATCCACGCCAGAAAAGGTGAGTGAGTAGGTGTCGCAGTTCTGGGACGCTGAGCGGCACCTGCCCGCATGGAGTTTTTTTCTCCCCGTGCTCGTAGGATGGCCAGCACCGCTGCGGCCAGCATGGCCAGAGTAATGTGTCGGTACCATCCTTGCCAGTGGCGGACTTCATAGTGATCCAGCCCGCACTCACCCTTGGCGGTTTGGAAGGCCTGCTCGATCTGCCAGCGTTGTCCAGCCACGCGGACAAGGGATTCCAGTGTGGCTTTGCGCGTAGGCGCGTAAAACCAATAGTAGGCGTGCTCGGGCTGTTCTTCGATCTCGCCCTTTCGATAGGCCGCGATCAGCTTGGGGCTTACATCCGCAAGCTTGAGACGCTGGCGCACCACGGTTTCGGAAACGCCGAAGCGCGCGGCGACATCAGCGGCAGGCATTCCGCCTTGAGTCAGGTCCCTGAACGCTTCGAACTCGTCGGCCGGATGCATCGCTTCCCGTTTGACGTTCTCGGCGAGGCCGATTTCGGTGGCGTCGGCATCGCGTCCGATCACGGTGCAAGGGATAAGCATGTCGGGTTGCAAGGTTTTTGCGTCAACGAGCGCCTTAAGGGCGAGAAGCCTGCGGCGTCCGGCGACGACGGCGTATTTGCCCTGCTTGTCCTTGCGGACGACAAGGGATTGCAGCAGCCCGTGCGCGGCGATAGACGCGGCGAGATCGGCGATACCCTTGCGGGAGCCGGTCTTGCGGACATTGCCGTCCCAGGCGAACAGTTTATTGAAGGAGATGGTGGTCGTAGTCATGTTGTCCTCTTTGGTTTGAAGTGACCCCCAAGGCGGGGGCGAGAGAGGAAACCGACAGCCGCGAACGAGGCGCGGCGTCACAGGTGACCGTGGAATAAATGAGGGGTGGCCCGGAGGGGAGGCTCGTTTATGCCGCGAAAGCGCCTTGACGCGAGCCGGCGGCTGTCACGGTGACTCTCCCCCGCCAAAGCCGGGTCACGCGAAGAGGACTGGCGAGACCCCGGACCATCTCATGCGTGAGCAGGGGAGGCCTGAACGGAGGCGGCTTCCGGCATGCGGAGATCAAGCCGGATATTCACCGCACAATGCGCGGAGATTTTCCTTGCATTTGCGGCGAATAGGGCATAGATTCTTCGCACATGGTGCGGCGAATAAAAACCTATATCCACGAGCTGAAGGGCTGGCCGGGCTTCCGCTGGGACCACAGCCGCATCTCCGCGCGTCTGGTCGATGTGCGGCACCGGCAGGGGCGTCTGATCGGCCGGATGGAAGGCCTCGGCTTCCAGCTGCGGACGGAAGCGGTCTTGCACACGCTGACCGAGGATGTCCTCAAATCAAGCGAGATCGAAGGCGAGAAGCTCGATCCGGACCAGGTGCGCTCCTCGATCGCGCGCCGTCTCGGAATCAATATTGGCGGGCTGACGCCGGCCGACCGCAATGTCGAGGGCGTCGTCGAAATGATGCTCGATGCGACGCAGGGCTATGACAAGCCTTTGACCTTCCGGCGCCTGTTCGATTGGCATGCGGCATTGTTCCCGACCGGCCGCAGCGGCATGTCGAAGATAAAGGTGGGGGCCTGGCGCGATGACACGACGGGTCCCATGCAGGTTATCTCGGGGCCAATCGGCAAGGAGCGCGTCCATTACGAAGCGCCTGTCGCCGGGCGTCTTCGCGAGGAGATGAAGACATTTCTCGACTGGTTCGAAAAGGACAACGCGGCCGATCTTGTGCTCAAGGCCGGTATCGCGCATCTGTGGTTTGTCACGATCCATCCGTTCGACGATGGGAACGGGCGTATTGCGCGCGCGATTGCGGATATGGTGCTTGCCCGTTCCGAGCGTAGCCCGCAGCGCTTTTACAGCATGTCGGCGCAAATCCGCCAGGAGCGCAACGCCTATTACGAAATCCTCGAAGCGACGCAAAAGGGAGAACTCGATATCACGCGCTGGCTCGAATGGTTTCTCGACTGCCTCGAACGCGCCTTCACGCATGCCGAAATCACGCTCGAAGCGGTTATGAGGAAAGCCCGCTTCTGGGAAAAGCATGCGGGTGATGCCTTCAACGATCGGCAGAGCAAGATCGTCAATCAGCTGCTCAACGGCTTCGAAGGCAAGCTGACATCATCGAAATGGGCCAAGCTCACCAAATGTTCGCAGGACACGGCCCTGCGGGACATCGAGGATCTCATTCGCAAGGGCGTCCTGACGAAAGATGCGGCCGGAGGGAGGAGCACGTCTTACTCTCTTGCACGGACTAAATAGAGGCAAGTTAGGGCCAAGAGATAGGCCTTCGTTTGCGGGGAAAGAATGTTGGGCTATGGAGACGGAGGGAGCTTCGTTCCTGCCAGAAACTGGATTCGGTGCTGGAAAATGACGGGGATCGCATATCAGGAGCTTGAACAGTTCGGTAACGATGTCAACGACGCGAGTGACCGCGGGGATGTCGTTGGACTTCAAGGGCTGGATGATAAGGCGGCGAAGTATACCGAGGATGAAGGCTCCGACTACGCGGCTTATGTCTGGTATTTTCGCAGCAACATTCAGGCGGCCATGCAGGATCTTTCAAATCCCCGGAGTTGGGAATGGCGCCAGAAACATCGTGAGCGACAAATTCTTTACCTGCGTCGCGCGGCCAGTCATAAAACATTCATTCGGTTGGCTCCGACTTCGCAAGCGGCGGTTCTTACAAATCTGGCAAACGGCCTGAGTTCGTTCGGAAGGGGAATCGAAGCCATTGAGCTGTACGACGCGGCTCTTGCTTTCGTACCGCAATTCGCGATGGCCCTTGGTAATCGTGGAAATGCGATGCAAACGCTTTCTTTCCACATTCCCGATCGCGGTCATGCAACGCTGGTTGCGGCTTATGCCCACGCGAACCTAAAAGCGGCCCTGGCTCCGGACGCGCTGTGGGAGAGCGGAGACCCATCTGCGAACGCGTATTTCTCAAGCCTCGCGACGCAAATTGAAAGCAGGATCAAACCCGAGAAAATCATCGCAAGCAATTCTCTCGATGCGTTTTCTCTAGGGCGTTCAAAGGAAGAACAGAGTTACCGCCGCTGGGCGTTGAGGAACAATCTCTTTCTCAATCCGCTGATGGCTATTGGTCCGCATGCCATTGCTGCCACGGATCGCATGAACCTCCCGTCCTACATCTCGACCATAGGCGATCCTCCGACGTTTATCGCGTGGTTCAATCAAATGAAACAAGAGTATGTTGCCGCGCGTTGGTTTCTGTACGAAGGAACGCTGCCCGCGAAAAAGCATTTTGTGGACAAGGACGTATTCCTCGCGAACACGCTCGATTACCCTGCCTTTGGTATTCAGGTGGAGAAACTCCGCGCGTCGTTCCGGATCGCGTTTGGCCTCCTCGACAAGATTGCCGGATTCATCAACGCCTACTATCAGGTCGGAATGGATCCGAAACGGGTTGACATTCGCAACATCTGGCATACGAACAAGGGAGAGGTGCGACCAGAGTTCCTCGACAAGGAAAATCTGGCCTTGCGCGGGCTCTACTGGCTTGCGCTTGACATCATTGGAGACGACCCAGCGGATCAGGACTCCATTGCGCCTGAGGCGGCTGAACTCAAGCGACTTCGCAATCTTATGGAGCATCGTTGCCTCGTGCTGCGCGAGATGGATGTTGAAAGCCCTATGGGTGCGGTTGAAACTTCGGCTCGGGAGGATTTCGAGGGACATGCGATGCACATTCTGAGCCTCGCTCGTTCCGCGATTATGTATCTCGCATTTTCGATGCGGAAGGAAGAATTGGACCGCAGACCCAAAAAGAGCGAGTTCATTCCGGGCATGGAATTGCCCATCCTCTAGCTCTCATCTCGCCGCAAAAATTCGGCTAGCCGGTAAGAGTGGATTGAGCTGGAGGAGAAGACAGAGTATTCTGGCCCCACAGATGTCAAAGCAAAGCGCGCCAACTAAAGCTACCGGAGGCGGTGGCTATACCTTCGCCGACAAGGTTGCGGCAGGATTTCTTGCACAGATGCTCAAGCGCAGGTTTTCGCTCGGGCCTGAACACGGTGTCGTAACCGAAGTGCATTTCGAGACTCGCGACGCCGGTCACGTGCTCGACGATTTGCAGCTGGCTCTAAAGCGTGGGCAGGAGAGCACTCGATGCTTTGTGTCGATAAAAAGCAACCGGCAGCTGACAAAGAAGGGGTTCAATAAGGAATTCGTCGACGACGCGTGGGAAGAGTGGCGTGGCGGTATCGGCTCTGATTTCGATCCGTCGAACGACATCCTCGGCCTTATCGTCGGAGTTATAGACGAGCCGACGCTGCATGAGTGGCAGGAACTACAAAAGCAAGCGTCGAGCACAACCCCTGATCGTCTGAGCACCAGGCTCCAGAATGACGGGCAATCATCGGCGACACAGCGAGCGATTTTTGAGGGTCTGCGAAAAACGACGGGCGGCGACGCCGATGCGGCCGAGACTGCGCGCCTTGTTTCCAGACTTCGCGTGTTGCGCTTTTCGGATGCCTCCGAGGGCGACTGTATCAGCCTCTGTGCCGAAATAGTGCGTGACGGAACTGTAGAGGGGGGCGCAAAGCTTTGGAGTCGCCTCTTGCAGGTAGCATCCGAAAACAGGGCTACCGGCGGATATTATGACCTTCCAAAGCTGATCCTCACTCTCAGGCCAGACTTCGAGCTGCAGGACCATCCGGATTTTCGAAACGACTGGCAAAAGGTTGAAGCTGTCGCCAGCGACAATATCAAAGGCATCCGCTCGGTAATCGGGACCGGCCTTCACTTGCCCCGAACGGCCGAATTGGAGCAATTGGCTGCGGAGATAGCAGCGCACGACGTTGTCGTAGTCGCGGGTGAGTCGGGGAGCGGCAAATCGGCCGTGGTTTCGCAGCTTGTCAGTCCAGGCGGCACCTTCAAGCGCAAGATCTGGTTCAGCGCCGAACAGCTCTCGAAAACGAGTCAGACAGAATTGGCTAACGCGTTCAGTCTTAGCCATAGCATTCCGGAACTCATTGCTCACTCCGGCATTCATGGTTGTGCGCTGGTCGTCGATGGGTTTGAGCACCTGGAAGGAGAATCTCGCAAACGTGCGGTCGAGTTATTGAGGGCCGTGAGGCAGGACGGGGGAGGCAGTTGGAAAGTTGTTTTGACATGCCAGCCTCAGTCTCTGGATTCAACCCATGACCTGCTTGTTGAGGCGGGGATCACTGATGTCCAGAAGGTCGATTTTGAGAAGCCGAAGCTGGCTGACATTATGGCGGCTGTCCAAACTATTCCAGGCATAAGCCCACTGCTTCTGCGGGCTGAGTTGCAGCCTTTTCTACGGAATTTGATGGTTCTCGACTGGGTCTTGCGGGCGGATATCGCGCAGCGCTTTTCCTCGACATGGCCATGGATCGCAACGACGGAGATCATCGATCACATTTGGGAGCGATGGATAGGGTCCGGGAGTATGAGCTTGGCGCGGGACTCGCTGCTTCGCAGGTTGGGGCAGTGGGAGGGCGAAAAACTGAGCGGGGCCGTTCATGTGGACGACATCTCGACCGCCGATCTGCCGCTGGTCGGAGAATTTGCCCAAGAGGGGCTGCTTCGTGTCTATGGCCCGTCGGTTCAATTCGCGCACGATCTCATGGGCGATTGGGCCCGATATCGGATCCTGAAATTTGCCGGGACTGGCGCTCCGGCGATGATCAAGGCGCATGCCCATGTGCCTCGGTGGGGACGGGCAATTCGTTTGTACGCGCAGTCATTGGCTGAACATGGGAATGGTCTCGAAGACTGGAAAGCGACTGCAGTCGCATTCGCGGGCGAAGACGCAGAGTTAAAACTCGCGGCTGATCTTTTTCTCGACGGATTGTTGTTCGCAGCAAATGCCGAGTCATTGCTTGAGCAGGTCTGGCCTGATCTTGTGGCGAACGATGGTCTGATCTTGCACCGCCTTCTGAAACGGCTCGTGCATGTCGCTTCTTTTCCGGATTGGCGCCTCAGGGGTTTCGGCGATTCAAAGCTCGCGGAACAATCAGAAGCGTGGTTCCGCATTCCGCAGCCTCTCTTCTGGCTTCCTGTGCTACGTGTTCTGAGCCACCATGCGGCGGATGTTGCGAAACACGCTCTTATGCAGGCCGCCGATGCCTGCGCGCTTTGGCTACGAACAATGCCCGTGGGCATGCCGGGAAGGAGCGAAGCAGGAACACTGGCTCTGGAACTGGCCAAGGAAGCGCAGGGACGAACCGCGGAAGGATTGCATTTCGGTGACAAGGACAAGGTGATTTATGAAGCACTGTTGTCGGCCGCGCCGGAATTCCCGGATGATGTTTCGCAGATCGCTCTGGAACTGTGTGGCCGAAAGGAAGAGCCCGATCATGCTGTACGGCGAGGAGAGGAACAAGAGGAGCGGCAAGCCAAGGCGAGGGAGGAGTGGCGGAAAGCCCACCCAGAAGAAAGCAGAGCAAGAAGAATCTCTGTGCCCGGATTCAGCTTGCATCACGAAGGACCGATGCGGCCTCCCGCTCCGGACGGGCCGCTGCGCGAGGTCGCGGAGGGTTTCCGGTCAGCCGTGATGGATACGGTGGCACTGTCCGGGCTCATCTCGATTCGTCCGGAGACTGCGAAGGAAGTCTTGCTGGCTGTCTGCATTGAGGAGCCGAAAGCAACCGACCCTTACGGACAGAACAGATCTTTGCGGCTGGACCTTGGCCTGTCCGACTGGCGGCAGGGCTATCCAGCCATGTATTGGAAGGGCTCTTTTCTGCAATTTTTGAAACAGGCTCCAAGAGAAGGGCTTGATGCGATTGTGCGGCTGGTAAATTACGCAACCGCGCGCTGGATTGAAGACGGGCTCGGGCGGGAACCGACCGACGAAGAACGCAGAAAATTTGGTTTTGAGTTCACCATCAACGGCAAGTCCGACAGCTGGGTCGGCGACTGTAATGTGTTTGCATGGCACCGCCAACTCCCGATGGAAGGCGACACGATTGAGGCCGCAATGATGGCGCTCGAAAAATGGCTTTACGAGGAGATTGAAAGCGATCATGACGTCACGGAGTGGCTGCAATACATTCTCGACCATAGCCAATCGGCTGCGTTTGCCGGATTGCTAATTTCGGTCGGGCTAAAGTATCCGGGGCTTTTCGCCGGGCAACTCCAGCCACTTCTCGGGAACTACTACATCTATCAATGTCAAATGAGTCTGGCTCAGAGCGACGGAGGGAACACATGGAGCATCTCGTTCGCGCGACAGCCCCAGGAAATCGTAAAGCTCGCGGCTGAATGGAACCGAATGCAGCATCGGCAGTGGATTCTTTGGCAGGTCGCAACGAGCGTCATGCATCAGCACAAGGGCACGCAGGATTACCTGACGGCCTGTCGGGCCGAATGGGCAAAACTGCCTGACGGGGACGAGAAATCGCGAATTCAAAAAGAATTCTTTCTGGCGAGGTTTGACCCTGCGAATTACACCAAGACTCCGCAGGGCGATGGCAAAGTGTTGATCACGATGACATGGCCGGCTCATCTGCAACAAATTGCCGATGAATCCGAAGGCGACGGCAAACGAAAGATGCTTTCGCTTGGCCTCGCCCTTACGGCGCGGCAATTGCTGGAAGGTGAAAAGAAGTTAAATCCGGAAGAGCTGCCTCAGTTCTCTGCACAGGTCCGCGAACTCGCCAACTGGAAGGACGACACCGAAGGGGGTTCGCATGAACATTACAGGATCAGTTCGGTTGCCGGCGGTCTCGCTGTGCTTGTCATTCAGCATCGGGACTGGCTGTCACAGAACCCCGAACTCGAAAAGTGGTGCCTCGACACGTTGCGCGATCTGAAGCCGGTTACGGCCGAGCATGACTCGCCAATGTCGATCAACGATCACAGTGCCGAGACATTCCTCGGGGAGGCGGGTGCTGCTTTGCTGCAAGAAAGCAGCGAAGAGTGGGTCTTGCGGATGGCGTTCGAGGGCGTCACCGGGGCCCATTACAACTCGACCCTCTTCACCCTTTTTCGGGCCTATTTGCTGCGTGCGAAATTGGGCGACAGGTTCGGCGAATTGGTCAACGTGACGGTGTTGTGGAGTGCGTTGAGGCGAGCGGCGATCCGCGAGTCCGGATACTACGCCGATACGACCAAACTTGCGGACTGCCGTGCCCCTCTCTTCCGGAGGTTCGTCGCGGGCAAGCTCAAGGGGCCTCTTATTCCGCTGCGGTGGGCGGAAATTCTAGGTCGGAGGCTCGTCGAAAGGATAGAGCGAAGGTCGATGTCGGCGGGCCAAAGACAACAACGTGACGCTCAACGGCAGTGGGCGCGCAAACAAAAGACCGATCGCAAACTGCACCGTGACATGCAGGATATCGATCATCACGTTATCCAAAAGGGCTTTGGATTCCTGTACGCGATGCAGCGCGCGGATCTTCGCGGCGAGGAAGAAGAGACTCTGGCGAAGTATGTTCAGGAACTCTTCGATTCGGAGATGCGGACACTGCCGAAACCCGAGGCAGGCGATGAGCGTTCGGAAATTCAGGGTACGACATATGAATTCGACCAATGGGTCATGGCGCGTGTTGCCGAATTTGTCGCCCGTGCAAATTCCGTCGAGACCGCCCGAAAGTTTTATAGGCCGATCCTTGAATTGGGTCCGGCCGGAAAGTATTGGGTCGAGGATTATCTGCAATCATGGATCGTGCAGGGGTTGCAGGTGAGCAAGGATCATAAGGGTTACGCGGCGATTTGGCAGGACATGGTGGCGTTTGCGGATACGCTGCCTGCGTGGCAGCCGGGGGACGGCAATTACTGGTGCCGTGCGGAAGGGCTCGCGGTGAATCTCATGGGACTGAACGAAATCGGTGTTCCAGTCTTGGGCGACGCGAAACATAAGGACCTAGTCAGTTCGATGGCAGCGACATTTCAGCAATGGGGCAGCCGATGGTTGAAATACGGCGCGGCGGCAGGATGGTTCGCGTATTTTCTGCGCACGGAATCTGGGCAGGTCTTGCTCCCTCAGGGTGTGAAGCAGCTTGCCAAAACCGTGAGTTCCCTCCCTGACCGCGAATGGCAACATCACGATCTCGGCGCGTCGTTTACAGAAGTATTGTCACTGTGCTGGAAACATCGACAGAAAGACGTTGAAAAGGATCCTGAATTGCAGGTGGCATTCCTGAACATCTTGACAGTGCTATGCGCTCGGGATATTCCAGAGGCTTTGCATCTGAGGACCAAGGTTTCGGAAATCCTTGGAACGTCATAGTGGTCAAAACCCTGTGTGCCCGGAGGAAAGCCGGTCCGGGCGCTTCAGCCCGGAACGGCGGATAGTTCCTCCTGCACCTGAGCCGCATAGTCATGATGGAAACTGAGTTCCATCGAAGCAATCCGCTGCGCGTCGGCTGCCGCGCGGAAGATTTCGCGTTTGTCGTCCTTCAAAGGCTTGATCCAGCTTGCGATATAGCTCGTGTGCTGCGGAATGTCGGTCGGGATGCCGAGTTCGTTAGCAACGAATGTCCCCCGTGGCGGGGGCGAAAGAAGGCACGGGATGCCGCCGCAAAAGAGCGCTGCGGTCATAGGATTTTGGGGTGACTTCCCCGCCGAAGACGTTATTTGCCCGGTGGGGAAAGGGGAGCCAAAATCCGTCATTGACGGCAAGCGGAGGCGGCTAGAGTGCCAGTCGCCCGCCATGTGTCGGGGCACCGGAAAGAGGGTGACTATTTCGCACACGCATACGGCCTGCATCGAAACGGGGAGAGATGACGCAGCGGCAGCCCCGCGAATGAAGCTGCTGCCACGGTTGCGGTCGGGCGCTAGATGCCAGAGATTCCGCCGGAGCGCGGAGCAGGGGAAGGGGCCAACTTGATCTCTTCATGGCAATATATGCTTATTGTCCCGATCGCGCAGAATGAAGTATTTGCGCCATGCAGTTCCGCTGTATGGCGAACATAAGACGAATATGCTAAGTTTACCTTTGAGAGGCAAAATCGCATTTGGAGGGTCTTGATTTGTTTAATTGCTTTACATTGTACTGAATAATGCAGCTATAATGCAGTACATATTGAGCGGGAGTTGAAATGCCTCGCGGAAAGCCCAAGACAAAGACGGCGGTAATGACAATGCGAGTTTCTCCGCAGATCAAGGCGGCGGCGGAGGTCGCAGCAGAACGTGATAACCGAAGCCTGACCAGCCTGATCGAAGTCCTCATTCTGAATCACTGCAAAACGTTAAACATCGTACCCTCGAACATTCACCCCACGGAGACCCCCGAATGAAGACAGCAGCTCCGCGTCGGAAAAGCGAAACAGCCGCCGTTAGAACCGAAAAAAACGCACCGCAAGAGATCCGATTTTATCGGGCCAATGAAAAACCTTATGGGGTGTTCAGTAACCTGTATCAGAGACCGATCACTTTTGAAGATAAGGAATTTCCGACCGCCGAACATGCCTACCAAGCAGGTAAGGCCCGGAAACCCGCAGTCCGGGATTGGATCTTGAATGCGCCCTCTCCCGGACTTGTCGCAATGGCGGCACATGGTCTCTACACTTGGGATATTGTCTCGGACTGGTCCAAGATCAAATACGATCGAATGCGTAAAGTTCTTCGTGCGAAATTCAGTCAGCACGAAGATCTTAAACAGCTCTTGCTGTCAACAGGCAACGTCCGACTTGTCGAAGCAGGGCGAGTGGACAACGCCGTCAACCGCACTTGGGGAGAGGTAAACGGAAAAGGACTTAACATGCTTGGCGTTTTGCTAATGGAATTGCGGGCAGAATTGGCAAAGGAACAGACTTCACGGACCACCAAGGCCAACGGGGCGTCTCGCCGAAACGGCTTCCACGAGAGCGCAATAAGGACGCCACCCAAGACTTTACGGAGGGGATCGGGTTCAGCGATAGCATGACAAAGACACAGTATGAGTCTGAGTTAGAGAAGCTCGGCGAGTCTTACAAGCGAGCGTTGAGCGCTGATATCGTGAGAGTGAAGGCCGCTATTGCCGGCGCGTGTGAATCGAGCATCATCGGGGTTGGCTCTGGAGGTTCGTTCACAGTGGCTTCGCTCCTGTGCAATCTCCACGAAACCTATACCGGTCGCGTGTCGCGACCATCAACTCCCCTTGAAATTATCTGCAATCCGACTTTGGCCGCCGCCAGCCCGGTCTTTCTTATTTCCGCGGAAGGCAAGAA
>Ga0182012_10002857_pt1 | contig 18559 bp, 8 predicted proteins | sample 612S2SmetaG_FD_120486 | JGI IMG/M metagenome (GOLD analysis project Ga0182012, IMG submission 120486) | Permafrost microbial communities from Stordalen Mire, Sweden - 612S2S metaG | ecosystem: Environmental > Terrestrial > Soil > Wetlands > Permafrost | place: Sweden: Stordalen | collected...
CATCGGAGGGATAGACCCCTCATGCCTTGAAAATCCAAACTGTCCCCGCCGAAAATGCTTGCGTTCAAAGAGAGAATCTAAACGCGAAAGACAAGAACGCGGTTAGGATGGGGCACCCGCGATGCCCGCCCACTCATCGCGATGAGGCTGCGATGAATGGGGCACAGCTTCCGCCCCGGGTTCCATGGACGGCCCACTCATCGCGATAAGGCTGCGATGAATGGGGCACAGGGGTGTACTGCGGATCAGGCGAGGGCGGGTGCAGGTTGGTCGAGGGGTTCTACGTCTACGCCGACTTTTAGGGCGTGGGAGCCGCCGCCGAGGATGAGGCCGCGGAGGGGGCTGACGTCGCTGTAGTCGCGGCCCCAGGCGAGGGTGATGTGATCGCCGGAGGGCTCGCAGTCGTTGGTGGGGTCGACGTCAATCCAGACTGCGGCTGGTGAGGATGAGGCGCTCAGGTGGGGACAGTAGACGGAGAGCCAGGCGTGGGAGGCATCTGCGCCGACGAGGCGCGGTTTTCCGGGGGGCGGGATGGTGCGCAGGTAGCCGCTGACGTAGCGTGCGGCGAGACGCAGGGAGCGGAGGCAGGCGATCTGAATTTGGGCGAAGTCCTGGCAGACGCCGACGCGTTTGAGGAAGACTTCATCGACGGTGGTGGAGACGTTGGTGGATGCGGATTTGAATTTGAAGTCGGCGTTGATGCGGGCGGTGAGGTGGAGCAGCGCTTCGCGCAGGGGGCGGCGGGGCGTGAAGGAGTGAAGAGCGTATTCGGCGAAGGCTTGGCGGAGGGGAATGCGGGGGGATTCAAAGGTGAATTGGTAGGCGTCGAGGCCGATCTGCGAGGGGTCTTCAGGCATGTGGTCGCGGACGGCTTCCCAGGGGATCATCGCACTCGATTGGTCTGGTTTGGTGTTGAGGACTTCGACGAGGCTGTGGGAGCGGACGAGGAGTTCGCGATGGGGGCTTTGAATGGAGAAGACCTGGTGGGTGTTGGCGAAGTAGTCGGGCCGCTCGGTGAACATGGCGGGGTGCGGGGTGATGCTGAGGTCGAACTCGAGGACGTGCTGGTGGGGTAACTCGCGGGGGCGCAGACAGGCGACATGGTTGGCCACATCGACGTTGGCACTGTACCGGTAGTGGGTCTCGTGAGTTATCCGGTACATCACTCTCCGATTTTAATGGGCAGAACACTGACGTGGCTGAAGTAGCGCGCGGTGAGATTTTGCGCCCAGGAGAAGAGGACCTGCTCGAGTTCGTCGAGGAAGGCGCGGAGGACTTTGAAACCTGCGCCCTGGGTGCGGTCGACGGCGCTGGGCAGGGGATAGTGGAGCTTAGCAAGATCGAAGCGGCGCAGAGCGATGAGGGCCTCGCGCATGGTTTCGAGATCGGCATGGACGTGGCGGGGAAGCTTTTGATAAAGCTCGACGAGCTGGGCGAGCTGGAAGTCGAGGGCGCGTGGGTTGGCGCGGGCCTTGAGAAGGAGATCGAGGACGGGAAGCGGCTGAAGAGTGGTGTAGTAGCGTGCGCGATAGGTCATGGAGCAGTCGGTTGCTTCGAGCATGTGCTCGAGCAGGGGCCAGTCGGGCTCGTGGAAGGGCTGCGCCATCTGGCGAAGCTGGCGACAGATGGAGAGGGCACGCTCAAGGCGGCGGCCGATGGAGAGAAAGTGCCAGCCGGGGCCGCGATGGATGTTTTCGCGTTCGAGTCCTACAAAGGAGGCGAGCAGCTGCATGCAGTTGGAAAGGATGAGGGGATAGTCGGGGAGGGTCTGCGCCTCTTCGGGCAGGCAGGAGCGAAGCTGATTGAGGAGGTGGACCATGTCGAGGGAGAGGCGCTCGCGTACGCGATTGCCGGCTTTGAAGGCGCGCTCGAGGGAGAAGGCGAGGCCGTCGACGCGATCGAGGTCAGAGAGGACGGAGAGAAGTTCCTGCTGGAATCGAATGGGGAGGGTGCGCGCGTTTCTGTCTTTGGGCAGCTTGCTGTCGCTCAATCCCAGCGAGCTGTAGAGACGGACGAGGCACTGGAGCTCGTTCCATCCGGCATGGGGAAAGCGCGTTACGACGGTGCGGAGGACGCGGTTGGCAACTTCAGAACGCTCGATGTAGCGGCCGAGCCAGAAGAAGTTGAGCGCGGTGCTGGAGGGGAGCGGAGGGGTGTCGTGGCGCAGCTCAATGGGGACGTTGCGGGGGCGGAGAAGGCTGAAGCGATCGACGGGCTCGTCGGAGAGGACCCAGGCGTCTTTGCTGTGTCCGCCGCGCTGCATGGAGACGACCTGGCCATCTTCACCGGCAACGCGGACGAGGCCACCGGGCAATACTGTCCAGCCGTTGCCGGTGTTGAGGACGTAGGTGCGGAGGACGAGCGGACGAGATTCAAGCGGGCCGGATTCGAGGGGCCCGGCTTCCCAGACGGGGACGCGCGAGAGGGTGACCTGCTCCTGGGCGACGAAGGCGTGAGGCTCGGCCTCAATGCGCGCGGTGAGTTTGGCGCGGGCTTCGGCATCGAGGTTGGCGGCGAAGACCGGCTCCATGTGGCGCGAGGGGAAAGCGGGTTTGAGCACGACCGAGTCGAGATTGTTGAGGACCCAGTTGCGCGCGGAGGGCTGGCCGCACCACCAGGTGGCGACGGAGGGAAGGAGGAGCTTTTCGCCGCGCAGGGCCTGGCAGAGGCCGGGCAAGAAGGGCATGATGGAGGCCGACTCGATGACACCGCTGCCGAGTGCGTTGGCGAGGCAGACGTTTCCGGCGATGACGGCATCGACGAGGCCGGGAACGCCGAGGAGGGAGTCTCCGCGGAGCTCGAGGGGGTCGCAGAAGCTGTCGTCGACGCGGCGGAGGATGACGTCGACTTTCTGGAGGCCGGTGAAGGTCTTGAGGAAGACGGTACGATCGCGGACGGTGAGGTCCATGCCTTCGACGAGGGTGAAGCCGAGGTAGCGGGCGATGTAGGAGTGTTCGAAGTAGGTCTCGTTGAGCGGGCCCGGGGTGAGGAGGACGATGCGCGGATCGGTCACGGGGCTGAGAGCCTGGAGCGCTTCACGCTGAGCGCGGAAGAACTGCGCGAGCAGTCGAACCTGAGAGCTGTGGAAGAGGTCAGGCAGGACGTCGGAGATGATGATGCGGTTTTCGAGGGCGTAGCCAGCGCCGGAGGGGGCCTGGGTGCGATCGGCGAGGACCCACCATTGACCGTCGGGTGAGCGGGCGAGATCGACGGCGAGCATGTGAAGGTAGCTGGCGGCGGGGACGGGCGCGCCGACCATGGGGCGCAGGAAGTTGGGGTTGGCGAGGAGGAGTTCGGAGGGGAGGAGACCGCTCTTTACGAGCTCCTGATCGCAGTAGATGTCCTTGAGGATTTCACTGAGGAGGGTGGCTCGCTGGATGAGGCCCTGCTCGATCTCTGCCCATTGCGCGGGGGGCAGGACGAGGGGAATCATGTCGATTTTCCAGGGGCGGTCGGTGCCCTGAGGATCGCCGTAGACGTTGTAGGTAACGCCGTTCTCGCGGATGCGGCGCTCAGCTCGTGCCCAGCGGCGGGCGAGCTCGGCGGTGCCGATTTCATCGAGGGCCTGCATGAGCGGCGCCCAGTGGGGGCGCGGCTGGCCGCCTGCAGTGGACTCGTCGTAGGGTTCCTGGTGCTCCCTGGGGGCGTGGTAGATTTCAACGGTCATGGGCCCACCCTTTTGGAAGCGAGATGGAGTGGAGCGCAATCGGCATGAGCGCAGGGGGCATGAGCGCGGTGGAGGCGGAGCACGAAGGTTGGACGAGAAACTGTGCCGCTCACGAAGGCCTCACCGGGGGAATCCTCAAATCGAGCGTGCCGGGGAACCATGGATTTGGTTCGAGAGCGGGGAGCTTGAAGGGCTGACCGGAGGGCAAGACCTTGAAGCGTTCAGCTCTGCGGTCGGCTGCGGCGCGATCGTCAGCGGGCAGCCCCGAGTACGCGGGACCTGAGGGATTGACCACATGATATAGGCAACGGGCGATGGACTGCGCGGACCATCGATCGACGACATCGAATGTGAGGGGCGCGTGGACAGGAACCATGGGCAGGAGCGATGCGCGGACGTTGCGGGCGCGGAAGCGGACACCTGCGAACAAGGGGCCGCGGGACTGGCCGGGTTGCAGGGGGACCTGGCGACCGTTGCAACAGACGGCGTAGCGGTCAGGATCTTCGACGCCTTCGAGGGTGACCTGAACGCGCTCAAGGGAGGAGTCGACGCTGCGGACGGTGCTGCCGGAGACGGACTCTTCGGCGAGAACATTCCAAGGCTCGAGAGCCTTGCGCAGTTCCATGCGGAGGGGGCCGGACTGGACGACGCCGAGGAGGGGGAAGCGGAATTCGAGGTGAGCGCCGAACCAGTCGTCTTGAAAGGCGAAGCCGGAGGCGCGGAAGAAGGAGAGGACTTCTTTGAGGTCGCGCTCGACGACGGCGGGGAGCATGAAGCGATCGTGAAGGGCGGTGCCCCAGCGGATGAGGTCGTGGGTGTAGGGCTTCTTCCAAAAGGCTGCGCAGGCGGCGCGAATGACGAGCATCTGGAGAAGATTCATGCGGACGTGGGGAGCCATTTCAAAGGCGCGGAGCTCAAGCAGGCCGAGCTTGAGGCCAGCACCGTCGGGAGGGTAGAGCTTGTCGACGCAGAACTCGGCGCGATGAGTGTTGCCCGTGATGTCGGCGAGGAGATTGCGAAAGAGACCGTCGATGAGCACGGGCTCGCAGGGTTTGTCAGAAGGGAGATTGCGAAAGGCGACTTCGAGTTCGTAGAGGGAGTCGGAGCGAGCTTCGTCGATGCGCGGGTATTGACTGGTGGGCCCGACGTAGGTGCCGGAGAAGAGGTAGGAAAGGCAGGGGTGATTTTGCCAAAAGCTGAGCAGGCTGACCAGGAGGTCGGGACGGCGGAGCAGAGGGCTGTCAGGCACTGAAGGGCCGCCAACGACGATGTGGCTGCCTCCTCCGGTGGACTGAAGATCGCCGTTGCGGGCGAATTTGCTGGTGGTGAGGCGATGGTTGAAGGCTTCTTCATCGAGGAGGGTATTGATGGATTCAAGCTCGTCCCAATTTTTTGCGGGAGGGAGGTTGATCTCGAGGACTCCGGGGTCGGGGGTGACGCTGAAGTTCTGGACGCGCAGATCGGCGGAGGGAGCGTAGCCCTCAAGCCAGACGGGCATCTGGAGATGGCGGCAGGTGTCTTCGACGGCGGCGATGAGATCGAGATAGTCGGCGAGTACGGAGAGGAAAGGAAGGAAGATGTGGAGGCGGCCTTCGCGGACCTCAGCGCATAGGGCCGATCGGACGAGGACTGGCGCGTCTTCGGGCTTGCGCGTGATGGGCGGGAGGGTATCGGGCGCGGGTTCGCGATCAAAGAGCTCGGGGAGATGGGCTGGCGTGTGGAGCTTCGGCTTGTCGGCGAAGGGAGCGGCGTCCATCTCGTAGGTGATTTCGTCTGGAGCGACCCAGGGGACGAATTCGACGGGGATGCGGAAGCCGATGGGCGAGTCGCCGGCGGTGAGGATGAGTTTTTCGGGCTTTTCAAACCAGAGCTGGCTGGACCAGGCCAGTTGGTTGTTGGGCTGGCGGCGGCGGATGGGGAGGACGAAGCCAGCTGGGGCTGTGGTCTTTGCGTCTTCTTCGTTGGGGTTGAAGGCGGGGAGGATGCTTTTGGTTTCGACGGAGAGGCGACGGGCGAGGGCGGTGATGAATTGTTCAGCCTGAGCGGGACCAAAGGCATAGTCGACATCTTCAGAGGCGATGAGGGCGCTGTCTTCCCAGATGGGCACGCCATCGACACGCCAATAGCAACTGAGGATCCAGCGGGGAAGCGGCTCGCCGGGGTACCACTTGCCCATGCCGTAGTGGAGGAGTGCGCCGCGGCCCATGCGGTGGCGCAGCGCCTGGACGAGCGCCATGCCACGGATACGCTTGTCGGGGCCGTGGGCGTCGAGGTTCCACTCCGCGCTCTCGGGCTTGTCGATGCCTACGTAGGTTGGCTCGCCGCCCATGGTGAGGCGGGCATCGCCGGCTTCGAGTTCGGCATCGATGGCATGCGCGACGGAGCGAACGCTTTCCCACTCTGCGTCGGTGAGTGGCCTGGCGATGGAGCGCGGCTGGTTGAGGCGGGTCAGGCGAAAGCTGTAAGTGAATTCGGTTTTGACGGGCTCGACGGTGCCTTCGATGGGGGCGGACTCCTCGGGGGTCGGGGTGCAGACGAGGGGTATGTGGCCCTCCGCTGTGAGCTGGCCGGAGGTGGGATCGAGGCCTACCCAGCCTGCACCGGGCAGAAAGACTTCGGCCCAGGCGTGCAACTCGACGTGGTCTTGGGTGAGGAGGTGAGGCTCGTCGGCGTTGCGCTGCTCGGGAGCGAGCTGAATGAGATAGCCGGAGACGAAGCGGGAGGCGATGCCCATGGCACGAAAGGCCTGGACGAGGAGCCAGGCCATGTCGCGGCAGGAGCCGGTTTTGAGCGACAGGGTTTGCTCGGGAGTCTGGGTTCCGATTTCGTGGTTGACCTGGTACTGGACGAACTCAGTGATGCGGCGGGTAACGGCGAGGACATAGTCGACGGTGCCGGTGGAGGTGCTGGCGAGCGGGCCGAGCAGGGCGAACAGCCGGGCCTGTTGAGCAGTGACGGAGAGCCAGGGAGTGAGGTCGTTGCGAAGCGCGTCGGAGTAGTGGAAAGGGAAGATTTCGAAGCCGGGATCGAGGAGGAAGTCGAAGGGATTGATGGGCTCGAGGTCAGCGACGAGGTCGACCTCTACCGTGAGGTCAGGAGACTTGTCGATGAAGAGGACATAGGCCTGTTGATTCTGATGGGGATCAAGCCGCCATTTGAGTGCGCCACTGGCGGGGGTGACGCTCAGTTGATACTGGAGGATCCTGGTGCGGCAGTGGAGGGCGGGACGCAGCTGAATGATCTGTGGGCCGATAAGGATAGGTCTTTGATATTGGTAGTGGGTCCGGTGGTGGAGTGCGACTTTCATTCCCATATCACCCTATTATCAGCCCTGCCATAAATAGGCCATGATGTTCGGGAGATCCCGGGCGGGAGTGGGGCCTTGTTGTGGACGGGCACCGGGTCGGTATGGGCTGGTTCGAGGGCGGGGGATTCCCGGCGGGAATTTGATTCATTACGGACATTTTTCCGGAGCTGAGCGGGCTGGATAAATCGATTGATTCGGATGCAGTGGAGGGAATAGAGTGGTTGGGGTTGAAATAGGGGCGGGAGAATGCCGGGCAAAAAGGGCCGGTTGCGGAGAAATGAAAGCGTTTGCAATTTGGACTGGTGGGACCGGTTGAAATAGATGGTCTTGCGGCCGAGAGGGTTTACCAGCACGAGATCGAAATTTTGGGAAAAGGGATATGAGATGAATCGAATTGCGAAGTTGCTGGTAATGAGCTCTCTTGCGGCGGTTGTGGTTTCGTTTGGCGGATGTGGGAGTGGCGGGAACGGTGGGGGCGGCGGCGGAGGGAACAACCAGACCCCGACGACTCCTACTGTGACGGTGACGCCGGCGGTACCGAGCATCATGACGACGCAGAGCCTGAACGTGACGGTTGCGGTGAGCGGCGGTAGCGGGACGCCGACGGGGTCGGTGGTTTTGAGCAGCGGGAACTATACGTCGGCAGCGACAGCGCTGGTGGCGGGCTCGGCTACGATTACGGTAGGGGCGGGATCGCTGGCGGTGGGGTCGGAATCGCTGAGCGCGAAATACACGCCGGATGCGGCGAGCAGTGCAGTCTATGGAAGCGCTTCGGGGAGTGGCACGGTCACGGTGACGCAGGTAACGGGCACGGCTGTGACGGTGAATATTGATACGCTTGCAAACCGGCACCTGATCAGTCCTTTTGTGTACGGCGGCAATATCAGCAGCGCAGCGAATGTAGCCGACTCGGGGAGTACGCTTGGGCGCTGGGGTGGGAACGCATCGTCGACCTACAACTGGATCCTGCACACGTACAACGCCGACGCGGATTACTACTGGGAGGACTTCAATACTGGCGGAGGCGGAAATGAGAGCGATTCCGTGCAATTTGTTACGGACGTCCAGAAGGCTGGTGGGTTTCCGCTGACAACGTTGGCGACGCTGGGGTGGGCGGCGCAGAGCGCGGAAGCCGGGGGAACCGGCGGGAATGAGCACTGGAGCTTCTCTGTGGCGAAGTTTGGGCCGCAATGCTCCGTGGATCAGTACAACACGGACGCAGGAAACGGCGAAGTGGCGGGGGGCTCGCCGGCGAGCTGCAACACGTCGGTGCCGGTAACGAATTTGCCGCAGACCGAGGCGTACTATCCGATGGTGGATACACCTGCTCAATGTCCGGCGGGCACGACGGATGGAACCACCTGCATCGATCGGGAAACCTGGGTGAAGGCGCTGTCAACTGCGTTTGGCAACAGCACGTGTGCGGTGCCTTATTCGACGATTACGTCTTGCCACTTCTATGACATGGATAACGAGGTGGACATCTGGGGTGGGACTCACAGGGATGTGCATCCGGCCCAGTCTGGGTACGATGAGCTGGCCAACATGTTTGAGAACGAGGGGACGGGCCTGAAGTCGTGGGATCCGGCGGCGGTGCGGTTTGGTCCGGTGTCGTGCTGCTGGTATTTCTACTGGCATGATGCGAACGGCACGGACCGGGCCTCGCATGGCGGTGTGGACTTTTTGCCCTGGTGGCTGAACCAGGTGAAGTGGATGGATACGATCAACGGTGCTCGGACACTGGATGTGTTTGATATCCATGCGTATGCCGAGGCCAACACTTCGGGGTTTACGACAGCGCAATTGCAGGCGGCGGCAGCGTCGGTTTACCGGGACTACTGGGACCCGACCTATGTGAGCACGGCGGGGGATATCAACCAAACATACACAACCACCGTGGAGCCTAGCTATACGATTCCATTCCGCATTCCGCGCATGAAGGCGCTGGTGAATGAGATTTATCCGGGAACGCCGCTATCGTTTACGGAATGGAGCGCGGCTTTTGCAGGGGAGTCGGACTTTTCTACGGCTCTTGGAGATGCGGAGGCGTATGGCATTTTTGGGCGGGAGGGATTGACGTTTGCATCGCGGTGGGGCGCGCCGACACAAGGAAACCCGAACTACCAGGCGCTGAAGATGTATACGAACTACGACGGAGCGCATCACGGGTTCGGGACAATCTCGGTGTCTGACTCGATCACCGGAAATGCGAATCTGGTGAATGTGTTTTCGAGTTATGCCGCGCTGAATGCGGCGGGCACACAGATGACGATCATGGTGTTGAATGAGGATCCTGCGAATGCGGCGCAGGTGACGTTCAATTTGAACGGATTCAGTCCGACGACCTATACGGCGTACACGCTGTCTTCGACGGCGGCGACTTCGATTGCAGCATCAGCGTCGACGAGCTGGACTGCAACGCAGTCATTTGCGCCTTACACAATCACGCTGCTGGTGGTGAACGGGAGCGAGGGTTCAAAGCCTGCATCGGAGTGGTATTTGAATCCGGATGACCTGATGGTGCCCGCGAACGGCATTGGGATGCTGTCTCCCAGAATCGCAAGCGGCACAGCGAACGTGACGCTCACGTCGGCGGTTTTTGACGCATATGAGGGCGCGGCTGCATGCGGCGGAATTCTGGGACTCGCCAATGCAACCATCACGCAGTCGCTTCCGGGAACGATCAGCGTCAAGCCGAACGGGACACCGGGACTCTGCCACTACACTGTGACCGGCAACGACGGGACGGCAACTGAAACGCAGGGTGGTTGGATTGTTGTAGGCAATCCTGCGGCGACGCTCACGCCGGGCGGGAACAACCAATCGGCTGGTGCGGGGACTGCTTTGCCGCAGCCTTTGACCATCACGCTCAATCCTGGACAGTCTGGCGGCACGATGACGGGGGCAGGCATTCTGTTTACGACGTCGGGCGGCACGCTCTCGAATGGAACGACGACCGGGACGAGCGTGATTGCGCAGACGAACGCTTCGGGTGTTGCTTCAGTGACGTTAACGCTGCCAGCCGCAAAGGGACCTGTGACCATTACAGCTACTGATATGTTTGCGCTGGGGGGATTAACGGTGTCGTTTACGGCGACGGCGAACTAGCGCGGTGAGCTCTCCATGGTGCGAAGAGCGCCATGGAGGCTGCGGCACAAGTGCAACCAGCTTTTGTGAGGCGCGGGCTGATAGGTTCGCGGCTTTGAATTGGCTTGAGCTCAGCGAGGCAACTGGAGCACGCAACAAGGCAACACGAGCACACAACAAGGCAACACGAGCACACAACAAGGCAACACGAGCACGCGGAGAGAGCGATCCATGTCCGGTTCAATGATGCGGCGGAACTCGGGAATCGTTGTTGGTTCATTGGCACTGGTCTTATGTTTGTCGAATGGCGCCTGGGCGCAGGAAGCGGCTGCGCGCAGAATCGTGGCGGATATCAAGAACACGACGGGCCCGGTGGACCGATTCTTTGATTTGTCGGTTGGGTCTGACTACCCGGGCACGCTGATCCGCGACGACAGCCAAGCGCAGTTGAAGACCGCGGTGGACGAACTTGGGTTTCGGTACATTCGGTTTCATGCGATCTTCCATGATGTGCTGGGGACGGTGAAGGTAGAGAACGGAAAGACGGTGTACGACTGGACGAAGGTCGATCAGCTTTACGACGACTTGCTTGCGCGACACATCAAGCCGTTTGTGGAACTGGGGTTCACACCGAAGGCACTGGCAACATCGGGGAACAGCATTTTTTATTGGAATGGAAATACTTCGCACCCGAAGCCGGATGGGTGGAGGGACTTGATCGAGGCATTTGTCCGCCATGTAGAAGATCGTTACGGGAAAGCAGAAGTGCGGAGCTGGTTGTTTGAAGTTTGGAATGAGCCGAATCTTTCGGGTTTTTGGGAGGGCGGCGATCAGAAAGCGTATTTCGAACTTTACGATCTGACGGCGAAGACGATGAAGGGGATCGACCCTGCGTTGCGAGTTGGCGGGCCGAGCACCGCAGGCGCGGCATGGGTGCCGGAGTTTCTGGCGCACGTGAAGGAGAGTGGCGCACCGGTTGATTTTGTGACCACGCATACGTATGGAGTGGATGGAGGATTTCTGGATGAGGAGGGGAAGTCGGACACGAAGCTCTCGCCTTCGCCCGACGCGATTGTGGGCGATGTAAGGCGGGTGAGGAAGGAGATCACCGCGTCAGCTTTTCCGGGGCTGCCGCTTTACTTTACCGAGTGGAGCACGAGCTATACTCCGCGGGACTTTGTGCATGACTCGTACATCAGCGCGCCCTACATATTGTCGAAGCTGAAGGCCAGCCAGGGGCTGTTGCAGGGGATGAGCTATTGGACTTACACGGATCTGTTTGAAGAGCCGGGCCCGCCGCATGAGTCGTTTCACGGGGGGTTTGGGCTGTTGAATCGCGAAGGGATTCGGAAGCCAGCCTATTTTGCGTACAAGTACCTGCATGCACTGCAGGGCGAGGGTGTGGCGAGCAGCGATGCGCAAGCGATGCTGGCGGTGAAGGACGGCAACCTTAGCGCAGTGATCTGGGATTTTGAGCAGCCGGAACAGAAGCTAAGCAACCGGTCGTTCTACACGAAGCTGGTGCCGGCGCATCCGGCTGCGCCCGTGCAGTTGGTGGTGAAAGATTTGAAGCCGGGTGCGGAGTACAGGGTTCTGGCGCGTCGGACTGGGTACAGGAAGAATGATCCGTTGTCGGAGTACATCGATATGGGCAGGCCGAAGGATCTGACTGTGGAGCAAGTGACGCGGATGAACGAGTTGACGCGGGATCTGCCTGAGACGGACAAAGTGGTTCGCAGCGGGAGAGACGGCACTCTGGAGTTCGGTGTTTCGATGAACAGCAATGACGTCGTGCTGGTGACGGTAACGAGGGTGGGCCAGTAGAGCATGGCAAGAGGGGGCCTGGAGTTCATCGAGTTTCGGTGGAAGGCGATGCGGGACGTCTGCCAGAGCGGGACTCAAGCGCGCTGAGCCAGCAAAGAGTGTGAGGAATTCACTCTTCACCGATTTCGCCGGACCTACATCACCAAGATGCTTAGAAGCGGTTTCGATCTCCGCACTGTTCAGTCTTACGCGGGCCAGAAGGACATTGCGTCTACGAGGAGATATTTGACGCCCCAGGCGGCGACAGAGGCGCAGGCAGCCGCGCGTATGAATTGAATCGTTGCGGGATAGTGAATCGGAGCGCCGCGAGGGGACAAGCAACCTATATTCGTGACCAACAATCAAAACACTTGGCGGACTCCCGTAGAATCTAAGAAGGGCAGAATTGACACGCGTGTCTCAAACTCGAAGATCGAGGGCTAAGGGGTTGGTCTCCTTCTGGGGCGTCCTCTGCGTTTCACTTGCCTTCATGGTCTTTGCCTGGGGGACAAATTACAAGCTGTCTCTCTACACAGCGGGACACAATACCTCCCCGGTTAAGTTGTGCACCCGTGGCAGCGATGCAGCAGAAAGCGCAGTGGACCATGCTGCGGGAGCCCGTGCCGCAACTCAAAGGCAACTCCGGATACCGGCGCTTTCCTCCCTCAACGAAATTGCTGCGGTCGATTCCTCAGATCGGCGGAGCACCGATTCGATCGGTGACGTTTCACCGCTTAGGCAGGCCCCAAGTCTTTACCTTCGACCCCCTCCCGGCAAGAGACGCTTTCTCGATTAGCCGCTGAAGAGAAGACCCTTCGGCGGATGAACTCAGAACATCCATTCGAAGGAAGGTCACTGATGCGCATCAAGCGCCTTGTCTTGATTGCTGCCTGTGCTTTGGCTGCAATCCTCCTATTGCTCTTTTTTCTGCATTCCCACGGTGGGACTGAAGCCTCCGCGGATAAAGCCGCAGCTCCGCCGGCCGTCTCAGTTGCCACCGCCCACACTGGCTTTATCGCGAATCAGCTGACCGTCGCAGGCGTATTCCAGGCATTTCAGGAGATCGATGTTCACGGGAAGGTCTCCGGCTACATCCGGCGCATCTATGTGGACATTGGCGACCGCGTACATCAGGGACAGACACTCGCGGTGCTTGAGGTACCGGAGTTGCAAGCTGAAGTTGCCGGAGCGCAGGCAGGCATAACTCAGACCGAGCAAAACATATCGCGGTTGCAGAATGAAGTCGCTCGGGAAGAGGCAACGTACGCAGCGGTTCACGCCAATTACACGCGATTGAAGCAGGCATCTGACCAACAGCCGGGCCTGGTCGCGGCACAGGAGCTTGAAGATGCCCAGGCAAAAGACAGATCGGCGGCATCACAGGTAGATGCGGCCAAATCAGCCGTAGCAGCGGCGCAAGGGCAGTTGGGCGTTTCGCGAGCTGAAAACCTCAAGGTAACCAGCATGGCGCAGTACGCGACGATCACGGCCCCTTTTAGTGGCGTCGTTACCATGCGATATGCCGACACCGGCTCGCTCATTCCCGCCGGAACTTCGGAGGGGTTGAGCCAGGCGGTAGTCAGGCTCGCTCAGAGCGATGTGCTTCGGCTCCGCATGCCGGTTCCTGAACGCGATGTGCCTCTCGTACACGTCGGTTCGCAAGTCATGGTGCATGTGCAGGCGACCGGGCAGCAGTTTCCCGGGACGGTGGTTCGTTACACGCGGGACGTATCCAATTCAACGAGGACAATGCTGACCGAGGTGGACGTCAACAATCCGGATCTCAAACTTAGTCCCGGGATGTACGCGGAAGTCATCTTTAATCTGGAGCAAAAGAATGATGCGCTCATTGTCCCCTCAAGCGCCATCATTCAGGGTGATCAGCCTTCTGTGATGCTTGTAGACAGCAACGATCGAGTGCAGAAACGGCCAATTGTGTTGGGGATCGGCAGTTCAAACTCTCAGGAGGTGACATCAGGCCTACAGCCTGGCGACAGGATCATCATCGGCGGTCAGTCGCAACTGCAGCCCGGCCAGCAAGTCACGCCGCAACCTGCGAAGAACGACCTCGAAAACTATTCGCAAACGAACCAGAAGGGCGGCCAATAATCATGTCCTTCTTTGCGATTCGTTATCCCTTCTTTATCCTCATGGCTTGCATGATTGTCGTTGTGGTGGGCGTCGCCGCTATCACAGGCATGCCTGTTGACCTTTTTCCTACTGTAAAGATTCCTGTGGTGGTGGTGGCGACGTTCTATTCCGGCATGCCGCCCCAGCAAATCGAATCTGACATTACAGACAGCGACGAGCGGTTTTTTACGCTGGGGAGCAACATCGACCACATTGAATCGCGCTCTATGTCGGGTGTGAGCCTCATCAAGATCTACTTTCAGCCTGGTACCGATCCAACTGCAGCCGTGAGCGGCATCTCGAACCTGGCAATGGCGAACCTGCGCCGGCTGCCCCCCGGCACTCTGCCGCCGGTAGTACTCAGCTTCGACGCGGCAAATCTTCCTGTCTGCCTGATTACGCTGAAAGGCGCCGGGATGACTCAGACGCAATTGAAGGATGTCGCCCAATTCACCGTGCGAAACCAGGTGGCCAATGTTCCGGGCGCCTCTGTGCCTCAGCCGTACGGGGGAACATATCGGCAGATTATGGTCTACGTCGATCCGTTGAAGCTCCAGGCTTCGCAGCTCGGCATCATGGACGTCGTTCATGCAGTCAATGAATCCAACCTCATTTTGCCCGCAGGAGATGTTCGAATTGGCCCGAAGGACTACAACATCTACGCCAATAGCCAGGTTCCGACCTCCGATGCTGTCAACAGCATCCCGCTTAAGACGGTCGGCAATGCTTCTATTCTCGTGGGCGACATTGGTCATGCAGTCGATGGGGGCCAACTGCAGACCAACATCGTGCGTGTTGACGGGCAGCACTCCGTTTACATTCCAATCCTCAAGCAGGGCGGCGATTCCAACACAATCACCATCGTGGACGGCGTACGTAAAGCTACGGCCCATCTGCTCGACATTCCGCAACAACTCAAGACGGCCGTCGTCTTCGATCAGTCCGTCTTCGTCAAGACCGCAATCAAGAACGTGATCAGCGAGGGTACGATCGGCCTTTGCCTGACCGGAATAATGATCCTGTTGTTTCTTGGCAACGTGCGCGCCACGATCGCCGTCCTGCTATCGATCCCGATCTCGTGCATTGCGACCTTCCTGATCCTGAGCGCACTCGGAGACTCGATCAACACTATGGTGCTTGGGGGCATGGCGCTGGTGCTATCGCGTCTCATCGACAATTCGGTTGTGGTGCTCGAAAACATCTTCCGCCATTTTGAGATGGGTTCGGATCCAGTGAAGGCATCCCAAGAGGGCGGCAAAGAGGTTCAACTCGCCGTGTTGGCGGCTACCTTCGCCACAGCCATTGTCTTCTTTCCCGTTGTGCTGCTTACTGGTGTCAGCAAGTACCTTTTCACAGCGCTCGCACTTGCGGTGGTCATCGCGCTTTTCTGCTCTTACGTAGTCGCGATGACCGTCGTTCCGCTCTTTTGCTCTCGATTCATCAAACACACCAAGCACGAACATGAGCATGAGTCCGCACAGACTGATGATCCGATCCCCGAGCATATGCAAGGTGGTCACGGTCAAACCAACATCTTTGCCAAGACCGTTTATTACTTCAACCGGGGCTTTGGTTGGCTGCAGGATCGGTACGACACAGCAATCCATTACAGCCTGCGCAGGCCTGTACTGATAATTGCGGGCTTTTCCATCTTTGTTGTGCTTAGTTTTGCGCTCGTTCCATTTCTTGGCCGCGCCTATTTCCCCCGCACCGATCCCGGCCAATTCGTAATCAGCGTAAAAGCTCCAACCGGCACACGTATTGAACTCACCGACCAATACATCGCTCGCGTTGAGCAGGATGTGCGTGATGTCGTTGCTCCAAAAGACCTCAACATGATTGTGTCGAATATCGGAGTGACGCCCGATCTTTCAGCAATCTACACCTCTAACTCGGGAATGCACACCGCCTTTGTCCAGGTAAGCCTGAACGAGAATCATAGCCTGAGCAGCTTTGCCTACATGGAGAAAGTGAGAACCAAGCTCACTGAAGATCTTCCCTCCGTCCAGACCTACTTCCAGTCTGGCGGGCTCGTCGATTCGATCGTCAATCAAGGCCTTCCCGCGCCCTTCGACATTCAGGTCAGCAGTAACGACATGGACGGAGGGTATGCGGTTGCACAGCAGCTGGCACAGAAGATGCGAGCAATTCATGGAGTCAGCGACGTGCTGATACCGCAGGACATCGATTACCCCGGTCTCGCGCTCAATATCGACCGGCAGCAGGCCAGCCTGGAAGGCCTCACGCCGAAGACTATAGTGGATAGCGTCATCACCGCCATGACGTCCAACGGCGTGGTTGCTCCGAGTTACTGGATCGACCCGAAGACCGGCAACAACTACATGCTGACGGTTCAGTATCCAGAAGCCCAGGTTCAAACGTTGAATGACTTCAAGCAGATTCCGCTGCGCTCCGCTGACGGCAAAACCACCACGCCCTTGGAAACCGTCGCATCGATCCGGTCAATTAACACTCCCACTGAAGTGGATCACTACCAGCTCCGGCGTGTCTTTGACGTCTATGTGATGCCCAGCACCGAAAATCTCGCCGCCATCAGCAAGGACGTAAACAAGATCGTTGCTGGAACGCAATTGCCTCATGGGACAGTGCTCACGGTGCGAGGCACGGTCAATAACATGAACGAGTCCTTCAAATCCTTTGCGATCGGCCTCATCATGGCGATCGTGCTCGTCTTCCTCATCCTCATGGCGCAGTTCGCATCCTTTGTCGATCCATTTATCATCCTGCTCGCCGCCCCTCCCGGAATATCGGGAGTGATTCTCTTCCTTCTTGCCACTGGGACCACCATCAACATCATGAGCCTCATGGGGGTCCTGATGACGACGGGGATTGTCGTATCGAACAGCATTCTGATCGTCGAGTTCACGGGCCAGCTGCGCGAGCAGGGGCTCAAACTCGAAGACGCAATCATTACAGCCTGCAAGGTGCGCTTGCGACCGATCCTGATGACGACGCTCGCCACTGTGCTTGGTCTAATCCCCATGGCCCTGGCGCTGGAGGCTGGGAGCGAACAGTATGCGCCGCTTGCCCGCGCTATTCTCGGTGGCCTCAGCATCTCAGTCGTGGTGACGGTTTTCCTGGTCCCCAGCGCCTACCTGCTCATCCATCGCCGCATTGAGGCTCGCAGAGGCCACGCAGGCACTGCCTCTCCTGGAGAAGCCGCACAGCCTGGTGAGGTGATCGCATGAGAAGGTGGCTGGTCTGTCTCCTACTCACCGCTCCTCTGTCCGCGTTCGCCCAGAGCAGCACCCAGACGAACGGGGCCGATCTTCCAACTGCCCCGGTTCCTTCATCGGCATCCCTGACGTTCGCAACTGCAGCAACGAATGCGGGCTCATCTCAACCTCAAGCCACGCCGCCGATTCAACAGCAGCCACTGATCGATCCTGCAACAACCGCTATCTCCATTACGCGCACGGATGCAGAGCGTCTCGCTCTCAAGGACAATCCGCGCATCACCGCAAGTCATCTTCTCGCTCTGGCGGCAGGCCAGGTCACGCGTGAGACCCGGTCCGGCGAACTGCCTCAGATCTCCGCCGCCATCACTTCTGAAAAGGCGGAGGACGGAAGCCGCATCGGCGCCGGCGCTCTCACGGATTCGCGTCTCTACACTCACGCCGGCACCGGCGGCTCGCTGTCACAACTCATTACCGACTTCGGTCACACACGCGATCTTGTCGCAACCAACAAGCTTCAACAAAAAGCTCTGGACCAGACCGCGCTCGCTACTGAGCAGGACGTCTTGTTGGCAACAGACCAGGCCTTCTACCGCCTGCTAAACGCACAGTCTTTACTCGATGTAGCGAAGGCAACTGTTGCGGCACGGGGCGATGTTCAAAACCTCACCTCGGCATTGACCAAAAGCGCCCTCAAGAGTGACCTCGATCTCAACATTGCATCGGCCGATCTCTCGCAGGCTCAACTCCTGGAACTGGACGCCGAGAATGGGGTCGCCTCCGCAAGCGCCGCTCTTGCGGCTGTGCTCGCCACGCCTGCAGACTCGCTCTATCACGCGGTTGAAGATACTGATGCCGCACTGCCTCCTCCGCCATCGCCCGATAACTCTGCGGCCGTCAACGCAAGCGCTCAAGCCCAACGCCCCGATCTTCAGGCTCTTCGCTTGAACGCCGCTGCCGACCAGAAGTTTGCCACCGCACAGCAACTCCAACACCTGCCGACCATCTCCGCATTGGCGACCGGAGGCATCACCCCCGTCGCCCCGGATGGCGACTTCGTTCCTAACTGGTACGCTGCGGGAGGAGTGAACCTGAGCCTCCCGTTGTTTACTGGATTCCGTATTGATGCCCAGACGCAGGAAGCTCGCCTTCGTCAGAAAGTTGCCGAAAAGCAGGCGCAGGAACTCTCTGACACCATCGCGCGCGACGTGCGCGTGGCACTCCTGAACACGCAAACTGCCTTCCAGCGCATTGGGGTTGCCGATCAGTTTCGGAAACAGACTGCTCAGGCGCTCGCACTCGCGCAAACCAGATACAAGCTCGGCCTCAGCTCCATTGTCGAACTCAGTCAGGCACAACTGCAAAGCA
>Ga0182012_10002858_pt1 | contig 18548 bp, 11 predicted proteins | sample 612S2SmetaG_FD_120486 | JGI IMG/M metagenome (GOLD analysis project Ga0182012, IMG submission 120486) | Permafrost microbial communities from Stordalen Mire, Sweden - 612S2S metaG | ecosystem: Environmental > Terrestrial > Soil > Wetlands > Permafrost | place: Sweden: Stordalen | collected...
GAAGCCACCGGCGGCGAATTCCTGCACGGCCTGCTTGGTGCAGGCGACGCTGGTGGGGCCGTTGACGTCGCGGTACGGGCCGGACTGGTCGTTCATGACGCCGATGCGGATCACCGGACGGGCCTGGGCGCGAGCGCGCCGGATTATGGCGGCGGTCGCAGCGGTGGCCAGCAAAGTGCGGCGTTGGATCGTCATATGGAACGTCTCCCGGTTATTGGTCGCAACGTTAAGCCAAACGGCGGCCCGAAGCGAGAGACTTGTGTCGCAGCACGGGATGTGCGTTTCAGCGCGCATGAGCGATCCTGTTCACGTCATCGGCGCGTCCGGCCGGTCCGGCCTGGCGCTGTGCCGGTCGCTGCTCGAGGCCGGCATTGCGGTCGTGCCGGTGGTGCGCAACCCGGCGAAATGGGATGCCGCCGGGCTGGCGGGGACGCCGCTTCACGCCGACCTGCGGGCGCCGGATGCGCTGCGCGCGGCGCTGGCAGAGGCGACGCGGATCGTTTCCTGCGCGCATGCAAGGCATGCCGGGGCGATCATCGCGGCGGCGCCCGCAGAAGCGGTTCTGGTGCTGCTGGGCAGCACGCGGAAGTTCACCCGCTGGCCGGATGCGCACGGCAACGGCGTCCTGGCGGGCGAAGCGGCGCTGCTGCAATCCGGCCGTTCGGGCGTGATGCTGCACCCGACGATGATCTATGGCGCGCAGGGCGAGAACAACGTGCAGCGGCTGGCGGCGCTGCTGCGGCGGCTGCCGGTGCTGCCGCTGCCGGGCGGCGGGAAGTTCCTGGTGCAGCCGATCCATCAGTCCGACGTCACGCGCTGCATCCGCGCGGCGCTGGATCATCCGTGGACGGGGCCGGAGACCGTGGTGATCGCCGGGCCGGAGCCGGTGGCGTATGCCGACTTTGTTCGCGCGGTGGCGCGGGCGGCGGAGCTGCGCAAGCCGGTCATCCTCCCCTTCCCCGCGGCGCCGCTGATCCTTGCGGCGCGCCTGACCCGGCATGTTTCGGCGTTACCCGCCATAAAGCCGGAGGAAATTCGCCGTCTGGTTGAAGACAAGGCGTTCGATATCGGCAAAATGCGCGATTTATTGGGCGTCGATCCCGTTGGCTTGGTAAAAGGGCTTGCTTTGACTTTCGGCTCCGCTCACCTATAAAGAAGCTAACTGGGAGTCTGTTTTGCCAATTATCAACAGTATCGCCGCGTTCCACCCCGAAATGACCGCCTGGCGGCAGGATTTGCACGCGCATCCCGAACTGTCGATGCAGGAAAGCCGCACCTCGGCGATGGTGCGGGCCAAGCTGGCGGAATTCGGTGTCGACGACATCATCACCGGAATGGCGACGCATGGTGTCGTAGGGGTCATCAGAGCCGGCACGTCGTCCAAGGCGATCGGGCTGCGGGCGGATATGGACGCACTGCCGATCCAGGAAGAAACCGGGCTGCCGCATGCCAGCCAAACACCTGGTGTCATGCACGCGTGTGGACACGACGGCCATACGACGATGCTGCTGGGCGCGGCGAAATACCTGGCCGAAACGCGCAATTTCGATGGCACGGTGTATCTGATTTTCCAGCCGGCCGAGGAGTTCGAGGGTGGCGCCGACAGGATGGTGCAGGACGGGCTGTTCGAGCGCTGTCCGATGGACAAAGTCTACGGGCTGCACAACTGGCCGGAGATGAAGGCGGGGACGTTTCTGTGGCGCACCGGTCCGGTGATGGCCGCGGTCGGGTTCTTCGATATCGTGATCACCGGCAAGGGCAGTCACGGCGCGTCGCCGCATCAGGGGGTCGATCCGATCATGGTGTCGGCGCAGATCATCGGGGCGCTGCAGACGATCGTTTCGCGCTCGATCGAGCCGATCGAGGGCGGGGTGGTGTCGATCGGCAGCATCGCGGGCGGCGAGGCGTACAATATCTTGCCCGAACGGGTGGTGATGAAGGGCACGGCCCGTTGGTATGAGCCGAAGGTGGGCGACCTGATCGAGTCCGGCATGAACCGGCTGATCAAGGGCATCGCCGCGAGCTTCGGCGCCTCGGCGGAGTTGCGGTTCTTCCGCCATGCGCCGGCGACGGTGAACGAGGCGGAGGCGACGGCGCTGGCAGTCGAAGCGGCCAAGGTGGTGGCCGGCGCGAACGGCGTGCAGGAGATGCGGGTGCCGACGATGGGCGGCGAGGATTTTGCCTATATGCTGAACGCCAAGCAGGGCGCCTACCTGATGCTGGGCGGCGGTAAGGGCAAGCACGATCCGCTGCTGCATCACCCGAAATACGACTTTAATGATGAGATCCTGCCGGTTGGCGCGTCCTGGTGGGCGACGATGGTGGAGCAGCAGCTCGCCAAGGCCTAGGGCCGGCGGGGGTTTGCCGGGGTGTGGGGCCGCCGTCGATGATCCTCGGTCACCGGTTCATCCAGCCGCGCATCGCCTTCACGCCTCTGCATCCCGCTCGTTCGCCTTAACCAGCATCAACCCTCGGGTGGGCTTCTGTTCAGAAGCCCGACGCGGCCACGCAACCGTCCCGGGTCTCTCGCCGTTGAACCTGCATGAACAGGCTGCCACTTTCGACAACAGCGCCGCGCGACCAATGAGCGGCGATCCGGAACCGACAGTCAGCCTCGCCCAACTTGAGGCTCGGCTGGACCAGCAGGCGCTGCTGGCGGAGCTTGGCCGTTGCGCACTGGACGACACGCCGATCGAGGCGCTGCTGACCGAGGGCACCCGGCTGACCGCGCTGGGGATGAAGGTCCACTACTGCAAGGTGCTGGAATATCTGCCGGATCGGCACTGCTTCCTGGTGCGCGCGGGCGTCGGCTGGCACGACGGTGTCGTCGGGCATGCGACGATCGGCGCGGACGACAGCTCTCCGGCCGGCTACGCGCTGCATACCGGCAAGCCGGTGATCTCCAACGACCTGCCGGCGGAAGGGCGGTTCAACACACCCGATCTGCTGCTGGAGCACGGGGTCCGCCGCGCGATCAATGTGATCCTGCTGGGCGAAGGGGCTCCGTTCGGCATCCTGGAGGTGGACAGCGCGCAGCCCGGCGCGTTCACTGAACACGATGTCGCGTTCCTGCAAGCGATGGCCAATATGCTCGGTCTGGCGCTGAAGCGGCGGCGGGCGGAGGAGGACCTGCGGCAGTTGAACGAGACGCTGGAGCAGCGCGTGGAGGCGGAGGTCGCCGAACGGCGGGCGACCGAAGACGCCCTGCGGCAGGCGCAGAAGCTGGAAGCGGTCGGGCAGCTCACCGGCGGGGTGGCGCATGATTTCAACAACCTGCTGCTGGTGATCATGGGCAACCTGGAACTGATCGGGCGCGCGGTGACGGACGACGAGCGGCTGTCGCGGTTCGTGGCGACGGCGCATAAAGGGGCGACCCGCGGGGCGCAACTGACCAGCCAGTTGCTGGCATTTGCACGGCGGCAGACGCTGCGGCCGGAGATCAGGGCGATCAACGACCTGATCGGCGAATTCGACGTGCTGGCTGCGCGGATGCTGGGCGAAGCGGTGAAGGTGGAATTCGAGCTGTCACCCGAGGCGGGGTCGTGCGAGATCGATCCGGCTCAGTTCGGATCGGCGCTGCTGAATCTGGGGGTCAATGCGCGTGACGCGATGCCGGAGGGCGGCGCGTTGACCGTGCGCAGCCGCAATCTGCTGGTGGATGAGCGGATGGCGCCTCGGTATGCCGATGCGCGGGCGGGGTGTTACGTGGTAGTGGAGGTTGTCGACACCGGGACGGGGATGCCGCCGGAGGTGCTGGAGCGGGCGACGGAGCCATTCTTCACGACGAAGGAAACCGGCCGCGGCACCGGGCTTGGGCTGAGCCAGGTGTATGGGTTCGTGCGCCAGTCCGGCGGGTTTCTGGTGATCGAGAGCGCGCCGGGCGCCGGCACGACGATCCGCATCCACCTGCCGCAGGTCACGGCGGCAGCAGCGGAACCGGTTCGGGGGGTGGAACTGCATCCGGCCGCGGGGCGGATTCTGGTGGTGGAGGACGACCCCGATGTGCGTGACCTGATCGCACTGCAACTGGAGGATCTGGGCTACGCAGCGGTGGTGGCGGCTTCAGGGGCCGAGGCGCTGGCGATCCTGGAGGCAGCGGACGCGCCGCTGTTCGATCTGCTGCTGACCGATGTGGGGATGCCGGGCGGGATGAACGGCGTCGCGCTGGTCCAGGAGGCTTTGCGGTTGCGGCCGGGGCTGAAGGCGCTGCTGAGTTCTGGCACGATGGCGCACAGCGCACCCGGCGTGCCGGCGGCGGACACGGCACACGTGCCGTTCCTGCTGAAGCCGTATGACCAGAGGGATCTGGCACGGGCGATTCAGCAGGCGCTGGGCGCGGTTGGTGCGTGAGACTGGGGCCTATCCGACCGGAAAATTACACTTGGGGTTGAGCGGATGCAGCACATCGGCGGGTGCGGTGGTGCTGACCAGCTTGTACAGATCCCACTCGCTTTTGCTTTCTGCTGGCGTTTTCACCTGGAACAGATAGGCCGGGAATTCGCCGCGGCCGTCGGCGCGGATCTTGCCGGGGCCGAAGGCGTCATCGTCGGTCGGCAGCGCCTTCATCTTCGCCACGACATCGCGGCCGCTCTTTTTCGCCGCGGCGCCGCCAAGTGCGGCCACTGCTTTCAGGTAGTGGATGGTCGAGCCGTACGAACTGGCATGCGCCTGGTTAGGGTAGTTGTTCTCCTTGGTACGCGCCAGCAGCGCCTTGGTGAAGCGGCGGGTGCGGTCGTTCATGTCCCAGTAAAACGTTTCTGTGGTGAGCAGGCCGCCGCAGACTTTGGTGCCCAGCGCGTGCGGGTTCTGAATGAACATCAGCAACGGCGCGAGTTTCATTGTGTTGTTCAGGCCGAATTCGGCCGCCTGCTTGATGCAGTTCTCGGTGTCGAGGCCGGCATTGGCGAACCCGACCACGGTCGCGCCAGATGCCTGAGCCTGGGTCAGGTAGGAGGAGAAATCGGTGGTATCGGGGAACGGATAGCGCGCGGAGCCTTTGATCTCGCCACCACCTTTCTTCACCACATCCGCGGTCAGGTCTTCCAGCGATTGGCCGAAGGCATAGTTGGCCGTGATGAAGTACCACGACTTGAAGCCTTGCTTCACCAGCGATCCGCCGGTCGAATGAGCGTTCTCGTAGGTATCGAAGCTCCACACGATCGTATTGGGGCTGCACTGTTCGTCGGTCAGCGACGACACGGTCGCCGAGGCGTTCAGCATCAGCTTGTCCTTCTCCTTCGCGACCTGAGCGACGGCGAGCGCGACCGAGGATGTCGGCACGTCGGCGGCGACATCAACGCCGCTGTCGAACCATTGCCGGGCGATGGAGGCGGCGACGTCGGGCTTGTTCTGGTGGTCGGCGCTGATCACGGCGATGTCGCAGTCAAGCTGCGACTTCATTTCGTCCACGGCGAGCTGGGTGGCGGCGAGCGAAGTCGGGCCGGTGTTGTCGCGATAGGTGCCGGACAGGTCGGTCAGCACGCCGATGGTGAGCTTGGTGCGGGGTTGCGCGCGCAGGCGGGTGATCGGTGCGAGGCTGAGCGCGGCGGCGCCCCCGATCAGGGTTCGGCGTGTCGAGATCATCCTGGTGTTCTCCCTGGGGCCGGCGGATCACCGCGGCGCTTGTCGGTCCGGAACGGTCCGGATGCCGGCGTTATGGCGCAGGTTCGGGGGAAGGCTCAAGGGGGGGTTGCGTCGGCGGGGTCAGAATCGGGAGCGCGGCAGGTGGTGCATCAGGGCGACCAGCAGCATGCCACCAATCTGCTGATGCCGAGCAATTTCCTCCGTGACGGAAGCGATATCATGAAGGCTCGATTTTGCCCCAGCGAATTTCTCGAACGTGGTTTCTGGTAACCACCCTGCGGGTGGCGCAGAAGCGTTTAGCAGCCCCGGAGATGCGAACATGCATCATGCCATGGCGTGCGAGTCGACCACAGGAGTATTTTCTGCATCGGTGCTGTTTATTGACGCTGGATAATTTGAAAGGACATGTTACGCAGCCTGAAATATTGGCTTGGAGCTTGTTGTGAGTCGGATCTACATTATTATTGTATGCGCCATTCTGTGCGGGTGCTCGCCGGTGATGGAGGCCAATCGGCCTGATCCCATCGATCTGGGCAAGTTTGTAATCGGGGAAAAGCGTTTCGATGTCCTGGCCGAGATCGGCAATCCGGTGGCTTCCGCGCAGGACGACGGCAAGTCATGCGATATCTATAAGTTATTCACCCGTGGCCCCGAGGCTGTCGGAAAGGGCGCCATCGCAGCGGGGGAGATCGTTGCAGATGTATTCACCATTGGACTTGCCGAAGTCATCTTCACGCCGGTAGAGGCAGCGACGAAAAACAGCAAACATACCGTGCTGTTTTGCTACGATCCGGAAAGTAAACTGGTTTCGGTGAAAGAATCAGATAGCCACGTCGACCATTGAGCGTGGGGCGGCAAGCTTGCCGCAATGCGACCGCCGGATCGCGGATGCCGCCGTGATGGCCCAGGCTCGGGGCTAAGCTCAAGGTGGCATCAGAACCGGGACGGCGGCGGGCGGTGCATCAGCGCGACCAGCAGCATGCAGACGAAGGCACCGCCGGCGGAGGCCAGGAAACCGTCGATATACGCCAGCACGGACGCCTGCTGCGCCACCGCCGAAGCCAGCAGCTTGACGGACTGGCCGCCGATCACGCCGGGATCAGCGGTGTGGCTGCCCAGGACCCCGCGATACGCCGCCAGCCGATCGGCCGTCAGGCCGGCCGTCGGGTCCACGTGCAACCCGACCAGGTTGGAGTGGATCTGTTCCCGCACCCGCACGAAGGTCTGCATGAAAGCCGTGCCGACCTCGCCGCCGAACTGGCGCATGATCTGCAGCATCGACCCGATCGCCAGCGCGTCGGCCTGGTTGATGGTACGCACGATCAGCGCCAGCAGCGCGGTCAGCGCGAAGGACTGGCCGATCGCCTGCAGGATCTGCGAGGGCAGGAAATCATCGGTTGCCCATTCATCGGTCAGTCCCGTCACCATCAGGCAGGCGATGGCGATCAGGGCGCTGCCGAGGGCAAGCACCCAGCGCCCATCGCTGCGGCGCAGCAATTGCGCGAGCGGAATGACGATGAGAAACTGCGGCATAGCGATCCACAGCAGCACGCTGCCGACCTGCAGTTCGCGGAAATTCTGCACCGTCTGCAGATAGGTCGGGATGATATAGGCGGTGGACAGGATGATGAAGCGGAACCCGCCAAGCAGCAGCAACAGCAGCACCAGATTGCCGCGCAGCAGCAAGCCAAGGTTGAGGAACGGCCGCGGCGCCACCAGTTCGCGCAGCACGAAGGCCACGCTGATGAGGCCGCCGGCGAGCAGCAAGCCGACGATCAGGCCGTTGCTGCTCCAGTCGAGGCGGTTGCCCTGATCCAGGCCGGCGTAGAGCAGGCCAAGGCCAATCGCGGCATAGGCCATGCCGGGCCAGTCGAGCGAACGCATCAGGCTGGTGTTGACTGGCTCCCGCGGGACCCCGAAGGAGATGCAGACGAACATCAGCGGCAGCATCGCGCAGTATTGCCAGTCGATCCAGTGCCAGGACCAGTTCTCGGTGTACCAGCCTTCCAGGGACGCGGCGACGTTTTGCGACAGTTCCGAGTTCATCGCGTAAAGGGCGATGCCGTAGATCACCAGCCGTGGCGGCAGGCTGCGGATGATGAAACTGATGGTGAGCGGAATGAAGGTGCCGGAGCCGAGGCCGCTGACGAACTGGGTGGCGATGAAGGCGTGCAGGTTGGGCGAGAACGGACCCAGCAGGCTGGCGACGAACATGTTGAGGATGCCCAGCAGCAGCATGCGGCGGACGCCGAAAATCGCGCCGAGATAGGGCGAGGCGACACCGGCCATCATCTGGCCGATCCCCAGCGCGGTGGTGATCCAGGCGCCCTCGTCGAACCCGGCATGCAGGCCGCCGCGCAAATCGGCCAACCCGAAGGTGGTGACGCGGCTGGCGAGGAACGCGATGACCGATCCCAGCAGCACACCGAGCATACCAACATACGGGCGCAGACTGTCGGCGCTGAGCCTCGGATGGCTGTCGGCGAATGCGTGCAGCGCTCGGCCGGCCGAGGTGACCGGGGCCCGATGCAGGCTCATTTCGGTGTGGTTTTCTGGGTCGAATCGCGGGTTGGTTCGCGGTCCTCGACGGCGCCAGTGTCGATGCTGGTTTCGACCGACAGGCCGGGGCGAACCAGGGTGCCAAGCGACGGATGCGGATCAAGCACGATCTTCACCGACACGCGCTGCACGACCTTGGTGAAGTTGCCGGTGGCGTTGTCGGGCGGCAGCAGGGCGAAGGTGCTGCCGGAGCCGGGCGACCAGCTATCGACGTGCCCGGTCAGCGCGAGATCGGGGAAGGCATCGACGTGGATGCGGGCGGGATCGCCGAGACGGATGTTGGTCATCTGCGTCTCCTTGTAGTTGGCGATGACCCAGATCCGCGGCAGCGACACCATGGCGATGACCTGGGTGCCGACGCCAACGAACTGGCCTGGGCGGACCTGGCGCTGCCCGACCATGCCATCGTCGGGGGCGAGGATGCGCGTGTAGCCCATGTTGTTCTGGGCGAGGATCACCTGCGCCTCGGCGCTTTTCACCTGGGCCTGGAGGACGTTTTCCTGCACGTCGAGGCTGTCAAGCAGCGCCTTCTGCTGGTCGAGCTGGGCGTTGTTGAGGTCGAGCTGGGCGGCGGTGCGGCGTGCGTTGTCGTCGGCCTGCTCGACCAGTTGTTCGGTGCCGGCGATGCGCGTTTGCAGCAGGTCGCGTTGCCGTTTGGCTTCCAGCGCGTAGCGGTTGAGGTCGGCCTTGGTCGCCTCGATGGTGGCCTCGGCTTGGCGGATCAGGGCGCGCTGGACGTCCTTCTGGTTGGCCAGGTTGGCGAGCGTTGCCTGCGACGCGGCGAGGTTGGCCTCGGCCTGCAACAGTTGGGCGCGGTAGTCGGAGGCGTCGATTTCGACGATCAGGTCGCCCTTGCGCACGACCTGGTAGTCGTCAACGGCGACGGTGGCGACATAGCCGGAGACTTTCGCTGCCAGGGGCGTGAGGTCGCCTGCGGTGTAGGCGTCGTCGGTGGCTTCGAAGCGGGCGGCGCCGGTCCAACGGTCCCAGTGTCCGGCGACGAACCAGGCGAGGAACCCGGCGACGACGACCAGCAGGATACGCAGGGCCGGGAAGATCCAGGCGGTGCGCGGTTTAGGCGGCGCCGGCGCGGTTTGTGCGGCTTCGGCGGCGTCGGGCATCGCGGGGTGCGGGTCCTTGGTGCGGTGGTGGAGCGTGCGGGTCCGGCCGAGGTTGCCGGGCGCCGGCTTGGCAACCCATTGCGCGGGTCCGTCAGGTCGAAAGCTAGGCTGAACCCGTGGGCCGCGACAATGTCAATTAACGTTGTATTTGGATCAATCGTGCATAGAGTTTTTGGTGAGGGTTACCCCCCGAATTTCGGCGGCCGCGGGAAACCGTTCGGCGGCAGGCGGCCGGCGGTGCCGCGTTCGGCCAGCCAGGGGCGCAGGTCGGTTTCAGTGCGGACGCGGTCGCCAAGCTTCCAGGTAAGGCCATCGGCGAGGCGGAACACTTTAATGTCGGACAGTTCGCCGTCCTTGAAGCGCTGCAGGATCACCCCCGACCCGCGGGCCATTTCGGGCACCTGATCGAGCGGGAACACCAGCATCCGGCGGTTGGTGCCGACGATCGCAATGTGGTCGCCCTCGGCCGGGACGCACAAAGCGGTTTCTTCCTTCGGTTTGAGGTTCAGCACCTGCTTGCCGGTTTTCCGCTCCGCCAGCAGTTCGCCGGCGGGTACGACAAAGCCGCGGCCGGTGTTGGAGGCAATCAGATACCGCGTGCCCTCGACGGCGACGAACAGGGCGGCGATGTCGTCCTCGTTGGTCAGTTCAGCGAGCAGGCGGACGGGCTGGCCGTCGCCGCGGCCGCGCGGCAATTCGGCGGCTTTCAACGTGAACGCCTTACCGTTGGTTGCCAGTAATGTCAGGCGGTCGATGGTTTGGCAGGGCAGCAGCAGGCGCAGCTTGTCGCCTTCCTTGAACTTCAGCTCGTTCGGGTCGGCCACGGCGCCCTTGATCGCTCGGATCCAGCCTTTTTCCGACAGGATGACGGTGATCGCCTCGCGTTCGACGAAGGCGTCGGTGTTGATCTCCACCGCCGCCGGTGCGGCCCCCAGCAGCGTACGCCGGTCGCCGAGCGGGCCTGAACCAAACTTCTTCCGGGTGTCCTGAAGTTCCTCAGTGATTCGGACCCAGCGCAGCGTGTCGTCGCTCAACAGAGTGCGGATGTCCTTCAGCTCCTTCGACAGGTTCTTGTGCTCCTTGCGGATTTCCAACTCCTCGAGCCTGCGCAGGCTGCGCAGGCGCATGTTGAGGATGGCCTCGGCTTGCACGTCAGTCAGACTGAACCGGTCCATCAGGCGCGGCTTTGGCTGGTCTTCCTCGCGGATGATGCGGATCACCTCGTCGAGGTTGAGGTAAACCAGCAGGTAGCCGTCCAGCACCTCCAGCCGGCGCTCGATCGCGGCAAGGCGGTGGTTCGACCGCCGCACCAGCACCTCATGCCGATGGTCCAGCCACGACCGCAGCACGTCCTGCAACGGCATCACGCGCGGCGTGCGGGTGGCATCCAGCACGTTCATATTCAGCGGAAATCGTGTTTCCAGCGCCGTCGCTCGGAAGACCGTCTCCATCAGCACTTCGGGTTCGACGCCGCGGGTCTTCGGTTCCAGTACCAGGCGTATAATGTCGCTGCTCTCATCCCGGATATCCCCGAGCAACGGAAGTTTCTTGTCTTCCATAAGCTGAGCGACCTGCTCGATCAGCCTGGATTTCTGCACCTGGTAGGGGATTTCGGTGACGACGATGGACCAGGTGCCGTGCTTGCCGCGCTCGACCTCCCACTTGGCGCGCAGGCGGAAACCGCCGCGGCCGGTCTCGTAGGCGGCGAGGATGGCCGAGGCGTCCTCGACCAGCACACCGCCGGTGGGGAAATCGGGACCGGGCATGTGCTTCAGCAGATCCGCCACCGTCGCGTCCGGGTGCTGGATCAGGTGGATGGCGGCAGCGCAGATTTCGCCGGCGTTGTGCGGCGGGATGGAGGTCGCCATGCCGACGGCGATGCCCGCCGCACCGTTGGCCAGCAAATTCGGAAACGCCCCCGGCAGAACGATGGGTTCGGATTCTTCCCCGTCATAGGTCGGACGGAAATCAACGGTATCCTCATCGATGCCGGACAGCATGGCCTGGGCGACCAGAGTCAGCCGCGCCTCGGTGTACCGCATGGCCGCGGGGTTGTCCCCGTCGATATTCCCAAAATTGCCCTGGCCCTCGACCAGCGGGTAGCGCGCAGCAAAATCCTGCGCCATGCGCACCATCGCGTCATAGATCGAGGCGTCGCCGTGCGGGTGGTATTTGCCCATCACGTCGCCAACGACTCGGGCGCATTTCTTGAAGCCGGCCGTCGGGTCCAGCCGCAACTGATGCATGGCGTAGATCAGCCGGCGATGCACCGGCTTCAACCCGTCGCGCACGTCGGGCAAAGACCGCGACATGATGGTAGACAGCGCGTATGCGAGATACCGCTCGGACAGCGCGTCCTTCAGGTGGGTTTCCTGGATGAGGCCGATCAGATCATCCGGCATGGTTGTCCTTTTCAGCGTCGGCAGCGACTCGGTCGTACAGCATCCGCCGGGCCTGCGGCAGGGGCCGGTGCTGATGGCCGAATGCATCGCGCGCCAGGAAATGCCCGGTCAAGCGTAAACCGTCACGCCAAGCGGCGGCGTCAGGCGTGGCGGGGCCGGTGAGGAAGGCGGGGAGCGGCAGCAGGCGGGCGGTCCAGTCCCCCGCCCCTTCGCACGTCACCGCCCGGCCGGTCCTTGGCGAGACATAGGCCAGGCCGTCGGTGCGCCCGGTGACCGCGCAGGCGGCGAGGTCGAGGCCGTAGCCGAGGTCGGCGAGGACGGTGAGTTCCCAGCGGATCAGTTCGCTCAGTTGCGCCTCGCCGAGCGGCAGCCGCGGAATCAGATGCAGCAGGCCGGCGAAGATGCGGGGCAGCGGTTCGCGTTCGGGCAATGCGCCCTCGGCCACCGCGCAGATGGCGGTCAGCATGGCGAGGGGAAGCGGATCCTGCATGGCGTGCGCGGCGCCGGCGTGGATGAGTTCCCCGGTAAAGCTGCCGAGGTTGTCGGTCAGGCGGGCGGTCCATTGAATTTGCAGCATGTTGCCGGGTTGCCAGGTGCCGGCTTTGGCACGGGAGGCGCCGCCGCGAGCGAGGCCGCGGTGCAATCCGTGTTCTACGGTCATGACGGTCGCAATGGCGTCGCCTTCGCCGTAGGGCCGAACGTCGAGGATGATCGCTGGTGCGTCCCACTCCATGCGGCGAGTTTTATCCAGGATGCGGTTCTGGCGCCAATGGGTCTTGTTATATGCCAATCCTATGTGCGGTAATGCCGCATCGCACAATTCTCCGGGGGCCGCGATCAGCCATTCCAACTCACCACACGTGATCGCCAACACCCGCCGCTCCGTCGCGCAAGCCTCGGACCGGCTGATGGGTTCGCCGCTGCGAAACCTGATTTTCGGCGTGTTCTACATGCTGGTGGTGATGCTGGGCGCAGTGGTCGCCTATGTCTCGGCCGGCTGGTCGATTGCCGACGCGGTCTACATGGTGATCGTGACGGTCTATACCGTGGGCTACAACGAGGTGCAGCCGGTGGTCTCACCGCTGCTGCGCGGGATCACCATCACCACCATTGTGCTGGGCTGCACCGGGATGATCTACCTGACCGGTGCGCTGGTGCAGTTCATCACCCTCAATCAGATCAACCAGGTGTTTGGGATCAAGCGGATGAGCAATCAGATCGATCGTCTGCGCAACCATATCATCGTTTGCGGCTTCGGCCGGATCGGCGTGATGCTGGCGAAGGGGCTGTACGCCGGCGGCGCGGATTTTGTCGTGCTGGAGGCATCGGACACCGCGGTGGCGATGGCGCGCAGCCTGGGATACCTGGTGCTGCAGGCGGATGCGACGGATGAGGCGGCGCTGAAGGCCGCCGGAATCGAGCATGCGCGGACGCTGGCAACAGTCCTGTCCAACGACGCACTCAACGTTTTCATTACGCTTAGCGCTCGGAGTTTGAATCCGGCGTTGGAAATCATTTCGAGGGGAGAATTACCGAGCACGGAAAGTAAACTGATGCAGGCTGGGGCAAACAAGGTGGTGCTGCCGACGCATATCGGCGCCGAGCGCATGGCAGAAATGATTCTGTACCAGGAGACGGCGCGGTTCATTCGCGGATCGGACCGGATGAAGGATTTCGAGAAAGTGTTGCTGTCGCTGGGACTGGACATCCAGGTGGTTGTTGCTGCGCCGAAAAGTCCGGCGGTGGGCAATACGATCGAGGCGATCGAGCAGCAGGGCAATGGGGCGTTCTTCATCGTGCAGATCAACCGCCGCGATGGCGAACCGGTGACGCGTCCCGAGGGTTCAACCGTGATCGGCGAGGGCGACGGGCTGGTGCTGGTGGGGCGTGGCGGGCAATCGAAGGCGGTTGGCGCGTTGTTCGAGGCCGGTGCGCGGACGGCGTTCCGTGTTTCGGCTCGGTAGGGGGCTAGGAAGCGCGGCGCAAGTGTTGGCCCAACTGGATCGTATCAATTCGGCCATCCCCGTAATCGACGTTTGGCGTAACGTTCAGCGATATCCATGCGAATACTGCCTGCTGATCGGCTGACGCCAGACGGCCGGCAATGAGACGCGGCGACGGGCGGACGCCGACAACAGCCGTGTTGCTGGCATCCATCTGATTTCCGTGCGTCCTGTTCACCTTCACGCGCACATCATGGCGGGCTTTTCCACGTGGGCTGACCCATACCGTCATCGGCAACCCTGTCGTAACCGGAAAAAGGTTGGCCATTTCAAACAGATCACCCTCAAACTCCGACGAGACGGTCCGTTTGCCGACAGGGTTCGGCAAACGGTCGCAGTTGTCCGTCCGTTCTTTCGCATACATGGCGAAGCTGCTCCTGACTAACAAACGTGCTGTCGCGTTTACACGATCGCTTAGGGCCACGCCAACGCGGTCTCGGCGTCGGAGGTCGCGTCCGGCTGGATGCCATACTGCACCCGCCTGCGGCACCCTGGGCAGGACGATTCTGCCGCCCATACTCGCATCGACCAGTGGTCTTTTTCAGCCGCCTGCCAAACAGAGCGCAATAACGTTGACAGACGACCGATACGAGGCCACCATTATCTTCGTATCGTGACTTAAACTGTGCTGGCTAGCGCAATGCGCGACTGGCTGTGATCTCGATCGACCCGCGGCTGCTGTAAAGAGGGCAGGGTGTGATGACCACTTACACCTGGAAGAGCGCTGTCTCCGCCGACTGGAATCCCGGCGACTGGTCGCCGGCCGGACCGCCCGACTCCGCGACTGCCGATGTATCGATCGCGGCCGGATCGTTGTCTGGCTACACCGTGACCATCGCCGATGACGAAAGCATCGAGGTCGATTCGCTGACTTTTGGTCCGGGGCCGTTTGGCACGCTCGCGCTCGACGGTATGCTGACCCTCGGCGGCGCCCTGGCCGCGATGACCATCGAGGGCAATGGCACGGTGGACATAGCCGGCACGCTTGCCGGCGGTACGCTGACGTTGGAGAACGGGGTACTGGACGACACCGGCGCCGGCACGATCAGCAGCACACTGCTGTTCGGCGGCGTCGAGGGCAATGTCCTGGTCGCGAGCGGCCAGACGCTCACGCTTGCCGGCACCGTGATGGCCATCAGTGGTTTCTTCATAGCCGGCCCCGGCACGGTGTTGACCACCGGCGCAACGAACATCAACGGCGGCCAGGGGTTCGGACTAAGCAACGGCGTGACGTGGCTTAACAGTGGAACCGTCACCGATGCAGGTTCTGTCGGTGGATCGAGCGTTCCCAATACCATCAGCAATCTGTCGGGCGGTATATTTGATCTTACCGGCACAGGTGGCGGGGGAATAGGGGCCACCGTGATGAACAACGCCGGCCTGCTGGAGTACAGTGGGACGGGTACCGACTCCATCACGGCTGAGGTTATCAACACCGGCACGCTCACCGCGACGTCCGGCACCCTGGCGCTGAAGGGCGGCGGCACGCTCGGCGGCGTCATCGGCGCAACCGGATCAGGTCTCATCGCCCTCGATGGCGGCAAATTCAAGTTCAGCGGATCCGCCCAGACATTTAGCGGTACCGTAGCCATGGACGGCGGCACGCTCGACGTGGCGAGCGGCCAGACGCTGACGATCACTGAGTTGACCGAGGACCTCACCACGGGCACGGTGGATCTCGCCGGGACGATTGCCGGGGGCACGTTGGCACTTGCCACGGGGGCGCGGCTTTTCGATACCGGTGCCGGGGTGATCAGCAGCGCGGCCATATTCAGTGGCGGCGAGGCGACGATCGCCAGCGGCCAGACACTCACGCTCGCCGGCACGTCGACTTTTGCTTCTCTGTCTGGCGCCGGCACCGGAACGCTGCTGACCACTGGCGCCACCAACATCAGCGCAACTTCAGGAGCCAACACCGGCGGCCTGACCTGGCTCAACGCAGGGACAGTGACCATTGGCGGCGTGATCGACTCCGCAGGCACGATTACCAACCTGTCGAGTGGTGTGTTCGACCTGATCACTACCGGGACCGTATCGGGTGAGATCGCGTCCGCGACGGTGATCAATAACGCGGGTGTTCTGGCCAAGATCAGCGGGGCGGGCACGAGTCTCATTGAGGCCCCGGTTGACAATACCGGTACGCTCACAGCCACAACCGGCACGTTGGAACTGGACCGTGGCGGCACGCTGGGCGGCGATATCGGCGCGATCGGATCGGGCGAGATCGTGCTCGGCGGCGGCACCTTCACCGTGGGCGCGACCACGGCGGCGATCAGTGGCGTACTGGTGTTGGCCCCATATACCGTCGAGGATATCACCAGCGGCAAGACGCTGACGCTGTCCGGCGCGGCAACATGGGACCTATCGCACGTAAGCGGTCCGGGAACGCTTGCAACCAGCGGCGCAACAACGATCGAGGTGGGCGCGGAAATCGATGGCGGGTTGACTTGGAGCAACACCGGCACAGTACTTGACGATGCCTCGATCTATGCCGAGCTAGATTTACCGAGCAGCACGCTACGCAATACGTTTGTCAACCAAGTGACGGGAATCTTCGATATCGACGCCGACGCGATTTCCGTCTTCTCCGGCGAGAATGAAGCCAACACGAACTTCAACAACGCGGGGCTGCTGGAGAAGACCGCCGGAACAGGGACCGCCGACTTTTCCGCCGCGCTGAACAACACCGGTATTGTCACCATCAGCTCCGGCACGCTGGAACTGGACGGCGGCGGCGCGCTTGGTGGCACGATCAATACGGCGGGATCGGGCGAAATCGCGTTCGATGGAGGCACCTTCACGGTCGGCGGGACGACGGCGACAGTCACCGGCGCGATAACACTTTTCTCCGGTGGCACCGTGGATATTGCGGGCGGTAAAACGCTGACGTTGTCCGGTCCGGTATCGTGGATCGGAGGCGACATGGTCGGACCCGGTACGCTCGCAACCGTAGGCACAACGACGGTCGAAGTCGCCTATATCGACGGCGGGCTGACTTGGGCCAACAGCGGCGTAGTGCTCGATAACGGTGTCATTTATTACGACCACATTCTTACCACCAGCACACTGACCAACAACGTCGTTAACCAATCAACTGGCACAATTGATTTCGACGCAGCCAACGGCGCTTTCGACGTCTTCTACAGCTATTCGAGCGCCGCTGCGGCCAACTTCTACAACGCTGGCCTGCTGGAGGTGAGCGGCTCAGTGAGCTTCTTCGCCACCTTGGACAACACTGGAACCATCTCTGTCGCCAATAACGAGTTGGAACTTGCCAGCGGCGGTACGTTGAATGGAACGATCAGCGGCACCAACAGCGGCTTCGTCTTTCTCGGCAACGCCAGCTTCGTCACCAACGGCACTCTCGCAGTTCTGGATTCCAGCAGCAACAGCGACGTAGAACTTGGTCAAGATGTTACCTGGACAGATAGCGGTCTTATTGATGACGGCGGAAGTCTCTATTCCGTCGGCACGCTCGCTATCGACGCTGGCGCGATCTTCGACTTCACAACCGACGACGCCAACATCGCCAGCGACGGCACCATCATCAACGCCGGAACCATCGCCAAGATCGGCGGCACCGGCACCAGCACGATCAGTGCCGGTTTCTTCACGAACAACGGCACCGTGGAGGCCGCCAGCGGTACACTCAAGCTGGCCGATGACGTCACCGGCACCGGGCGGTTGCAAATCGATGCCGGTGCAACCCTGGAACTAGGCATCGGCGGTCTTTCCGCCGGTAGCAATACGATCGACTTCAACGGTCTGGGCGCCACACTCAAACTCGACGCCGATGTTACGACCACCAACCCGATTGTTGGCCTTGGCGCCGGAAGCCGCATCGACCTTGCCAATGATTCAACTGTCACCGCCGTGACCAGCGGCAACACACTCGTCATTACGATCCCCGGCTCGCTCGCCACCCGCACCCTGGATATGGTCTCTACGTTCAGCCTCGCGGGGCTGCATATCGCCACTGCCGGCGACGGTGGAACCGGCACCTTCGTCACCCTTTATGGCGGGACCGTTGAGCCATTCCGCACGCTAGTCTGGACCGGTGCCCTCGATACGGACTTTGCCAACCCGGGCAACTGGAATGATACGACATTACCCAGCAATCCGGCGACGGCAGCGCCAGACGGGACGGACACGGTCGAGTTCAACACCAGCGGCGGCGTCATCACCGGAACCGGCACCATGGCGGCCCTTTCGTTCGGCGGTAACGCTTCGTGGCATTTGACCGCCGGCGCGAGCCTTACCGCGACAGGCGGCGTCACTGTCGGAACGAACCAGGACGTCGTCCTCCTCATCGATGACGGCAGCACCCTGACGGTTGCCGCCACCGCCACCATCGCCGCCGAGTCCACCGCTGGCGGCTCCTCTGTCTCGGTCACCGGCACCAACGCCAACCTCCAGATCGCGGGGGCGTTGCAAGTCGGGTCCGCCGCCACCGGCCAACTCTCCGTCACCAACGGCGCCACCGTCACTGCCACCACGCTCGATGCCGGCATCGGCGCCAGCGGCGCCGGCATCGTCACCGTCTCCGGCCCCAACGCCGACCTCGTCACCACCGGCACCGTCTCGGTCGGAGACTCGGGTTCCGGCGAACTCGCCATCCTCGACGGCGCCAGCGCCAGCATCGCCGGCGACCTCAACATCGCCAACACCGGCACCGGCACCGGCAACGTCGATATCGAGGACACCACCGGCACCATCACCTTCGGCGGCAACATCTTCGTCGGCTTCAACGGCTTCGGCGTGCTCAACATCGGCAGCGGCGTCACCTACATCCAGAACAACGGCGGCATCAATTTCGGCCCCGATTCCTCAGGCGCGATCAACAGCTTCGCCGACCCCTCGCCGTATCTGTCGAACAGCTC
>Ga0182012_10002860_pt1 | contig 18546 bp, 8 predicted proteins | sample 612S2SmetaG_FD_120486 | JGI IMG/M metagenome (GOLD analysis project Ga0182012, IMG submission 120486) | Permafrost microbial communities from Stordalen Mire, Sweden - 612S2S metaG | ecosystem: Environmental > Terrestrial > Soil > Wetlands > Permafrost | place: Sweden: Stordalen | collected...
CTCTCCGCCTTCCCGGTTGTGGATCGGAATCGTTTCTCCCGCCCAATCCACAAACAGTTTCTCGGCGGCTTGGTATTCCTGACGCAGCACCACATCCAGCTTTCCGCGCCACTGTTGATAGAGTTCGCAAAACCAGCTATAACCCAGCCCTTCCGGATTGGCCTGTTTGTATTCCTCCCACAGCAACTGCAACGTGAGAGACGATGCTTCTGCCGCTGCTCATGCATCTTTGCGAAATCGGGAAGCGCTTTGCCTCCTTCTTCTTTCGCAGTCAGCGGAACACTCGCTGGGCTGGCGGCGAATAAAGACGATTCCAGCTTCTGCTCGTCCCATCCTTCTGGCAAGGCTACTTCACCCCGCCGCTTCCGCGCGCTGCAAATAGTCATGCACCGTCGCCAAGCCGACCGAACAACTGCGGGCAATCTGCGATGACTGAGACCTAACTCCCATCGCAGTCTTAAAACGTCTTTCAAGTTACGCATGGACATTCTCCTTGCCGGCAAATCTGCTCTCCCTTGTTTCAAACAAGAGCAGACTGCCGTGTTTTATGTCCAGCGCCGTTTCCGCCCGCCTGTGGAAAATATTCCGCTGAAGGCGAACGCCATTCCGGTACCCACCGAAAAAGTGTTCGGCTTCGTTACCGGAACAGCGTTCGCCTTGCGAGCGGAATCGCGTTCACCTTCCCACCGGAATGCCGTTCGGCTTCCCTCCGGAACCGCGTTCGGATGCGACCGGATTCATCACCTCATCAGTTGATGAACAACCAAACTCTAGAAAGAACCGAAATCAAGTCGTTTGGGGTTCTAACTGAACCGCCCTGTGGCTTTGCAGACCACCGTTACGGTCGGAGTGTGATCATGCGGTGTCGCAAATATCGCAAGACACCAAAACTACCGTTGCGCGACCCTAACCCCAGGCAGCGGGGTTGTTAATAGACTTCTGTGACGGTGGCGTTGAGGGAGGGGTCAGGTGCCCTCAGGTGCTCAGATCAGGCCGCAGCGACGGGAGTTTGTGTTTGCTAAACGATGCCGACGAGATCGGATGAAACTGATCGCGCCAGTTTAAGATAACGAGGAGTTTGCAGGTAATTAGGTTACGTGGCGAACTCGGCCATGCCAGCACCTTTTGATTTCGGTCCCAGAGATTTCCCGACGACACGAATCGAAATCACTAGTATTAATCTTTTAGTACTATCGATGTGCGCCTACAGGAAAGAGCTTAGGACTTGATCGAGAACTTCCAGAATCCATAGATCTTGACAGATTATCCTACAATCGGCTATTCTGACGATAGGAGGTTCTTACAAATCAATGTCTACCACCTTAATTCTCGAAACAGCTTCCGCTCTTGGCGAAGTTGTAACACTCACTGGCGGCTACTTACTCGCAAGAGAAGTCTGGCTGCGACCGCACGATGCCCAGGAACGTCGGGCACTGCGCTATTTCTTCGCCCCGCAATTCTCCCGAAATTGGGATTTGGTCGCGAACGGTATCGCTTTACATGGTGACAGCGATCTTGACCTTCTGTACTCCCGAATAGCGGCCAAACGGGCGGTTCTGGGATTTGCAGTTCTCGCCACCGGCACGGTTATCGCCGTTGCTGCGCGTGTACTTGAGGCATTCTGCTAGGGTGCGGAGGCACGCGCTAACTCACTTTGAGGAGATTAACCATGACGAAAACAGAATCGAAGTCATTCCGCATTCAGATTGTAGGCGCCAAGCGCCAAATGACCATACCGGATGAAATGATGCGTGACTTGCGGCTGGACACCGGTGACATGATCGGGTTCACCATCCGCGACCACAAAATTATTGATGCAAGGCCCCTTAAGCCATTGCCGATCGACATGTTGTCCGACGAAGCTCTAGAAAGCCTGCGGCTACAAACCGCAGAGGAAGTTCGTAATGGGAGGTTCGAAGATTTTTCTACACCTGATGAATTGATAAATGCTGTAAGACCCCAGGCTTTCGAGACAAAGAAAACAAGATCTGACTGAAGAAAGGAGTCTGCGTATGAAGTCTCCCGTATTTCGATTGACAGAATCATGTCGGAGAGATTTAACGAAGCTTTCAGATGAGGCGGTGGTCGATTTCCGCTCTCTACTAGACCAATTATCGAATGATCCAGTTAACCCAGGCGTTCAGGTGCATTACTATCGGGAAATGCGCCTTTCCCGACTCAGTGCCTCTTCGAATCTGGTCCTGATCTATTCGCTCGAACTTCCGGAGGTAGCCAAACAACTCAGCAATGACCAGATACTCGAAGGCTACCTCCAAGGTCGCTTCCCACTGATATTTGTTTTGGGGGGGATAAAACCAGTTGAGGCATTTGAACGACTCAAGCTTGCGGCTGAGACTCAAACGGCCTAGTGCCGCTGCCACGGAACTCAAGGAGAACGGAATTTTGTCCCCCTCACCAAAATTCGTAAAAATCAATCGGAGGTTAGTACAAGAGATCGCGACCAGGGCCACCCATGGTGAATGCGCTGTGATCCTAGCGCCCCCCTATGGTGGGAAAACAATATTGCTTGACTTCATCGCCCAAAGTCTCGACGCAATGAAGCCTTTAGTTCTAAGGTTCCAAACGGAATTGCCAGACGCTGATGTTACATCAATAGGTAGCCAGCTGATCGAAGAGATTCACCGCCAATTCAAAATTGATGCGCAGCACACGGCGAGCAATGACGTGCTGTCGCCACTCAGAGCGCTCCCCCAAGAAGCTGGGTGTTCCCCGCTCTTAATCGTACACTCCATCGACGGCACTCCCTATCACCTATTGCGCCCTTTCCTATTTGAGGTAGCCGAACTAGCCAAAGCAAGAAAGGTGACAGCGGTGATAAGCGGCGAGCACTCCTTGAGCGATCTAGTCGCCCTTGACGATAATTTGATCCCGTCATTCGCAATCTACATGCTGCAAGGGTTTGACAGAGCAGAATTCGAAGACCTCGTTAAGGTTTACCTCGATAGGACTCAGTCACTTGGCTTCGACTTTACTTCAGACGTTTCGAGCATGCTGTGGGAACAAACCGGCGGTAACGATTCTTTGGTCACTTCGATTTTTTGGTCTTTGCTGCAGCAGACCTTTCAGCAGCCCCTTAACACTTCAATAGCACCTCGAATCAAGGTAGCCGGCCAAGACATACAACTGACCGCCCAGTCCATCGCGAAGCGCGGAACCCAGGGCGCCTTGCTTTTCCTACGTGCCGACGAACTAATCTCAAGAGAGCCGCAGTGTTGGAATGACTTGGAAACTCTGCGCGACAACGGAGAGGTAGTGATCGGGTCAAACTCGAAGATAGGCCCCCTAGAATTTAGCGGTTTGGCCATACGAACTGGTGAACGCCTGACGCCAGCCTCGGTCATGGCTTCAATATTCCTACAAACTCGATACTCTAGCCGAAGAATGGCCGATTTCCGCGGGCAACTTGGTCAGTGGGAAGAGGCCTTTGACCGCTACGGCAAAATACCAACACATCCGCCGCGACCGTTAGACGTGATTGATCGGCGCGAAACGGCGGCTAACGTTGCTGCCTTCCGATCATACATACTCTCTGCTAGCTCAGAGGTGCCGCAGTTGTTTGCGACGTTAGCCAGCGGCTGTAAATATCTACTCGGATTCTCGGAGATTATGTTTTGGGAGCGCCGTCAAGAGGAAGATCGTTGGCTCTTTCACTCGTTGAGTTCTCTAGTCGAAGACCAGGCAAGCGTTTCAACTCTTGAAGCAGTGCTGCCGGCCGACACCGAGTCAGTTTGTGGTCCAGTTACAGTTCCAGAGCGTTTTTCAAATTGTTTATTTCTTTGGCGCCTCAGTTCCGACGGAGATGAGCGCCAAACGATTGTGGCCGTGAGCGACCTCTTGTCGGAGAAACGTCGGATTGCCCCCGTCCGGTTCGCTCTTCTAAAAGAGCTGCTAACGGATTTTCACGCGGCTCACTCAAAAGCACTTCAAATTCAACACGAGCAGTCTCACAACGCCGCTCGAAAACAATTTGCAAAAACGGTGACAACGTTGCTTGACAAGCTCGGAGAGATGCCAACCACCAAAGACCTCGTACAGGTGGCAACCAACGGCCTAAGGGCCCTGCGATATAAGCGGGTGTTCGTCTCCCTCGTCGACTCCGAGAGGCTGAACATCAAAGGTATCTACGATGATAGTGATGAATCCCAAGTCAAAATAGACAAACTCACGGACTGGCCTCTTGCCGCTGCAAAGCGCGATCTCCAACCTTGGGTGGTACATCACAAAACTGCCGTCCGAATTCGCAACGCTGAATTGGAGCCGCTCGCGAATCAAACTGTGATCAAGCTTGCTGAAATCAAAGCACTCGCAATTGTGCCGATCTTGGTGAAGTCGGGTATTGAGACAACTTGTATAGGAACCGTACACTTTGAACGTTTCGACAAAACACTTGCCTCTAAATGGGAACTTGACATGGTGCAAGATTTCGCTGGCACGTTCGGAATAATGATCGATCTTGCCCAAAGATTGCGACTCCTCACCACGGCTTTTGATCACCTGCGCGAACCTGTTGCGGTCTTCGACGGCACCTTGCACCTCTGGCGAAAAAATGCTGCCTTCACGAACCAATACCCAGTCACATCTGACGCACAATTAGAAAACGACTTCCGCGAAAGTGTTCGGGGTGCGATGGCGGGAGTGAAACGGACACTCTACCTCGGGGGTGACCCAGAATCGGCTCTCTCCGCAAAGTTCGTGGGTCACTTGGGCACTATTCGGACTGGGCGGCGAGAACCGGAATTCACTCTGCTCCAGCTCAGAAGCGTCCAAAAGCTATATGCGACATTAATGGAGCTGGACAGGTTCCTGAACGCGCGTGATCTAGAGGAAACCCTTGTTGCCGTTCTAATGGCCGGCCAAACGATTGGCAGAAAGTGGGGTCGCGCGTTTCGTTTATCAAACGCTGACGAGAATAAACTTCAACTCTTCCATTCATACTCCGCCCTCGAAGAAGGCAGCCCTGATCAGCGCGGAATAAAGCTTGCTTCTCGCAGCATTGCGGGCACGGAGACTTGGCAGAGCATCGACCAAGGCCGAACTCTCATCTTCGAATATGATCCTAACGGAATAAACGGTTCTGAGAAGCTCTTGCCCACAAGACTATCTGCTACCACAGTGACCAAAGTACACTGCCCTGCGGAACTTGGTAAGAAACCGGGAGACTATTGGCTAGACGTTCCCATCGTTAAAGAAAACAAAAGCCCGTTCGGCAAGTTGACTTTTGAGTGGAGCGAGCTGGCGCCACCGTCCGATTTCGCTGTCCTTTCGCTACTTGGTAGATACGTGTCCCGGCTAGCATCTAGCATTTTTTCTGGATAGACTGGAAGAAGCTCGGGGTCAACCTTCCTGCATGTTCAGAATCTTGATAAGAGAGAGCAATCTAGACGCCAGCGGTGCTCTGATCAGTCTCTTTTCGAGAGACTTTGACCAGGCGCATTTGGTAGTAACTCGGACAATTGAGGCCGCCGAAGCGGAACTCTTTCAGACCGAAACAACAAGGGAATACTTTGATTTAGTAATTATCATCGAGACCGAAGCGTCGAGCCAACCAATTAACAGTTCACTATGTAAGACGCTCGCACGGCGGGGCCACCCGATAAGAGTTCTCCATTTATTCGCTGAACCCGCGAAAACGAGAATTCAACGCCATTTGGACGAATATCATAGTGGGCCGGCGATCGACCTCCCGCACGCCTTTGATTTGTCACAAACTACTCCTGAACAAATTTTGGACGGTGTCCGACTATTTTTACTCGAACGGCAAGTTAATCTACTGTTAAGCGCCCTGTGCCCATCGGGAGCGTACAGCGGCGAAGAGACAATCAAATCGGCAACAGCACCTTTTTGGGATTTAAGGCAAGTCGTAGGCCGCTACTGGCGCTGCTTGAATCCCGAAACAAAAAGCCGAATTGAAAGCATCTTCTCGGGCGACTTCACTTCAACGTCACCGAAGATCTCTTTCCGGGGCGATTCCCACAATTCCGGGGAGAGATCCCGAGGAAGAGTTGCGGTTTTTAACACAAGTGAGTCAGAGAGAATAGGTAACGCGATATTGTACTTCCGAAGCGCTGAGAATCGAGGGCGCCGACAGCCAGGCGCCGGCCACGCTGACACGATTAAGACGTACAAACAAGGCATCTTAAAATTCCACGAATGGCTCATATCGTCCAACGAGTGTTTCCCGGAATTAACCCCCAATATTCTGGGCGTTTATCTCTCACAACCCGCCGCTCTTGGCCTTGCAGAAAACGCTTGTTTCGCGGACATAGACCCCAACGTGCGCTTTGCGTATTTATTTTTGCCGTGTTTCGACGGTGCAGCTAAACTTAATATCGATGTTTGGCCGAATCTATGGCGGGAACTGATGAACCTATTCTGCATTGCAACTCGTCGTGACCTCAGATGGCGTTCTTGGGAATGGATGTGGTTTCAAACTGCCCTTGCACGTTACGCGGAAACAATGGGCCGGGTCTTTGCCCTGAGAGAGGAAAACAAAGAAATCGGCGAATTGACGTTCTCGGATCGAACATCAATGGACAGTCATGACGCCCATTTCAACTCGCTATTGTTTTTCGATTACCTAAATGCAAGAACACCAGGTGCCTTATTCGCGGCATGGCGCCACGCAACAGAGGGTGAACACTGGCTAGAATCAATAAGTCGCAGTGGTGAAAATGCCAAGTACTTTTTCGCCTTCAGTAGCCAGTCTTTTGACCACGGCCTCAGCCAATTTCTTGGAAACGCAGCCCTAGTACCTAAGGATTTTGACTCCAGGCCAGTTCAAATCAATCTCACACCTGGCGGGCCCCCCTTTACCATTGAAGAATCAATAGATCATTTGATGAGCCATCACTACCGGTTGATAACCGGTGACTCGGCGGCGGAACTCCATATTCTCTTCGAATGCGATCCACCCCAAGGAGCGGAGTTGGTTCGCCCACATTTGGTCGAACACAAGGATACGGTTAGACATGACCACTTGTTTTCACCCCTAAACTCCACCTGGGTCATAGATCCGATTCCTTGCTCAATTCGAGTGACGCATTACAGTCTTTCGATCACCAACACTGGTTGGCTCTCGCGGCATCACGTGGCCCAAGGGAGTACTCATCACGATAACCGGCGATATCGGCTTGTCATCAAGGCTACACGAGCCGAACACTCAACGGCACACGCTTAGCTGTCGCGGCTTACCCAATACAGACCGAACACCGTTCGGACCAGAGTAAGATAATACCGTTGTCGCAAATATCGCAAGACGCCAGAACTACGGCTGCGGGACTGATCCCCAAACGCGGCCAGGTCGCTAAAGTCCGCAGCCGCCGTTATCTCGTTGAAGAGGTTGAACCAGCGAATGAACCATCGTGGGAACAGACGCTCGTTACCCTATCTTGCCTGGAAGATGATGCTCAAGGAGAGCGCCTTACCGTATTGTGGGAACGTGAAGCCGACGCCCAAATCCTGAAGGAAGCGGACTGGAGCCATCTCGCACAAAAGGGGTTTGACCCGCCGCACGTCTTCTCTGCCTACCTGCACGCTCTACGTTGGAACCTTGTAACCTCCACCGATCCCAAACTCTTCCAATCCCCACATCGCGCCGGCATTCAGATCATGTCCTACCAGTTGGAACCGCTCAAGAAAGCTCTCCAAATGCCGCGCGTCAATCTTTTCATCGCCGACGATGTTGGATTAGGCAAAACCATCGAAGCCGGCCTAATCCTACGGGAAATGATTATGCGCCAGAAAGTGAAGCGCATCGTAATCGCATGTCCAGCTTCGCTTATCACCCAGTGGCAAGGCGAAATGGAGTCTCGCTTCGGTTTAAGCTTTGTCATCTTCGACCGCGATTACCTCTTCAATTGCCGTCGCGAACGCGGTTACGCCGTTAATCCATGGACCACCCATTCGCAATTCATCGTCTCGCATTCTCTCTTGCGTGATGAGCAATACGCATCGCCGCTCCGCGAATGGTTGAAAGTCCACGGCTCCGGCTCCATGTTGGTTCTCGACGAGGCGCACCACGCGGCCCCGGCCACCTCGTCATCCTATGCTGTTGATTCCCAGTTCACGCGTGGCATGCGCGAACTCACCCCGCTATTCGAACACCGCCTGTTTCTTTCCGCTACACCCCATAACGGCCATTCCAACAGCTTCTCAGCACTCCTCGCCATGCTCGATCCCCAGCGCTTCATCCGCGGCGAAGAAATCAAAGATCCCCGGTTGCTGGACCAAGTCATGGTGCGCCGGCTCAAAGACGAACTGCGCGATCTCGTTCCTGGCCTCGGCCTGCCTAAACGAGAAGTCGTCCAGCATGACATCTCCGGACTTCCTGCAAACGCCCCTGATCTCGCCCTAATGCAGCTTCTCACCGAATATCGGGCCGTTCGCGAAAAGCGCCTGGAGGGCCACCGGGCGCAGCAAACGGCCGCGAATCTTGTCATCATGACTTTGCAGAAGCGCCTCTTTTCTTCCATCGAGGCCTTTAACTCCACTCTTCGCGTCCACCGTAAGAGCATGGAGAAGCTTGCCGTCGAAAGTCAGCCAGACACCACACCGTTACCCTCCCTGCTTTCAGAACTCAACACTCCAGACGGAGATGACGAACGGGCCGACCGTCCCGAAGAAGAAGTGAGCGAAGGCATCGAGCTAGCAGTCGCCCGCGCGACTGGGCGCTCTAGAGGTCCAGAGCCAATCTCTGCGGAAGAGATCGCCCTGCTTGACCGCATGACCGAGATCGCCAGCCAGTCCCGCCATCTCGCCGACCCGCGCCTTACGGACAAGACATGGGGCCTCATACCGTGGCTTCGCACCAACCTTTTCAATCCTGACGGTTCATGGAATAACCGCCGTGTGCTCATATTTACTGAGTTCACCGAAACCAAGAACTATCTCCGACAGCAACTCGAAGCCGCCTTCGCCAACACTGACCGCGTCGAGGAACGAATCGCCACCTATCAGGGCGGCGGTAAGCTCGACGACATTAAGAAAGCCTTCAATGCTGAGCCGAAGCTCTTTCCTTTGCGGATTCTCATCGCCACAGATGCGGCCCGCGAGGGTGTCAATTTTCAGAACTATTGCTCCGATCTTTTTCATTTCGACATACCTTGGAACCCCTCCCGAATGGAGCAGCGCAATGGCCGCATCGACCGAAAGCTGCAACGCGAACCGGTCGTCCGCTGCCATTATTTCGTCTTCACGCAGCGCCCAGAAGACCATGTCATTCGTACCCTCGTACGGAAGACGGAAACAATTCGCAAAGAACTGGGCAGTCTTTCGCCGGTGCTCGAACAGCGCATCGAAGACATGTTTTCAGAAGGAATCAAATTGTCCTTGGCTGCCGCCATCGAAACAGTTGACGCCGACTCTTCCGGCCGCAAAGCCGTAGAAGAAGAGCTCGAATCTGTTCGCAAACGCAAAACAGATCTGTCTGCGGAACTTTTGTTGCTAGAGGATCACCTCCAAAAATCCCAGGACTATGTCGGCCTGACACCGCCCGATTTCATTAACGCTATTTCCACCTCTCTCGAACTAAACGGCTGTCCGCCGTTGAAAGGCGGCCCTGACCGCTGGCAATTTCCCGAAATTCATGGCCGCGCTTGGTTCCGTGCAATGGATTCTCTTCGCGCACCCAAATCGAAAGATCAAGATTTCTATGAATGGCGGGCGTCCAGCCCCATTCGTCCGGTGGTATTTAAATCCCCAACCCACCTCGACGATGACGTAGTACATCTTCACCTTGAACATCGCATAGTTCAGCGCCTCCTTGGCCGGCTCCGTTCCCAAGGCTTTGTCCACTCAGACCTCGCCCGCGCGTGCGTCGGTCAGACTGACGACGCGATTCGCCGTGTTGTCCTCTTAGGTCGTATTTCGCTCTACGGCGCCCGCGCATCCCGCCTTCACGACGAAATCATTGCCGTCGCGGCTCGCTGGATTGACCCCATATCCCGTAAGGCGCCCCTCACGCCTTATGCGGAAGACACTGCCAAGCTAACCCTCGCAGCGCTCGAAAGAACATTCGAATCTGCTCGAAGTCGGCGCGTCGGCGAAGCGGTCGAAAGAATGCTACAAGAATCCGCTCCGCACGACGTGAAAGACCTGCTTCCGTACCTTAATGAGCGCGCTGCTGTCGTTACTGCGTCAGCCGAAGAAATACTCAGCGTGCGAGGACGTCAAGAAGCCGAAGCAATGAGACGTATCATTGAGAACCAACGCAAGCGCATCCTGGCCAAGCAGGAAGAAGCAAGACAAAGGACCGCTCAATTAACTCTCGGATTCGACAGAATGGAGCTTCAACAGCTAGAAGAAGATCGCAAAGACTGGGAAAAACGCCTCAGAGCGATTGACAGCGAAGTCGAGAAGGAACCCGCCCGCATCCTCAGAACCTATAAGGTCGAGGCCCATCGCGTTGAGCCAATTGGCGTTGTGTACCTCTGGCCCATTTCTGGATAGATAGACATGGCCACTGATCCCGTCATCAAAGACCACCAACTCTGGCTCGGATTTGTCCAGCCGGAAGGCCTCGTCGCCTCTCCGCATGCTCTCAAGAACGCCCAGGCCGTGCTTTCTCGCAATGTCACAGCCCAACAGGAAATCCTCCGCCGCCACGCAGTCCCGAACACGGATAAGCAATTACAGCTAAGAGATTTCCCCGCTTTCACCCAAGAATTTTGGGGCTGGCGTCAGTCAGACCTTGGCAACCCGCCCGATTTTCTTTCCACCCGCCTGTCCGAATACGGCGAGACCCTCTGCCCAACATGGGTCGTCCCTGGCGGAAACGGTCAACCGGAACACCTCATCCTCACCCAAGAACTTGCCTCTGGCACAGACTTTGACAAAAGCGACTCTCACGCTGGAGAGCATCTTTGGCAAGCACCTCCTCAAGCTCGCTTCGAACGCCTCCTCCGGGAGACTGGTGTCTCCATCGGATTGCTCGTCTCCCCATCACAAATCCGCCTTGTCTATTCGCCTAAAGGCGAAACCTCCGGCCACATCACCTTCCCGATCCATCAGATGACGATGGCGGCGAACTGGCCCATGCTGGCCGCGCTGCATCTGCTTCTTCACAGCGACCGCCTCTTCATCGGCCCCGAGAGCCAGCGTCTTCCCGCAATCCTCGAAGCCTCGCGCCGCTATCAGAACGAGGTTTCCATTCGGTTAGCCGGCCAGGTGCTGCGCGCGCTGAATGAGCTCGTTCGTGGCTTTCAGGACGCCGACCGCGCCGCACACGGCAGCATTCTCGGGGAAGCTCTGCAGCACGACCCAAGCCATATTTACGGCGGTATGCTTACCACGCTCATGCGCATGGTCTTCGTTCTATACGCCGAAGACCGCAGCCTAATGGGCTCCGACGAAACCTGGCTGCGGAACTATTCCATTTCCGGCTTGTACGAGCGGCTCCGCGCGGACGCCGGCCAGTATCCGGACACCATGGACAGCCGTTACGGCGCGTGGGCAAGTATCATTACCCTGACACGGCTACTCTACGATGGCGGCGGTCACAGGGCGTGGCACCTTCCTCCGCGGCACGGTGGACTCTTCGACCCGGACGCGTTCCCCTTTCTCGAAGGGCGCCCATGGGAATCGAAACGAGCAGCAGCGGCGCTAATAGAACCGCCGCTGGTTTCAGACGGCATCCTCTTCCGAATTTTGGAGGATCTTCTTTACCTCGAAGGCGAGCGCATCTCCTACCGCGCCCTTGATGTCGAACAAATTGGTTCCGTCTATGAGGCCATGATGGGTTTCACCGTCGAAACCGCCCACGGCGTTTCCATTGGTCTCGGCTCTGAACACCTGGTCGTCGACCTCGAAGATCTCCTAACAAAAAAACCGGCCGACCGCCCAAAGTGGCTTAAAGAAAACGCCGATTGCGAAGTCACCGGCAAGGCCATCGAACACTTGAAGTCAGCAACCTCCGTCGATGAACTCCTCGCCTCACTTCGACGCCGCATTTCGAAGCTCTATCTAGACCAGAACTCCAACCCGGTAACAGTTCCCTCAGGCGGCATCTTTCTTCAGCCCACTGAAGAGCGCCGCCGATCCGGTTCGCACTATACGCCGCGTTCCCTCACTCAGCCCATCGTGAAGACTACCTTGGACCCGATCTTAGCCCAGCTCGGAGACAACCCTACGCCGGATCAAATCCTCGGATTGAAGGTCTGCGATCCCGCCATGGGTTCCGGTGCGTTTCTGGTGGAAACCTGCCGCTACCTTGGAGAAAGGCTCGAAAAAGCCTGGATCGCGCACGGCCAAATGCCGCCGGTCCCGGCGGATCAAGATCCTCTGCTACACGCCCGCCGCGTTGTTGCACAACGATGTCTCTACGGCGTGGACAAGAACCCATTCGCCGTCAATCTCGCCAAACTGTCACTCTGGCTCGCGACCTTCGCGAAAGATCATCCGTTTACCTTCGTCGACCACACGCTCCGCTGCGGCGATTCCCTCATCGGACTCACGGCGCATCAAATCGAGGCATTTCACTGGCAGCCAAAAGAAGAAGGTGCTCTTCTTCGCGACCTACCTTCACGCTTGAGCAATATCCTGAACGCTCGTGCCCAGATTTTAGATGCAGCCGATCAAACACCATATGAAACGCTGGCCCAGAAACTCGCTGTGACAGAGGAACAGATGATTGATTTGCGCCTCGCTGGTGATCTCATCGTCGCTACCTTCTTCTGTGCAGACAAGCCGAAGGAACGCGAGATCCGGCGCAAGGAACTGGCTGAAAAGTTCCGCCGCGCGCAGGAGCGAATCACGGACCTGGAACTCGACGAGGAATTACAAGGCTCCGTTCGCAGCCTGAAGGCTGAGCCGAAGGGCGTTACTCCTTTTCATTGGGAACTAGAATTCCCTGAAGTTTTCCGGCCGAATCAACGCGGGAAACGCGATGGCGGTTTTGACGCTTTCGTTGGAAATCCGCCGTTCATTGGCGGTCGGAAGATTTCCACCAACTTGGGCGAAGGATATCGCGACTGGCTGGCCATGAACTACGAAGGCTCGAACTCAAACAGCGATATCGTCGCCTATTTCTTCCGAACAGCGTTCAGTTGTCTCAAGTCCCCTGGCTCACTCGGTTTGATTGCGACGAATACGATCTATCAGGGCGACACGAGAGCTACCGGTCTACGATTCATCCGACAGGCGGGAGGCACAATCTACAGTGTCCGAAAACGAGTCAAATGGCCTGGAGAAGCCGCGGTAGTAGTCTGCGTTATCCACATCGCGATAGGTATGCGCCCCTCCGCAGAGATCGATGGAGTGGGCGTCACAAAAATTACGGCTTTCCTGGTTGAGAACGGCGGTGACGACAATCCTACCGTACTCGCGGAAAATAGTGGCAGGAGCTTTCAGGCTTACTTGCTTCGTGGGATGGGCTTTACATTCGATGATTCCTCGCCGGATGCCAACCCGGTTCAAGAGATGCACCAACTGATCGCGAATGATCCACGCAACCAAGAGCGAATCTTCCCATTTCTGGGAGGCGAGGAAGTCAACGATGATCCGCGCCATGCGTTTCGTCGATGGGCAATCGATTTCGGTTCGATGTCCCTCGCGGAAGCTGAAATGTGGCCCGACCTAGTCGGCGTCTTGCGCCGCAAAGTGAAGCCCGAACGAGACGCTGTGACAAGAGCTGCTCATCGAGACCATTGGTGGCAGTATGCGGAGCCACGTCCTGGCCTGCGGCGAGCCATTCAAGGCATGTCGCGGGTCTTGGTCTGCTCCCAAATCTCCACTTACTGCGTGTTTGCTTTCTTGCCCGCAGATTGGGTCTTCTCTCACGCGTTGAACGTCTTTGCGTTCGACCGCTATGCAGCCTTCGCCACCCTGCAATCCCGCGTGCACGAAATCTGGGTTCGTTTCTTTGGCTCATCTTTAGAAGACCGGCTCCGCTACACCCCGACCGATTGCTTCGAGACGTTCCCATTTCCGTCCGATTGGAAGGCGAGTCGACTGTTGGAGCAGATCGGCGAAAGATACTACCAGTACAGGGCAGACCTGATGGAACGCACGGACAAGGGATTGACGGAGACGTACAACCGCTTCCACAACAAATTTGAGACCGATCCCGAGATTGAGAAGCTGCGGCAACTCCAGGCAGAAATGGACAATGCGGTTCTCGACGCCTACGGTTGGCCCGACCTGCAGCCAAGACTCGATTTCATTCTCGATTACGAGGACAAAGAGGACGATGAAAAAGGCAGAGATGGTTCCAAGAAACCATGGCGTTATCGCTGGGTCGATGAAGACCGCGACGAAGTCCTTGCCCGCCTGCTCGAACTTAACCGCACCCGCGCTGAAGAAGAAGCTCATTCGGCGCCCGCTGGTCTGGGGGCTAAAGCCGCCGGTAAACGCGGCAGAAAGTCGACCAAGAACTCCTCGGCTGCCAACCACCATCTTTTCGAAGTTCAGGAGTCAACTGAATGAATTCTGCAGAAGTTCGTGAAGAGATCCTCGACTCCCTCATCCTCGATCTCGTAGGCCCGGTTGTCGGCCTGGAGGCCGGCAAATATTTTGAAAAGGAGGTCCTGCCAGGATCGACAGCACCACTGCGCTGGTACCTAACCGGGTTCCTAGCCCCGTTCGCCGCGAAACCAGAGGAAAAAACCGACGAAGATAGCGATGAGCAGATCGATCTGATCCCGCCCAAGGCTGGCCTTGACGATGAGGCCGCGCCGGAATCCTCTTCATCACGGAAGACACCTTTCCCCTCCTCCATGGGCCTGAGCGTTCTAGTTCCAACAGAGTGCCGCTCCATCAAAGTAACAGTCACATGGGGTGATTACGAAGCAGTCATGAAGGACGAATCAGTCACCGGGTGGCGTCGGACCTCTCGCTCAGCCAACGAGGCGTTGTCCATCCCTGAAAAAGACACAACCCGCTTCCCAACTCGTCTAAAAGGCTCCGGCGGTCTAGACCTGGTTCTGTCCGTCCGAACGATTCCACCTCACAACGGCCTTGACTTGGTTGCTCCAGGCACCCGTGCTGTATCGGTGTTTCTGGTGAACAATCGCGAACCGATGACAGGCATCCGCCGCGATGAAGCCTACGTCTTTCAAGTCAAACTACAGCTCGAATCGGATGTTCCGTTTGTCGCCCGCCCGAATCTTCGTGGCGTTATTTCCTCAGACCCGGACGAACGCGTGGCCGATCTTCAATATCGGGACGCCTTTGAGTATGCGGTGGGCCACGCCGTCTCAGCACGTGCCCTTCCGGTTGATGGCGAAGTTTGCCGCTCGGCCGAAACGGCATGGATTCCGCGAGCCGAGGTCGAACGTGTAGAACACCGGGAGGCGCCGGCGAACGCAACTCTGGACATGGAGAAGCTAGCGAATGTGAAAGACGTAGCAGAGGTAAACACCCTGATAAGCCCGCTCATTCAGGCTTACCGCGATTGGATCGGCCTGCAGCCGATCCCGACCGGTACCACTTCCACGGAAAAGCGGCGAGCTGACGTCGCGACGAAGATGTTATCGAGAGCCGGAGTAGTTGCCGGACGAATTGAGCAGGGCCTGCGAGAATTGAGCGACCCGAACGTCTTGGAAGCATTTCGGCTGGCCAATAAGGTAATGGCGACAGTGGCTCGCCAAAGGCGAAAAGATGCCACGGAACCACCGAAATGGCGTCCTTTCCAACTCGCCTTCATTCTGCTGAACATCACCTCAATGGCTCAGCCCGATCATCCGGACCGCGAACTTGTCGACTTGCTGTTCTTCCCCACTGGCGGTGGAAAAACCGAAGCCTACCTAGGCCTCGCCGCATTCACCATGTTTCTGCGTCGTTTGCGCAATCCTGGCTCAACACGCGGTTATGGCGTCGCTGTCATCATGCGTTACACATTGCGCTTGTTAACACTTGACCAGCTAGGCCGCGGTGCTGCGTTGATCTGTGCCATGGAGCTGGAGCGCCAGAAAGACGTCAAGAAACTTGGCACTTGGCCCTTTGAGATCGGACTTTGGGTAGGCCAGGCCGCTACGCCCAACAAGATGGGGAAAGTTGGGGACAAAGACGAGAACACCGCTTACCGTCGAACGCAAAAGTTCAAGCAGGATCAAAAGACTTCTCCTATCCCGCTGGAAATCTGTCCTTGGTGCGGAACGAAATTTTCAAAGGACTCCTTCAAGCTCGGCCCAAACGAAAAAGCACCGCTCGATCTGCATATCTTCTGCGTCAACCGTGATTGCGATTTCTCCGGAGAAACTCCGCTCCCAATTGTTGCCGTTGACGAACCGATTTACCGCCGCTTGCCGGCTTTCCTGATCGCCACGGTCGATAAGTTCGCCAGCCTGCCATGGGAGGGCCAGACCGGCAAGCTCTTCGGGAAAGTGGAACGGGCCGATGCCAATCCAAAAAATGGCGGCTTCTATGGCCCCTGCGATCCGAACACCGCCGGACAGCCTCTGCTTGAGCCACTGTTGCCGCCGGACCTAATCATTCAGGATGAATTGCATCTCATCTCAGGCCCTCTTGGCACAATGGTGGGCTTGTATGAGACGGCAATTGACGCGTTGTGTCGGCGCGAATTAGCAGCGGAAGGCGGAAAGAAGAAAACGATCCGACCTAAGGTTGTTGCATCTACGGCCACTGTCCGCCGAGCTGAATCCCAGATTAAAGCGCTATTTTGCCGCCATGGCGTTGAAATATTTCCATGCCCAGGCCCCAACCGGCGCGATTCCTATTTCGCCATCACCGTCCCCAAGGAGAAGACCCCGGGGAGACTTTACGCCGGCGTTGCCGCGCAAGGCCGCTCCCCCAAAGTTATATTCCTGCGAACCTATCTTGCGCTCCTTGGTGCGTCTCAGAAGGCATTCCTTGCCAATGGGGGGTTGAATAATCCAAAAAATCCGGCGGACCCATATATGACTCTCACCGGATACTTCAACAGTCTCCGGGAACTTGGGGGCTGTCGCCGCATCGCCGAAGACGAAGTACGGTCGCGGCTGAAAGACTACGGCGATCGCTTGCGTGTAGGCGAAACGAGCGGCCTTTTTGCGAAGCGTGAGTTGAAGGAAGTGGTGGAACTTACGTCGCGAATCTCAACTTCTGCTGTTTCTAAAGCAAAAGATCGCCTAGCCAAGGCGTTCCTGCCAAAAGCTGATTGTGTAGATATCGCCCTTGCCACCAACATGATTTCGGTCGGCCTTGATATTTCGCGGTTAGGTCTAATGGCTGTCTTCGGTCAACCCAAAACCACCGCCGAATATATTCAGGCGACGTCGCGAGTCGGTCGCGAAGAAGGTAAGCCCGGTCTCATTATCACGATGCTCAACGTCCATAAACCGCGCGACCGATCTCACTATGAGCGTTTTGAGGCATGGCACGAATCTTTCTATCGATCGGTGGAGGCAACCAGCGTGACGCCGTTTTCACCGCGCGCACTTGACCGCGGTTTGGCGGAAGTAACGGTCGCACTCAGCCGCCAAGGATGGCCGGGCATGACGAAAGGTCCAAATGCACTTCGCGCGATGGAATTGCGTTCCAGTCTAGAGCCCGTTGTCGATATTTTCGGACGCAGAGTGGAAGAATACGCGGTCTTGGATGGCAATGAGACACAACAAAAGCGCGACGAAGTACGCGGCAAAGTGGAGGATTTGCTCGATGATTGGGCAAAGATTTCCAAGGAACAGAAGGACCACGGCGCCACACTCCGCTATCAGCGATACGACGACGGCACCGGTCCTTATTTGTTGCGTTACCCCCTCGATCCTGATCTAGAGCGACTCGAAAAGAGAGCGCAGCAGTTCAAGGCGCATCGTTCACTTCGTGATGTCGAGCCCGCTTGCAATCTACGGCTGATCGAACTGAACGGCAACGCTATGGACCCAGAGGAGGACGTGGACTGATGGCCCGACCGAGTGGACAGATTCGCCGTGGTCAGATCACCAACGTCTTTGGCCCAGGTGCTCTGATTGACCTGCCCCATCACGCCGCCATTGTGGGTGGGTTGGAAACCTGGAACTGGGGAGGCGACGACCGAAAAAGGAAGATCGTCGAGCCACGTCTACTGAGCAAGGTAGAAGAAGTATTGGGCAAAACGGGCCTCTACATGCTCGAACCGCCAGCGGACAATCAGGAACCCGACGCTCCTCCAAGCGGGATTGCCGTTTATCGATTTCCGGAGTGGTTTACAGCACAGTACCCAATGAAAGGACCAAGAGGGCAGCGAACCCGCCCGTTGGTTCACCGTCGCAATCTGATCACTCCAACAAAATGGCAAGGACCCGACCGCAAGGGCTACGAAATTGTGCCTATTCGGTTCGTTCAGGCCTGCCCAAACGGGCATATTTCCGATATCGATTGGTACTTGTTCGTCCATGGAGCCAGCGCACCAAACACTGAGCCTTGCCGCCGCGATCTGTTCGTGGATGAATGGGGAACCAGCGGAGACCTCACCGAAGTGGAGATTCGCTGCGACTGTGGCGCCAGCAAACAATTGATATTGGCTCTTGAGGACAAGACGGTTCTCGGCTGGTGCCGCGGCCGCCGGCCTTGGTTAGGCGGAGGAAATTACGAACAAAAATGCCAAGATGCAAA
>Ga0182012_10002861_pt1 | contig 18544 bp, 11 predicted proteins | sample 612S2SmetaG_FD_120486 | JGI IMG/M metagenome (GOLD analysis project Ga0182012, IMG submission 120486) | Permafrost microbial communities from Stordalen Mire, Sweden - 612S2S metaG | ecosystem: Environmental > Terrestrial > Soil > Wetlands > Permafrost | place: Sweden: Stordalen | collected...
GAAGTGCAGGCCCAATTCTAAGACTTTCAGCCCCTGCGTGACCCAACTGGCTTGCACGTTTTCGATGTTGTCAAGATAGAGCCGGGAGATGGCCAGCACCTTCAAATATTCCACCGACGTTGCTTCTTCCCAGCCGCGGCCACCGAGCGCGGTGTGCTTGGGCTGGAAGCTCCAGGGAATGAAGGCCGTGAAGCCGCCGGTCTCTTCCTGTAACCTGCGCACAGCTTCAAAATGATTGATCCTCTGCTCGAAAGTCTCGCCAACGCCGAACATCATCGTCGCAGTAGTTCGCATCCCCAATTGATGAGCCGTCCGATGCACGCTGAGCCAGTCCTCCGTGCCGCATTTCAGCCGCGCAATGCGGTGACGGACTTCGTCGTCCAGAATCTCCGCCCCTCCGCCGGGGATGGAGTCGAGCCCAGCATCGCGCAGGCGCGCGATCGTGTCGCGGAGCGAAAGATCGGAGTACTCGGCAATGGCAAGAATCTCAGACGCAGACAAGCAATGCAGCCAGATCTTCGGAAAGCGCTGCTTGATGCCGGTAAACAGCCGCTCAAACCAGTCGATCTTCAAATCCGGATGGATGCCGCCCTGCATCAGCACGCCGGTGCCGCCCATCTCCTCGGTCTCGGCGATCTTCTCGTAGATCTTCTCGAATTCGAGAATGTAGCCCTCTTCCGCGCGCGCATCCTTTACGCCGGCCTTGGGCAGCGGACGGTAAAAGGCACAGAAGGTGCAGTACTCAGTACAGAAGTTGGTGTAGTTGATGTTGCGATCGATGATGTACGAGACCACGCCCTCGGGGTGGAGCTGGCGGCGCACCTGGTCGGCCTCAAAGCCCAGGCCGATCAAGTCGGGGGAGTGGAAGTAGTCGAGAGCCTGCTGGCGGGTTATCGGCATAACTTCATTTTACCAAGGTGCGGAATAGGCGCGAATTGGGCCGCGGATCGAGACGCCATTTTGACAGCATGAGGATTTGCTGGGCGGATGGGGATTGTGATTCTGCCAGTCAGCTCCTGCTTCGCAGGTCAAGCAAGTCAGCGAGCGTTGTCCAAAATCTCTCTCGTCCCAAGCCATATGTCGAATCCGACTTGGATCTCTATTTGCGGCGGAAGAGAAAAACCCCGCGCGTGAGCAGTGCGCGGCCCTGCGTGCGGGCAAGATTCGACGCAGTCGAGATGCCGCTGAAGAGAACAAAAAAGTCCACGAACGCGCGGATTGCGCCTCCGCGCTTGTGTTCCGTCTTGGCAGTATCTTCGGGCATGGAACCTGACTCCACTGGCTTCGATGTATCCGGGGTCGACTTCGATGCAGAATTTTCCATACGTCAAGCGGCGTAGCGCTTCTGATGCCAAACCCATGCCGTCCGCAGAATGGCGTCAAGCTCAGTGTAACGCGGCTTCCAGCCCAGTTCATGAGCTGCCTTTTCAGAACTCGCCACCAGCACCGCCGCATCGCCGGGGCGGCGCGACTGGATCACAGCCGGAATCGGATGTCCGGTAACGCGGCGCGCCGACTCAACCACTTCGCGCACACTGAAACCATTGCCGCTGCCAAGGTTATAGATCAGCGGAGCCTCGGCCGCTGCCTCGCCTTCCAGCGCGTTGAGCGCAAGCAGGTGCGCATCGGCCAAATCCGAGACATGAATGTAGTCGCGCACGCAGGTGCCGTCCGGCGTGGGGTAATCGTCGCCGTAGATTGAGATCGACTTGCGCCGGCCCAGAGCCACGTCCAGAATCAGGGGGATGATATGCGACTCCGGCTCGTGGTCCTCCCCGCGAACAATGCCTTCTGGACCCTCCGGCGCTCCCGCCACATTGAAGTAGCGCAGCGATGCATAACGCAGCCCATGAATGCGATAAAACCAACCCAGCATCTGCTCGACCAGCAGCTTGGATTGACCGTACGGATTGGTGGGCAGCAGCGGCGCAGACTCCAGAATGGGCACCGACTGAGGCTCGCCGTACACAGCAGCGGTCGAAGAAAAAACCAGGCGCCCAACTCGCTGCGCCACCATGGCCTCAAGCAGGCTCAGCGTTGAGGCGGAGTTGTTGCGAAAGTAAAGCTCAGGCCGCTGCATCGACTCGCCGGCCTCGATCAGCGCAGCAAAGTGGAGTACGGCATGAAAGGGATTGTCGCTTTCCCGTGCAGCCCTAAAGACGCTTTCGAGCAATTCGCGGTCGGCAACCTCGCCCTCAATCCATTCGATTCCGGCCGGCGTCATCTCTCGCCGGCTGTGGCAAAAGTTATCAAAAACCACGGGTTGCTGGCCGCTGGCTTTGAGCAGAGTCGCGACCGTGCCGCCAATGTACCCTGCGCCTCCAGTGACCAGAATCTTCACACTCACTATTGCCTCTATTAGAAACAGCTCATTACCTAAAGTTTACACGCAGGTACTCCAAGAGGATGACCCTCGGACCTCGTAAAGCATTGATAGAGCTAGATTTGCGCTTGACAAATCGGCTGAACGGCATTTTGCGCACGCGCTTTTTTCAGCGTGATTTAGCGCACCCGAGAAGAATTATTAGAGTTCTCCGATGAAGTTAATGACTCAACAGTTGTGATTCAAGAGCAGTTGGCTTGAAAAAAACTCAGGTCAACTTCCCGCGCAAATGCGCGGTCAGGAGCAAAAAAATGGCATCCATGTCGCTGGATTACTCAAGCACTCGCATTTCGACCTTTGGCCTGCTTCCCGAGCCGGAGCGCAGCCCCAAAGCATTGTTTACGGCCGCGCTGGTCAACGGAACGATCGTCGGCGCCCTGTTCCTGATCGGCGCAACCGCCACGCATGTGCTTCAGCGGCGCGCCGAGGTGGTGGAGTTGGTCGCGCCCGACGCGCCCCCGCCGCCGAAGATCAAGCCGGTCACGCTGCCCAAGCTGCCGCCCCCGCCGGCCCCGGTCCTGCCCAAGGTGCAACTGGAGACGCCGAAGATTCAGAATCCCGTCGCGCCGAAGCCGGAGCCGAAGCCCATCCAGATGGAGGCCAAAGTTGACCTGCCGGTGATCAAGCCCAAGGATCAGCAAGTGGTGCTTGCGCCCCAGCCCAAAGCCGCACTGGCCGCGGCCACGCCCGCCGAGTTGCAGCAGATGAAGCCCTCCACAGCCGCAGTTCATCTCGGTGAGATGACGCAGAACACCATGAAAACAGCGCAGGTTGCGGCCATTGGCAACGCCTTTGGCGGCGCGCAGGGCCAGGCGGTTACGCCGCGCGGAGTGGTCGGGTCCGCCGGTATCGGCAACAGCGTAAACTCGGGCTCCAGTGCCGGAGTCGCCGGCAAGGTTGCCTCAGCAGGCATTCCCTCTGCAAATACGGCCACTCAGTCCAGTTATGGGAAAGTCGCCGCAGCCGGAATTCCCACAGTGGTAACAGCAGGCCCCATACAGCAGACAATCGCACAAGTTGCCGATACAAGCATTGAAGTCATGTCGAAGCCTGCGGTCCAGTACACCGCCGAAGCGCGGGAACTGAAGATTCAGGGCGATGTGGTGCTCAGCGTTACGTTCCTTGCCAGCGGCCAGGTGCGCGTCGAGAGTGTGGTTCGCGGCCTGGGTCATGGCTTGGACGAAGAAGCCCGCCGCGTGGCGCAGCAGATACGGTTTCACCCGGCTACGCACGGCGGGCATGCAGTGGATTTAACGACAAAGATCACCATCTCGTTCCAGTTGGCGCAAGGTTGAGAGCGGGCAGCACGGCAAGAGCGGCAAATGCAAGTCGAAGCATCTTTGATGGAACACATTGGACGAACCGGGCCGCGTACTATTCGAGATCCGGCGAGGAGCTGATAATGAACATTCGGAAATTCCAAAACGCTATCCTGATTCTGCTGATCCTGAGCGCAAGCCTCGCCTATGCGAAGAAGGCTCCCAAGTACCAGCCGACGCGGCCTCTCACCCCCGAGCAAGCTCAACTCGTCCAGCGCGCCGTCGGCCGCGAGAAGGCCTTGATCAAGGAGATCCAGAAGCGGACTCCGCTCGTAGAGACCTACATCCAGGACACGCGCCCGGATGTGAAGCTCTACGAGGTGCCCATCGAAGACCATTACATGCTCAGCCGCGTCGACTTCGGCAAGGGCTTCTTCGACAAGAACTTCGCCCCGCAGACGCGCACCGCGCAGGGCAAGGGCAAAGGCAAGCACCAGTTTTTCGGCGGCTCGTTTGCCACCATACTCGGCCTCACCAAAATGCTCGGCCTCGAGAAATTTACCTACTCGCCCACCGGCTTCATGCAGATGATGTTTCTCGACCCCTCCGGCTTTGACACGCAACATTATGTATTCAGCTATGTGCGCCGCGAGTTTGTCGGCACGGTGCGCACCTCGGTGTTTGACGTTCATCCCAAGACCGACGTGAAAGGCATGGGCCGATTCTACGGGCGCATCTGGGTCGAGGATCAGGAAGGCAACGTGGTCCGCTTCAACGGCACCTACACCGGCGCAAGCGTGGAGGACGCGGCCAAGCACTACTTCCACTTCGACAGTTGGCGGGTCAACGTGCAGCCCGGTGTATGGCTGCCGGTAGCAGTATATGTGGAAGAGACCGAGCGCGACGAAGCAGGCCGCAAGGCAATCGGACTCAAGGCGCAAACGCACTTCTGGGGCTACTCCCTCAAGCTGCCCACGCGCGAAAGCGAAAACGTCAGCGTCAAGGTGGAAGATGCAGTGGACAAGAGCTCGGACTCGCAAGACGTGGGACCGCTCCAGGCCTCTCGCATGTGGATTACGCAGGCCGAAAACAATGTCATCGACCGTCTGGTGGAAGCAGGACTCGTAGCGCCGCTTGCCGACAATGGTTTCGAAAATAAAGTTCTCGACCAGATCGTAATCAACCTCGTCGTGCCGAACAATCTGGCCTTCACCGACCAACTGCATACGCGCATTCTGCTCACCGACACGGTAGAAGTAACAACCGTAGGCAACACGATTCTCATCAGCAAAGGATTGATCGATTCGCTCCCCAGCGAAGAAGCCATCGCTTCCGTCATCGCCATGGAGTTGGCGCACATTGCCATGGGCCACCACATCGACACCCGTTATGCATTCAACGACCGTCTCTTATTCCCCGATGAATCCACCTTCCAGCGCATCGATATGTATCACTCCGATGTCGACAACGCGTCCGCGTCCAAGCGAGCCATGGAGTACCTGCAAGCCTCCATGTACAAGGACCGTCTGCCCAATGCCGGCCTCTTCTATGCGCAACTGGTCGAGCGTGGCAAGGTGTTGAAGTCTCTCAACTCGCCCAAGCTCGGCGATTCGCTGCTCAAGGCAGACGGCACGGCCTGGCTTGCGGAACTCCAGCACATGGCGCCCGCGCTCAACTGGGATGATCTGACCCAGACCGCGGCGCTGCCCCTCGGTAGCTGGCTCAAGACCGACCCCTGGGATGACAAAGTGCAGATGCTCGATGCCAAACGCTACGCGCCCATGAACGCCCGCGACAAGATGCCGTTTGAAGTGACGCCGATCTTCTACAAGCTCCAGCATTACGATCTGGCCAAGGCCGATGCGCCGACTGCGGCTCCCGACGCGCCGGCCGCCACTCCGGACGCACCCGCTGCAGCTCCTGCTCCGGACACGCAACCCGCACCCGCCGCCGCTCCGGCTCAAGGCGCACAGGCCGAACCAGCACCCGCGCCGGCATCAGACAAACCGGATAGCGGCACGATAACGATAAGCGTCGAACAAACCGCAACCACGGCCCAGCATCCGCAGTAAAGCATCCCTGCAAGCAAGGACCGAGCATGAAACGGGCCCTGAACGGGAAGCAAATAGGAACGCTACTTGCAGCCGCAAAACCATAGCGGCTCATCTCAGGACGGAATGTATGAATACGCTGAATACAAAACGAGTCAACCTTGCTCTACGATGGATGTCAGCCTTGCTCGGCTTGGTAGCCGTCGCAGTTTCGGTAAGCGCGCATGCACAGGTAGTAGCCTCTGCCGAACAAAAACGCTGGAGCCTTTCCGCCGGCGGAATAGGCTCATCCTTCCAGCCTGACTACGCGGGAGTTGGCGTGGCGCAAACCAGCCCCACCAAACTCTACGGCGTAGGCGTCTATGTGGACTGGAAGATGAGCCGCCTGATCCAGACCGAAGGCGAGATCCGCTACGAAAAATTCAATCAGTATCTCAACATCAACGAGACCACCTACGAGTTCGGCCCGCGCATTCCCATCGCCACCTTCAAACGCATCACGCCATATGGCAAACTACTCTTCGGCTTCGGCACCGGCAGTTTTCTCGTAGGCAAATCCGCTCTGCTCACCTACGGCGGCGGCGTAGACTACCGCATCAGCCGCAAGCTAACCGTTCGCCCATTCGACATCGAGTACCAAAGATGGAACGTAAAGAACGTAGCCATGTTCCCCTACGGAATGAGCGCCGGCATCAGCTACAGAATTTTCTAGAGGCTATTCCATAACCGGGTTTTGAAAGGGCACGGCTTCAGCCGTGCCGCTACGGATCAAGAAAATCGCGGGCTTTAGCCCCTGAGGAATGGTCCTGCAGCGATCCGATCAGTCAGGAACAGCTTCTAGTAAATTTTGGAATCCAGTGTCAGCAATACACTCCGTGCCCCATCCTTTCCGCTTTTTTCTGCGGAAAGGGTGGGAAAACACAAATCTCAATTCGATCCTTAAATAGTCGAACAGAAAATGCTCTAATGCGCTTTTGGATTTACTGAAAACTTCCGTGCCCCATCCTTTCCGCTTTTTTCTGCGGAATGGGTGGGAAAACCGTAATACTCGAATCGATGCAATTTCCTAATCTGCCCTAATGTTTGCGTAAGATCGGAACAACACCGGCAACTGTCCAATCCCTCCGGCAACGATCGATTCAGGACAGGTGTTCGAAATCTCACCCCAGAGGGGTGAAGTGAAAATAGCCCGGGGTAAAGACCGGCCGCTCCGCGGCCCGGTCGACACCCCGGGAAACCAGCCAGCTCAGTCTCCGCGCCCCGGAGGGGAGCGGTGAAATCGAGTTCCCACGCAAACACTCGTGCCCAGCAAGAACTCACACCAACACCGAAACACAAATTCACAACTCAATCAACAAGCAAAAGGGCCGCCCCAAAGCGGAGCAGCCCTTTCTGTTCACTGTCAACTGTCTGCTGTCAACTGCCCTACGCCGGCGAAGGCGAACCTTCCGGAAATCCAGTACCGCCGAGACTCTCCGGCTTGAGAACCTGCTGCGGCGTGCCTCCCGGATCGGAGGGCGAAGCAAGATTCGACCGCATCGGCGGCAGTTCCTTGCCCTCGATCAGCATCTTCACTTCCTCGGCATCGATGGTTTCACGCTCCAGCAACGCAGCCGCAAGCCGGTGCATGGCGTCGCCGTTCGACCCCACCAGGTTGTGCGCCGACTGGTACGCCTCGTCGATCAGGCGGCGAACCTCAAGATCGATCTGCCGCGCCGTCTCCTCGCTGAAGTCGCGATGCTGCGCGATCTCGCGGCCAAGAAATATCTGCTCTTCCTTCTTGCCGAAGGTCAAGGGCCCGAGGCGGCTCATGCCGTACTCGCACACCATGCGCCGGGCAAGATCGGTGGCCACTTCAATATCGCTTCCCGCGCCCGTCGACATCTGCTTCAGGAAGATCTCCTCAGCCACGCGACCGCCGTAAGACATGGCCAGCTTGGCCTCAAGATATTCCCGCGTATAGTTGTGCCGGTCGCCGGGCAAAAAGACCGTAACGCCAAGCGCCATGCCGCGGGGAATAATCGTCACCTTGTGAATCGGGTCGGAGTGCTCGCGGAAGAAGGAAACCAGCGCATGCCCCGCCTCATGATAAGCAGTCACGCGCTTCTCTTCGTCCGTCAGCAGCATCGACTTGCGCTCCGCGCCCATCAGAACCTTGTCCTTGGCCAGTTCGAAGTCGTACATCGTGACCTGCTTGCGATTCATGCGCGCTGCATTCAGCGCAGCCTCGTTCACCATGTTGGCCAGGTCCGCGCCGGAAAATCCCGGCGTCCCGCGAGCCAGCACATTCAAGTTCGTGTCTTCGGAGACAGGCACCTTCTTCACATGTACGCGAAGAATCTCCTCGCGCCCGCGAACATCGGGCAGTCCCACCACAACGCGGCGGTCAAATCGCCCAGGGCGCAGCAGCGCCGGGTCCAGCACGTCGGGCCGATTGGTAGCCGCAACCAGAATGACGCCGTCGTTCGATTCAAAGCCGTCCATCTCGACCAGCAGTTGATTGAGCGTCTGCTCGCGCTCGTCGTGTCCGCCGCCCAGGCCCGCGCCGCGATGGCGCCCAACGGCGTCGATTTCATCAATAAAGATGATGCAAGGCGCGTTCTTCTTGCCCTGTTCAAACAGATCGCGAACGCGGCTCGCGCCCACGCCGACAAACATCTCCACGAAATCCGAACCGGATATCGAAAAGAACGGCACATTCGCCTCGCCGGCCACCGCGCGCGCCAGCAGCGTCTTGCCCGTTCCCGGAGGCCCCACCAGCAGCACGCCCTTCGGAATCCGCCCGCCCAGCTTCTGAAACTTCTGCGGCTCGCGCAGATACTCGATAATCTCCTTCAGCTCTTCCTTGGCCTCATCCACGCCGGCCACGTCTTTGAACGTAACCTTCTTCTGCTGCATCGAGAGCAGCCGCGCCCGGCTCTTGCCAAACGAAAGCGCCTTGTTTCCGCCCGACTGCATCTGCCGCAGCATAAAGAACCAGATTGCGCCCAGCAGCAGGAACGGACCGATATTAAACAGAAGCTGCAGCAGCAGCCCATTGCTCTGCGGGTCCTTGAGCTGGATGTTGACCTTTGCCGCGTGCAATTTGTCGATCAGCGAGTCCGTGCTCGCCGAAATCGTGGTGTGGAACTGATCCTTCGAGCCCACCAGATTGCCGCGCAGTTCGGTGCCCTGTATGGTCACATTCTGCACCTTGCCGGCATCGATCTTGTCCAGCAGATCGGAGTATCCGATTTCCGTATCTTTGCCGCCCATGCCGGCGCTCTTCTGCACCACGCCCCAAAGCACCATCAGGCACACGAGTATAAAGACCCAGAAAATGATTGTTTTAACGCTCGAATTCACCGGAACTCCTCTTTTGTGGCCGACGCTGGGGATTCAGCCTGGCTTCATCCCTGCAACGCCTGCGTAATCTTTTTGACGGCCCGCTGCTACTTAAAGTTAGGAGACCCGAGAAACTCCCTCAAGGCCGTCACAGTAACGTGACAACAGTAAGGCGCAGTAACCTTGATTGTACTCCCAAGCGGGGCTAAAGCGTTCGATCCCATACCATCGCGAAAGAATTCCGCATCGGCATTTCAAAGTAGTCCTGGGCCATGTTCTGCGCGTTAATCCGGTCCGGAACCACCCGCTCTTTCATCGCTGTCCCAATCGATCGCCGCAGCGGTAATCGTAAAACCTTGATCGCAATCAACTTCCACACCTTGCATCCAGACGATATTCCCGTCGAGTTCCAGCACCGGCCACACCGCCCGGGAGCTTCCTCTTATCTGTAGACGTTCTAGAACCTCTTTTATTTTGCGCGGCCCCGAAGAATGCCGCAGCTTCACCCGGTCCCCCGGCCTCCAGTTGCGCAAAATGGCCGTGCGGCGAACGCCTTGGCCCTGATCTCCCGCTGCACGGACGGCAGTGGAGGTCTCGATCCGCAGCCTGATGCCGAACTCCGAGGCCTCGACCTCTCCGGGGATGGGAACTTCATAGGTGAAACCGGCCTTCATTGCGCCGGCTGATGGGCTGGATAATGGCCGAGTATCGAGTCGCAACTCCCGCGCGGTTCGCTCGGCGCACAGGCCGTGCTCCAGTTCCAGTTTTTGTCCCGAGCGCCCACTGAGCGCCAGTGTGCGCAGCGATTCCGTGGCGGCAAAATCAGGCGCGGCCCCCAGCTTGCCTGCCGCATAACGCAAAAGCCGCCGTTGCAGCGCCGGTGCAAGATCGCCCAGCCGAGTGACATCGATCGCAAGACCCTCCGACGCCGCCCGTCCGCCGCCCCGCACAGGCCGACCGCCAAGAAGAAGCTGCGGCCCAATCCGCCCCAACTCCGCCTGCCAATACGCCTCTTCGTCCCGCGCCAGCACGGCCATCTGCGCCAGGTGCCCACGAACGCGCGGATTCCACCCCTCAAGCTCCGGCAGCAGCTCATGCCGTATCCGGTTGCGAGTGTAAGCAAGCTGGCTGTTTGTCGAGTCCTCCCGCCACGTCTGTTTCCGTCCCGCCAGAAACTCCTCAACCTGCGCCCGCGTAGTCTCAAGCAGCGGCCGAATGATCTTCCCATCCGGAAATTCAAGCACCGGATGAATCCCCGAAAGCCCCTCCGTCCAAGCCCCGCGCAAAATCTTCCCAATCACCGTCTCCGCCTGATCGTCCACCGTATGCGCCGTAGCAACCGCATCCAGCGGGACTTCGGACAGAAGCCTGCGAAACCACAAATATCGCAGCCGCCGCGCCGCCTCCTCAATCGACTCGCCGGCTTTAGCGCCAGCCCCGCCAAATTGATCGCCCGCCCCACCGGATTGACAGCCAGCCTCACCAGATTGACTGCCAAACTCGCTGCATTGATTGCCAGCCCCGCCGGATTTCTCTCCCCTGGGCTCAGCCTCCGCAGCCGTATCCACGCGAGCCTCATGAAAGGGAATCTTCAGCCGCGCAGCCAGTTCGCGGCAAAACTCAAGATCCCCATCCGCCTCCGCCCCCCGCAACCCATGATGCAGATGCGCCGCATGCAGCACCAGCCCCAGTTCCCTGCTCCGCTCAGCCAGCGCCAGCAGCAGCGCCACCGAATCCGCCCCGCCCGACAGCCCAACCCCCACCCGCAGCCCAGCCTTCAGCAGAGTCGCATCAACAGGAAGCTTTGCAGGCGGAATAGTGCGCACGAAAGGATGATAGCGCGAACGAGCATGTTGGCATCGAGGTTGAACATGTCGGCTGGGACAATGGAATGAAGGCAAGCTGCGAACTTCAATCGGCCAAACGCCGCCAACGGTCCCGGAACGTGAATGCAATGGATCAAGCCATCCCACAAACTTCAATAGGCGAAGCGTCCCGGAGGGACAGCAGGAAAATAGCCCAGGACAGAGTCCCCGCAGGGGACGCCGTCCTGGGAAAGCGCATAATAAAACCCCAAAAGCCCCGGAGCGGCGGCGCGAAAGGAACCCAGGGCAATTCCGCCCCAGCGACCGAGAACCCCAGAAAATGCAAAATGAAATGTGAGACCGGCGCAAAGCGCCCAAGCGGTATGGCGCTCAAACTCCCAGCCGTCGTAGAAAAGCACGGCCTGGAAGCACTGACTTAAACGCCGCCCTCCAACGCTGAAATCACTCCCCCAAAAATCTCCGATATCGAAATGAGGAAGGGTGAAGTTGGCGGTCTTCCATTGCCGAAAAAGGGCGGCTTGTCGATAGCCTGCGCCCAGTGCGACTTCTGCGGCGTCAGTCCTTCGGTGCGGCAATCGTCCAGCCGAAGTTTCTGGGTATCGCGGAGCGGTTATAGCGCACGTTGCCGGCGAGGACGAGGGCATACGATTTTTCGCGGAATGGTCCCAGCCTTTCTGCCTGAGATTCCGGTAAAGTCTATTGCAACCACGGATGAGTACTGGACGGTCTAGTTCAGCGGGATCATCCGGGCTTCGCCAAACTGATGCTTGCAGGTTGTGAGAGCATCGTGTACGGCCCTGGCGCCGTTTTGCTTGCTGTGCGCACGGACCGCTTATCAACAGGCTTCTTTGAGTGCGGCTAATTCCGGTCTCGCCACATGTCCTGGCGTGTTTGCGCTACACCTCTGTCGGCTTGTCTCTGCGGCGCTTTAACGCCTCGCACTCATGCCAGTGCTAAACGCGTGGCCGCCGAGCCGATCACCAAACCTGGCTTCCCGTCTGTGCCTCGGATCGGCTTGTCTCAAAGCTCAGCTTCCTTCTCCTCCCCCGAATCTCCAAAGGGGACGGATCTCCGCACCTCATGCGGCGTAAGACTGCATTCAATTCCCTTTACCGCTCTGTTGGCTACCCAAGGCTCAAACAATTAGGCGACACTGCATCTGATTGAAACGGCGAAACTTGATATTTCCGCGTCACACGTGACATAGCTTTTTGTCACGTAGTCGGCCTCGACACGCGTACTTCGTCGCGTATATGCGTTTGAAGATTTATATGGCGCAGCACAAAGCTGCCGCTGGCACAAACTCAAATCTTGAGAGGTCTCTATGAAGTGCACCAGCATGAAATTCTTCACAGCATTCACGGTACTTATTCTGATTCTTACGGCCCAGTTTGTTGCAGCTCAAACTGCGGATTTAGGCGCAATTCGCGGCGTAGTAACTGACTCACAAGGAGCCATTGTACCCGGAGTTGCAATCTCGGCCACCAGCCCGGATGCTCCCGGCGTACACACCGCAATATCGGAGGGCGACGGGCAATACCGGCTTTTGAATCTGCCTCCAGGCATGTTCACGGTCACGGCGAAAGGGACTGGCTTTGAAAATTCCGTCCAGCCGGGCATTGCGATTCGAGCCGGGCTCAATCTGACAGTCAATCTTGTAATGCAGCCGGGCTCGGTCCAACAGACCGTGACGGTCAGCAGTGACAGCTCTATTCTTGAGACGGAGCAACCGCAGATCGCAGCCTATATCGACGCTCAGTTCCAGAGGGAATTGCCGCTTAGCACTCGTCATGATCTCTCTGACGCATTGGAAGTGACGCCGGGAGTAGCCGCACGAACCTTCATCAGCAACAACGGAAACCAGGTTTACATGCTCCGCGGCACGGACGTGGAACAGCATGTCGTGCTGATCGACGGCGCCGATATGGGGTCGTCGCGGCAGGGGCGCACAGACTTTGTGAATTTCAGCGCTCTGAGCGTCTCGGATAGCGAAGCAAAAACCGGCGGCGGCGACGCCACTCAACCGGCGGGGCTTGGCGTCGTCCTCAGTGTTGAGACGAAGACAGGCACCAACCAATTTCATGGAGCTGTAGGGAGCAGCTACCAGAACCGGGCCTGGAACGGCAACAACGATCCTTTGGGCGTCCCCACGATCTCGGAAGGCTTTGATCCGGAGGGTGAGATTGGAGGTCCGATCAAGAGAAACCGGCTCTGGTTTGCCTCTTCGTTCCGCTATCTGCATCGGCAAACACAGGTATCGAGAAGTCAAACGCAGTTGACCAATCTCACCGCCGTACAGCCGGGATGGAAGCCGTTCGATAACCGGAGCCGCACTGAATCCAGTTTCAACAAGGTGAGCCTGCAACTGTCTCAGAAACACCAGTTGAGCGGATTTTATCTCTATGAAGGCGGATTCGAGGATGGCAATCAATCAACCAATATCATTCCGCTATCGAATGGCACCGTCGGCGGCAGCGGCTATTCAATGCGACTGATTTCGGCCTGGTCCAACACGCTGACCAGCAGCATCGGCGCATCGTTCAACAACATTGCCGCCACGGCCTCAATCGGCTCTTATAACGGGCTCGATTACGGCGGCCCTCAGCTTCTGCTTTACAACGCGGACAAAGCTTCTGCCGGAACGCTTGTGGGCAACGGCCTGCTGGCAACCACCGGCAACAACCAGAACTTTGCGGTTACTCCCTCGAACAAGATGACAATCGGCGGCAGCGTGAACTGGCTCAAGACGCGCTGGTGGGGATCACACGAGTTCGAGGCCGGCATCTTCATTCAACCCATGTTGCACCTGACGACCCAGACCGTATATCTGAACGGGGGGTACATTCTCGAGGAAGAGGTGCTGGCAACTCCCGGCAACCTGAACTCCGGGTATATTCCGTTTCACAAGCGGTACGTGGATCCCACCAAGCTCAATTACCTGAGTGCAGATTCCAATTCACGGGACTTTGGCGAGTATGTGCAGGACAGTTGGAAGCCCGTTCCAAGACTGTCGATTGTTGCCGGATTCCGTATGGATCACATCTGGGCCTTCGACAATCTGTTCAACTCTCAAACTCAGTCCAGCTATGAACCCCAACCCCGCGTGGGCGTCACCTACTCTCTTGGCAAGGCCGGCAAGAATGTTGTGCACGGCAGCTACAGCCGGATCGCAGCCAAACCGGAGCCGGCATTTCTGCCTTCGCTGGGCGGCTCTGTGACCACAACTACAACCGACTACTACGATACGGCCGGCAACGGCACGTTCTCGACGGTGCTAGTGACACCGGCGCAGTCATCAGTTTCGGCAGCCAAGCGTATCGATCCGAACCGTCATCAGGAGCGCACGGATGAATTTCTGGTTGGATTCCGCCGCCAATTCCCGGCACAGATCAGCTTCGACGGCACATTCATCCAGCGGTACTATCGCCAGATGCCGGCCCAGGTCGATGTGAACGGCATTTACCAAAATGGCCTGTTTGTTGGCTACACAGATCCAACACAGAATGCAATCCTGTCGCAGACCAACAACATCTGGAACACGCCGGTCTACACAGCGTTTGAATTCACCGCACAGCAGAGAACAAACAAATCCCAGTTCATTTTTGGATACACCCGCACCTTCCAGCACCTGGAAGGAAGTTATCAACCTACAGACCCGGCGCTGTACATTCAGCCGAGCACATTCGCTGACAATGCGGGAATCGGAACCATTCGCGGAAACGAGAACAACAGCCTCTCCGGTACGGCCGAGACGCGCAATCCAATGTGGATTCCTCACGTTCTCCGCGTCGCAGGTTCATATCATCTGCCGCGGGGCTTCATCGTCTCCAGCAACTTCAACCTGCTGGCAGGTCCATGGACAGGGCCGATCGTCAAGTATTTGTCGGCGCCCGATCCCGCATTCGGCCCGCCAACCATCACCTTGTCCAACGGGCGCGTCGTCTCGAACCCGCTTGCAACGACTGTTCGCTTTAACTATACCGATCGCGGTACGGGACAACTTCAGGCTCCTACCCTCCTGTTCTGGGATAGCCGGTTGAGCAAGACCTTCAAGATTTCAGACGCACGAAACTTTGAGGTCGGCGCAAACATAACGAACATCACCAACAACGCAACGCAGCAGGAGTTTCTTGGTGGCAGTTCCACCACGGCAAGCACAGGCAGCAATCAGATCGGCAGCATCAACTTTGCCTACAATGCGCAGGGCGTCTTCCAGGGTCAAAATCGTCAGGCCGCCCGGGCGTTCCAACTCACCGGCAAGTTTGTGTTTTGACTCTTCTGTATGACGGCAAGTCCGCCGCCTCTATAACGGCAGGCTTGGCAGTTTCAGATTGTCATTGACCCCGGCAATCTCAGCCAAGCCTGCCAGTTGATTTCAGTCTTTACAGCTATCGTTGTACAGCGACTCCACGAATGATAGAATCCCACCGTGATCACAGAGCAAGATACGACACGGGCGCAAATCGATAAGATCATCGAGAGTGAAACGTTTCGTACCTCCCCTGTTTTGCGGCGTCTATTTGCGTTTCTCTCTGAGAGATCCCTCTCCGGTAAAGACGATGCAATTAAGGAATACACGATTGCAATCGATGGGTTGGGGAAGCATCACTCCTACGACCCGCAGCGCGATTCAACGGTTCGGATTCAAGTGGGAAGGCTCCGGCAAAAGCTCGCCGAGTACTACCGTCTGGAGGGCTCTGGAGATCCAATTCTGATCGAAATTCCCAAAGGGAGCTTCAACCTGAGGTGCGAAAAGCGGCTCCAAAGCGGAGATGCCATCAGGGCTCCCCGGTTTGACCCGGGATTGGGTGAGGCAGGGCCTTCGACGAAACCAACCCTGATTCACACATGGATATCAGAACCTTTCGGCAGCCACGCGAAGTCGCCAACTACCCTGATGCTTGCGGTCGTGTTGCTTGCGAGCCTGGTCTGGGGGGCATGGGCCACGATCCAGCTATCGAACGAGCGCTCGGCCAAGGCCACGCAGGCCTCGTGGTCTCCCGATATTGAACAATTGTGGGGGCCTTTCGTGGACCCGAAGCGCCACGTGCTTGTCTCCATCGCATCGCCTCTTTACATCGGATTCCAGGGCGAGGGCGTTTATCGAGACCTCCGCCTCGATCATTGGGAAGATGTTCTCAAGTCGAAGAAGATCCAGGCTATTCAAAAGACCCTGGGCATGCCCCAGCTTGTCCCTCGTTATTACTACACGGGATTTGGCGACGCGGAGGCGGCCTTCGAGGTTGCCAGACTCCTCGGCGCAAGACAATCCGAATTGTCGGTGGCAAGAAGCAGTGAACTCACCTGGCAGCAACTTGCCGATAATAACGTCATCTCCCTTGGGCCGCCCCGATTCTTTGAAGATCAGCTCCGAAGCTTGTCCAAACAACTTGAATTCACGATGGACAGCAACGGCATAACGAACCTCCATCCGCGTCCAGGCGAACCCGTCACTCTTCAAGACAGCTATCCTTCGATTGAGAAGACGGGGGCTGCGACTGTGCCCGATGAGGGCGAAATATACGTGCTCGTTACCAGCACCCCAGGGCCTCTCGGCAAGGGAGAAGTTCGGAGCTTCAGTTGCAACCATAACCCCGGCCTTTATGCCGCAATGCAATGGTTTACCAATCCCCAGTTCGCTATGGTCCTCGTGGGAAAACTAAAGACGGCTTCGGGCTCAGTCCCCCGTTCCTTTCAGTTGGTTCTGGATGTTCAGTACAAGGATTCGGTCCCCACGCAAGTTTCCTACGTCATGCATCGCGAATTGCACATCCCCGCTGCGTCGCAGTTCCAAGGCCCTAAATAAGACAATCTCTCAATTCCACTGCTTTCAGATGTAATGTAACGGTGAGTCACAGGCGAACTACACGATTATGCTATCGGAGCGCGCATCTGACGACTACACTGGGTCGGCTGGTGGCATTGGATCGCCAATTCACGGAGGTGATATCTTGAGTTCTTCTACAAACACAGTGAAGTCAAGGAGTTTCCGGCTAGGAAGTCTTACCTGCCGCAGGAATCTGATCCTCGGATCGCTCGTCGTCGTTGCATTCTCATCTGGATTGTGGGCGCAAACCGCTGATAACTGCCAGAAGCTCGCTGCTCTGGCGCTTCCCGATACCACGATTACGATGGCGGCAGCGGTTGACGCCGGAGCATTCCCGGCACCAGCCAGCGGCGGCCAGGCTGCCGCCGCTCGCGAAGCCTACAAGAAGCTCCCTGGATTTTGCCGAGTTGCCGCGACGATAAGGCCTGTCTCGGACTCTGAGATCAAGATGGAAGTATGGCTCCCGGCATCCGGTTGGAACGGCAAGCTTCAAGTCGTCGGCAACGGCGGCTGGTCAGGATCCATCTCTTACCCGGCAATGGCAAGGGCTCTCGCCGCCGGCTACGCAACCGCCAGCACAAATACCGGACACGATGGCGAGAGGGCGAGTTTTGTTCCAGGACATCCGGAAAAGTTCATCGACTTTGCTTGGCGAGCGGTGCATCTGACCGCAGTTCAGTCAAAAGCCATTGTGAAGTCATACTACGGGAATCCGGCAAAGTACGCCTATTGGAACGGTTGTTCCACAGGCGGAAGACAGGGGCTCAAAGAAGCGCAAAAATTCCCCGACGACTTTGACGGACTGATCGTCGGCGATCCGGTGAATAACTGGGTCCATCAAAAGGCGGCAGACGTAGCGATGTACCAGTTGACCCACAAGACGCCGGAAAGCTTCATCCCACTATCGAAGTACCCGATGATTCACAAGGCCGTGATGGACCAATGCGATGCCATGGATGGAGTTGTGGACGGCGTGCTTGAAAACCCGCGCCTGTGCCATTGGGAACCATCGTCGATCCAGTGCAAGGGCGAAGATGGGCCCAATTGTCTGACCGCGCCGCAGGTGACTGCTTTGACCAAGCTCTATGCGCCCACCAGAATTCCGAAGACCGGCGAGATCCTATTTCCCGGAATGGAGCGTGGCACGGAGCTGGCAATGGGCGGTTTGATTGGAAACGAGCCCCATCTGACGGCTACCGATCTGTTCACCTATGTTGTTTTCAACGATCCCAACTGGGATCAGATGACGCTCAATCTGGACACGGACGTTGCGCTGGCTGACAAGATTGATGCTGTCGTCAGCGTGTCTGCAACCAATCCCGACCTCAAGCCGCTGTTTGCCCATAACGGCAAGGTGATCATGTATCACGGTTTCAGCGACCAGCTCGTCATGCCGGGAAACAGCATCAATTACTACAACACCGTCGTCGAGAAGTCAGGTGGGCTCGATAAGTCGAGTAACTCGATACGCCTGTTCATGGTGCCCGGCATGGGCCACTGCGGTGGGGGCGAGGGTCCCAACCAGTTCGACATGATGCCTGCGCTAGACCAATGGGTCGAGAAAGGCAACGCGCCTGAGCGGATCATCGCCTCTCGCGTTACGGACGGCAAGGTGACACGGACGCGGCCGCTCTGCCCGTATCCCCAGGTCGCAAAGTACAAAGGGACCGGGAGCACAGACGACGAATCGAACTTCGTCTGCCAGGCTCAGTAATTTGTTCACCCAGACGTATCGAGCAAGACGATCCCAGACTCAGTGAGGGGCACCCCGGCCAGTGGCAAACCATGAGCGCAAGTCGAAGGTGTGGGCGGTCGTTCGCGTTTCGGCCGGCAACTTTCTCGAGATGTACGACTTCATGGTCTTTGGCTACTAC